>Ga0247742_10000286_pt1 | contig 43378 bp, 38 predicted proteins | sample UWRJL208509C2_FD_180944 | JGI IMG/M metagenome (GOLD analysis project Ga0247742, IMG submission 180944) | Plant litter microbial communities from Arlington Agricultural Research Station in Wisconsin, United States - UWRJ-L208-509C-2 | ecosystem: Environmental > Terrestrial > Plant litter >...
GCTTTGCGCGCCGTATGCGAGTTCGCTAGGGATGTACAGTTTGTACTTCTCGCCAACATGCATCAGCTGCAGACCTTCAACCCAGCCTGGAATCACACCGCTAACCGGCAGATCGATCGGGCTGCCACGCTCGACGGAGCTGTCGAAAACGGTGCCGTTAGTCAGGGTACCGGTGTAGTGAACGGTCACTACGTCGGTCGGCTTAGGCTGTGCGCCATCGGCCTTCTTGACCACTTCGTACTGCAGACCCGAAGCGGTGGTGGTTACGCCGGCTTTCTTGGCGTTGTCTTCGAGGAATTTCTTGCCAGCGGCTGCCGACTCTTCGCTCATCTTGGCCATGCGCTCTTCAGCACGCTTTTGCAGTGCGGCAAAAGCTTCGACCAGTTCGTCATCCTTCAGCTTTTGCTCTTTCTTGCCGACGGCATCTTCGATGCCTTGAGCTACGGCTTTGGAATCCAGATCATCCATGCCTTCCTGAGCCAGGCTTTTGCCCATGTTCAGGCCAATCCCGTAGGAAGCTTTTTGCGCCGGGGTTTTCAGCTCTACGCTGGTTTGCGAGTCACAACCCGCAAGTACCAGGCTAACCAGGGCCACCGCCGCCGCCAACCGATGCTGTTTCATGCTATTTCCTTGTTCATGCGCCTAAAGGGCAATCGAGTAAAGCCGCGAGCTTATCAGGCGGCCACGACCAATGGCTACCGGCATGAGAGCAGTTAACTTCCGATAAGTTCAGGTCTTTTAACGCAATTTGCCCGAGGGCTGGATGAAGTTTCTGTCAGCTTCTGCTCACCCGCGTAAGAGAGATGCGCCATAGCCTCTGGCGTAATGGCCACTTGCCGCCAATTCGCCACTCAGGCATAACAGGGCGATCACTCGACAAGGACGTTTATCTTGCGCTTATTCCTCCGTTTGCTGGCCCTGGCCGGCGTAGTACTGGTGGTCGGCCTAGCCGTGATCCTGTATTACATCGTCAACCCGAAACTGCCGTTCTACACGCCTGCCCAGCAGGTGCACTACCTGGAACAGTGGAGCGCCGCCGACCGCCAGACCTACTATTTCACGCCCCAGGGCACCCAGGTCAAAGGCTTGCGCTACGACTGGTTCACCGCACTGGAGCTGCCGTTTTCCGAGCAGCGGTTCGCCAGTCCGGACTACATGGCGCGGTTCGGTTTCCTGGTCGACCCCAGCCAAAAGCCGACAGCCGAGAACCCTGGAAACTTACCCGTGGGCTTCGCCCGTCATCAGAATACCGGCAGCCAGGATGTGTTTCTGGATATCACCTGCGCCGCTTGCCACACCGGCGAACTGCGTTTCAAGGGCCAAGCAGTGCGAATCGACGGTGGATCGGCGCAACATGTGCTGCCGTCCAGTGTGCCGACCTTGCGCGGCGGTAGTTTCGGCCAGGCGCTGGTCGCCAGCCTGACCTCGACCTATTACAACCCGTGGAAATTCGAGCGCTTCGCCCGCAGCGTACTCGGCGAGGACTACGACGCCCGTCACGGTCAGTTGCGCAAAGACTTCAAAGCCTCCCTCGACACCTTCGTCAAAGTCGCCTGGAACGATACCCATCGCGGGCTCTATCCGACGCAAGAAGGCCCGGGCCGGACCGATGCCTTCGGCCGCATCGCCAATGCCACCTTCGGCGATGCCATTTCCCCTGCCAACTATCGGGTGGCGGATGCGCCGGTGGATTATCCACAGCTGTGGGACATCTGGACCTTCGACTGGGTGCAGTGGAACGGTTCGGCCCAGCAACCCATGGCGCGCAATATCGGTGAAGCGCTAGGGGTGGGCGCGACCCTGAATTTCTTTGACGAGAACGACCAACCCTTGCAGGGTGAGGCGCGCTACCCGTCCAGCGTCCGGGTGCGCGACCTGCACACCATCGAGAACACCCTGCAACGGCTGAAACCACCGGCCTGGCCAGAAGAACTGTTGGGCGCCATCGACAAACCGCTGGCGGCCAAGGGACGGGCGCTGTTCACCGAGAACTGCGCCGGCTGCCACGTGCCGACCCTGACGCAGACCGACGGCCGCTGGGTGCAGCACCTGAAAATGTTGCCCGTGGCGTTTATCGGCACCGACCCCGGAGCCGCGAACAATATTGCCGACCACCGCTTCGACGTGTCCGCCTTGCAGTGGGACCCGGCCGAGCTGAAAACCCTGGACGTGCAATTGCACCCGACACCCACCGAACCGTTGGATCTGAGCCAATTGTCGGTGGCCAAGGGCCTGGCGTACATCACCGCCTTCGTCGAAAAGCACGCGTATCGCGAGGCCGGCATCACGCCCGCGGAAAAACCCGACATGGACGGCTTCGGCTTGCCCATCGGCGTGCGCGAGCTGCGCGCTTACAAGGCCCGACCGCTGGCCGGCGTGTGGGCCACCGCGCCGTTTCTGCACAACGGCTCGGTGCCGAGTATTTATCAGCTGCTGTCGCCACAGGACGAACGCGCCACCACCTTCTATAAAGGCACGTTCGAGTACGACCCGCAGCACCTGGGCTATCACACCGAAGCCTTCACCAACGGTTTTGTCTTCGACACCAGGATCACCGGCAACCACAACAGCGGCCACGAATTCCGTGCCGGCGAGCGCGGCAAAGGGGTTATCGGCCGCCTGCTGCAACCGGAAGAACGCTGGGCGCTGCTGGAGTACCTGAAAGTCTTGGGTGGCCCACTGGAATCGCAACTGCCATGACCGATGTCACGGCGACAAGGAGCTTGAAATGTTGACCACCCTTTGGCTGCGCCTCGGCGCCCTGCTGGGCAAATTGATCCTGTGGCTGCTGGTCCTCGGCCTGCTCGGCTGGGGCATCAGCGCGGCGTGGTTCGCCTGGCAGCACCGGGGCCCGGTCTCGGCCCAGGAGCAGGTGCCACCCGGTGAAGCGGCGATGACCCAGGACATCATCCAGACCGCCGTGCGCATCGTCGACCAGCATCGCGAGAGCACCCGCTATTTGCGCGACGCCCATGCCAAGGCCCACGGCTGCGTCAAAGCCGAAGTCCAGGTGCTGGCGGATCTACCGAATGACCTGCGCCAAGGCGTGTTCGCCGAAGCGGGGAAAACCTGGCAAGCAACCATGCGCCTGTCCAACGGCAACGCTTATCCGCAATTCGACAGCATCCGCGATGCCCGGGGCATGGCCCTGAAGCTGTTCGATGTGCCCGGCCAGCAACTGCTGAAGGATCAAGCCACGCGCCGCGAGCAGGACTTCGTGATGTTCAGTCATCCGAACTTTTTTGTCAGCGATGTCGCCGAGTACCGGCAGAACGTGGCCGCCCAGGCGGACGGTAAAAAGATCCTGGCGTTTTTTCCGGGCTGGAACCCGCTGAACTGGCAGGTGCGGCACCTGTTCATCGCCCTGGCGACGCTGTCATCGCCGCCCAGCAGCCCGACGCAAACCACCTATTTCTCGGTATCGCCCTACAAGTTCGGTGGGGTCAATGCCAAGTTTCGCGTGGCGCCGGATACCGAGCATTGCCCGGCCTACACCGTGCCGGCGCAGAACCAAGCCCTGCCCAATTTCTTGCGCAGTGCCTTGACCCAGCAACTGTCCACCGACCGGGTACCGGCCTGCTTCGTGTTGCAGATTCAACGCCAGGATGCCAACCGCTTCATGCCGATCGAAGACACCAGCATCGAATGGCGCGAGAGCGATGCGCCGTTCGAAACGGTGGCGCGGATCAAGGTCCCCGCCCAGGACTTCGACACCCCGGCGCTGAACCTGGCGTGCGACAACCAATCGTTCAACCCGTGGTTTGGCATCGAAGCCCATCGGCCCATCGGCGGGATCAATCGCTTGCGCAAAGCGGTGTATGAAGCGGTGAGCGACTACCGGCACGCGCGCAATGCCGAAGCGTCAGCACCCTGAGCCCGAGCCAAATCCCGGGCACAAAAAAAGCCGCTTTTCAGCGGCTTTCTTTTTAGCTTCCGGGTGTTCAGTGGGCCCTGGAAGCGGAATATGGCGCAGCGGACGGGACTCGAACCCGCGACCCCCGGCGTGACAGGCCGGTATTCTAACCGACTGAACTACCGCTGCGCGTAGCGTTGAAAGCAAGTGGTGGGTGATGACGGGATCGAACCGCCGACATTCTGCTTGTAAGGCAGACGCTCTCCCAGCTGAGCTAATCACCCTTTACTTTCGTTGCGGGGCGCATTCTGCCACAGAAATTCTTAACGTGCTGATTTAAATGACAAATTCATGAAAAAAAGCTGAATGACCGTAAAGCAGCGCGTATCCCGTGAAACATTCACAACCTGCAGACAGCAAAAAGCCCGCGTGAGCGGGCTTTCTGTGGCGACCTGGCGTTCAGTGTTCCAGGTTACCGAATATGGCGCAGCGGACGGGACTCGAACCCGCGACCCCCGGCGTGACAGGCCGGTATTCTAACCGACTGAACTACCGCTGCGCGTAACACTTGAATGCGAATGGTGGGTGATGACGGGATCGAACCGCCGACATTCTGCTTGTAAGGCAGACGCTCTCCCAGCTGAGCTAATCACCCTTCACGTTCGGTGTGGCGCGCATTCTACGGAGCGACCCTACCTCTGGCAAGCACTTTTTTAATTAATTTTTTCAGGCCTTCCAAAGGCTTAGGGAAGGGTTGGCCTATGGCGCCGCTAAGAGAATAATGCCCCCCTTTGTATATAAGGAGAGACTTACCCCATGTGGTTCAAAAACCTGCTTATCTATCGCCTGACCCAAGATCTGCCTGTTGATGCCGAGGCGTTGGAAACTGCACTGGCCACCAAACTGGCGCGTCCATGTGCAAGCCAGGAGTTGACCACCTACGGTTTCGTCGCGCCGTTCGGCAAGGGTGAAGACGCCCCGCTGGTGCACGTCAGTGGCGACTTCCTGCTGGTTTCCGCGCGCAAGGAAGAACGTATCTTGCCGGGCAGCGTCGTGCGTGACGCGGTGAAGGAAAAGGTCGAAGAGATCGAAGCCGAGCAAATGCGCAAGGTCTACAAAAAGGAACGCGACCAGATCAAGGATGAAATCATCCAGGCCTTCCTGCCACGTGCGTTTATCCGCCGCTCGTCGACCTTCGCCGCGATTGCGCCGAAGCAAGGCCTGATCCTGGTCAACTCCGCCAGCCCGAAACGCGCCGAAGACTTGCTGTCGACCCTGCGCGAAGTGATCGGCACCCTGCCGGTGCGTCCGCTGACCGTAAAAATGTCGCCGACCGCGACCATGACCGAATGGGTCACCACCCAGAAAGCCGCGGACGATTTCTTCGTGCTGGACGAGTGCGAACTGCGCGACACCCACGAAGACGGCGGCATCGTGCGTTGCAAGCGCCAGGACCTGACCAGCGAAGAAATCCAGCTGCACCTGAGCACGGGCAAAGTGGTCACTCAGCTGTCGCTGGCCTGGCAGGACAAACTGTCCTTCGTTCTTGACGACAAGATGGTGGTCAAGCGCCTGAAGTTCGAAGACTTGTTGCAGGATCAGGCGGAACAGGACGGCGGCGAAGAAGCCCTCGGCCAACTGGACGCCAGCTTCACCCTGATGATGCTGACCTTCGGCGACTTCTTGCCGGCGCTGGTTGAAGCGTTGGGCGGGGAAGAGACACCGCAGGGGATCTAACGCTGCAGCCTCCCTGTAGGAGCGAGCCTGCTCGCGAAAGCGCCATGACCGTCAGCCTTTGTATCGACTGACACGACGCCTTCGCGAGCAGGCTCGCTCCCACCCTGGATGTGTGGTGCTCTTCAACATAAACAATAAGGACCGGACCATGCGCGCACTGGCTGCACTGAGTCGCTTTGTCGGCAATACCTTCGCTTACTGGGTTCTGATTTTTGCCGTGGTCGCGTTCCTGCAACCGCAGTGGTTCATCGGTCTCAAGGGCGCCATCGTGCCATTGCTCGGGCTGGTGATGTTCGGCATGGGCCTGACCCTCAAACTCGAAGACTTCGCCGAAGTCGCTCGCCATCCGTGGCGCGTGGCCCTGGGCGTGGTCGCGCATTTCATCATCATGCCGGGCGTGGCCTGGTTGCTGTGCCAAGCGTTTCACCTGCCGCCGGAAATTGCCGTCGGGGTGATCCTGGTCGGTTGCTGCCCAAGCGGCACGTCGTCCAACGTGATGACCTGGCTGGCTCGCGGCGACCTGGCGTTGTCGGTGGCCATCGCCGCCGTCACCACCCTGCTCGCCCCGCTGCTGACCCCGGCGCTGATCTGGCTGCTGGCCTCAGCGTGGTTGCCGGTGTCGTTCATGGAGCTGTTCTGGTCGATCCTGCAAGTGGTGCTGCTGCCCATCGTGCTCGGCGTGGTCGCCCAGCGCGTGCTGGGAGACAAGGTGCGTCATGCGGTGGAGGTATTGCCGCTGGTGTCGGTGGTGAGCATCGTGATCATCGTCACGGCGGTGGTCGCCGCGAGCCAGGCGAAGATCGCCGAATCGGGTCTGCTGATCATGGCGGTAGTGATGCTGCACAACAGCTTCGGCTACTTGCTGGGTTACTTCACCGGGCGCCTGTTCAAGTTGCCATTGGCGCAACGCAAGTCCCTGGCGCTGGAAGTCGGCATGCAGAACTCCGGGCTCGGCGCCGCATTGGCCAGCGCGCATTTCTCGCCGCTGGCGGCGGTACCCAGCGCGCTGTTCAGCGTCTGGCACAATATTTCCGGGGCGTTGCTGTCGACGTATTTCCGCCGGATGAGCGAAAAGCAAGATCGGGAAACCGCTGCGCACCAGGCGACCGACTGACCGGCCAACTTGATCCCCCGGTTAATGATGGGCACTATACTGCGCATCGCGAGGACGGCCTCGCGGCTCGATCGAGTCATTAATCAGGGGACGACCCCGTCAATCGATGGAGGTCTCTCATGTCCTGGATCATTCTGTTTTTCGCCGGCCTGTTCGAAGTCGGCTGGGCCGTCGGCCTGAAATACACCGACGGCTTCAGCCGCCCGCTCCCCACCGCCCTGACCATTGCCGCCATGGCCATCAGCCTCGGCTTGCTGGGCGTTGCCATGAAGGAATTGCCCCTGGGCACCGCTTATGCGATCTGGACCGGCGTCGGTGCCGTGGGCACGGTGATCGCCGGGATCATTTTGTTTGGCGAGTCGATGGCATTGATTCGGTTGGCGAGTGTGGCGTTGATCGTTACCGGGCTGATTGGTCTCAAGATTAGCGCTTAGGCGGCTGGCCTCATCGCTGGCAAGCCAGCTCCCACAAGGATTGATGGTGTGTCCACGATGTGTGGCAAAACACAAAACCTGTGGGAGCTGGCTTGCCAGCGATAGGGCCCCAACAGCCGACGACTATCTAACGGTCCCGCGCAACGCCCCCACCACCGCCCGCAGCTTCTCGGGTTCGGCGCCTTCAACCGCAGCCCCCGCCACCACCGTCACCCGCGACCACAACCGGCGGAACACGCCCTTGTTCGGATCGCGACTGAAGAAGCTGCCCCACAGCCCCTGCAACGCCAGAGGAATCACCGGCACCGGGGTTTCTTCTAGGATCCGCGTCAGCCCCCCCTTGAACTCATTGATCTCGCCGTCGGCAGTCAATTTGCCTTCCGGGAAGATGCACACCAGTTCGCCGTCCTTGAGGTATTGGGCAATCCGCGTGAAGGCTTGTTCGTAGATCTGGATGTCTTCCTGGCGCCCGGCAATCGGAATAGTGCCCGCCGTGCGAAAGATAAAGTTCAGCACCGGCAGGTTGTAGATTTTGTAGTACATGACAAAGCGAATCGGCCGACGCACCGCACCGCCGATCAACAGGGCATCGACGAACGACACGTGGTTGCACACCAGCAAGGCCGCGCCTTCGTCGGGGATCAACTCCAGGTTCTTATGCTCGACGCGGTACATGGAATGGCTGAGCAGCCAGATCATGAAGCGCATGCTGAACTCGGGGACGATCTTGAAGATGTAGGCGTTGACGCCGATGTTCAGCAGCGACACCACCAGGAACAGTTGCGGGATCGACAGCTTGACCAGGCTCAGCAAAATGATCGAGACAATCGCCGAGACCACCATGAACAGCGCATTGAGAATGTTGTTGGCGGCAATCACCCGCGCCCGTTCGTTCTCGGCGGTCCGGGACTGGATCAGCGCATACAGCGGCACGATGTAGAACCCACCGAAAATCCCCAAGCCGAGAATATCGATCAGCACCAGCCAGGCGTGGCCGAAGCCGAGGACGGCGATCCAGCCATGGCCGTCGACCGAGTCAGGAATTCCACCGGAATGCCACCACAGCAGCAGGCCAAAAACAGTCAGGCCGAACGAGCCGAACGGCACCAGGCCGATCTCGACTTTGCGTCCGGAGAGCTTCTCGCAGAGCATCGAACCCAGGGCGATACCCACCGAGAACACGGTCAGGATCAAGGTCACCACGGTTTCGTCGCCGTGCATCCATTCCTTCGCGTACGCCGGGATCTGCGTCAGGTAAATCGCCCCGACAAACCAGAACCACGAGTTGCCCACAATCGAACGCGACACCGCCGGGGTTTGTCCCAGGCCGAGTTTCAGCGTGGCCCAGGACTGGCTGAAAATGTTCCAGTTCAGGCGCATTTCCGGCGAGGCGGCCGCCGCCCGGGGAATGCTGCGGCTGGCCAGGTAGCCGAGCACTGCAATGCCGATGATCGCGGTGGACACAATCGGCGCGTAGTGGGCGCTGGACATCATGATCCCGGCGCCAATAGTCCCGGCGAGGATAGCCAGGAAGGTGCCCATTTCCACCAGGCCGTTACCGCCCACCAGCTCGTCTTCGCGCAAGGCCTGGGGCAGGATCGAGTACTTCACCGGCCCAAACAGCGCCGAGTGGGTGCCCATGGCGAACAGCGCCACGAGCATCAGCGACAGGTGATCGAACACAAACCCGACGGCGCCGACCGCCATGATCGCGATTTCGCCGAGTTTGATCAGGCGAATCAGCGCGTCCTTGGCGAATTTTTCGCCGAACTGCCCGGCCAGGGCCGAGAACAGGAAAAACGGCAGGATAAACAGCAGCGCACACAGGTTGACCCAGATCGAGCGGTCACCGTCGATGGTCAGCTTGTACAGAATGGCGAGGATCAACGACTGCTTGAAGATGTTGTCGTTGAACGCCCCCAGCGACTGGGTGATGAAAAACGGCAGGAAGCGCCAGGTACGGAGCAAGCTGAACTGTGAGGAGTGACTCATCTTCCATGTGTCCCTGATGTTGGATAGAGCGGCGTGGATACGATGATTGGAATGTCGTGCAGCGATCCAGGCCACACATTACCCAATCTTTGCCGATTATTTCTTGATTCCTGCAATGCACGGCGAAACAAACAGCTCACCGCGCCAGGCGCCCTGCACCGTGCGCGTGCTGACAATCAGCCACATCAGCGCCAGCCCCACCACCAGCAATGTCCCGATCAGGCTAAAGAACATCAGGCTCAAGGTGCTCGCCAGTTTCAGGGTCGCCAGGGAGTACACCCCCAGCGGGAAAGTGAAGCCCCACCAGCCGAGGTTGAAAGGAATGCCGGCGCGCAGGTAACGCAAGGTGATCAGCACCGCCATCAGCATCCACCACAAGCCAAAACCCCACAGCGTGATGCCCGCCACCAGTCCCAGGCCGGCGGCGATGTCACCGATGCCAGGCAAGCCGTTGGCGGCAAAAATCGCCGGGGCATCGGCGCCCAGCAAGAGCATGCCGAGGGCGCCAGTGCCGATGGGTCCGAGGGCCAGCCAACTGGAAGCGGCCATGTTTTCGTGGGGCAGTTTATGCAGGGCCATGCGCAACAACAGGATGGTCAGAATGCTGAAGGCCACCGGCACCGAATATCCCCACAGCAGGTAACTTGTCACCAGCATCACCATCTGCGAATGGGCATCGGCCAGATGCGGCGCAAGCAAGCCACCGCTGGCCGCCGCCACTTCCGCAGCCACCACCGGCAGCAGCCACACGGCGGTCATCTGATCGATGCTGTGATCCTGGCGAGTGAACATCAGGTACGGGATCAGAATCCCGCAGGCCAGGGACATCGCCACGTCCAGCCACCACAAGCTCTGCGCCAGCGACACCACGCCCTCGCCCCAGCGCGGCACGCCAAACACCAGGAAACCATTGATGATGGTCGCCAACCCCATGGGAATGGTGCCGAAGAACATCGACACGGTGGAGTGGCCGAAAATCCGCCGTGCCTCATCGTAGAACAGTGCCCAGCGAGCGGCGTACATCGCGCTGAACAGCACGAACAAACCGATATTGAACAGCCACAACCCTTCGGCAAACAGTTGCAATCCGGGGAAGTTAAAGGGCAGTTGAGCGAGGGCCAAGGCCAGCACGCCAGTGCCCATGGTCGCGGCAAACCAATTCGGGGTGAACTGGCGAATCGCTTCCCGTGGATGAGGCAGCAAGCTGAAGGGCCGCAGCCCGGATTTGGCACTGTTGGGGCAAGACATGGTGTTCTCCTGTCCTCCGGTGAGGTCAAGCCCATGGTAGATCCGAATCGAATATCGATATAACGGGAAATATCTCTAACTGTTATCGAGCTAATCGATAAAGCTTCCCCAACGAGCGAACAATTGCCGCAGCCAATCGATAAACACCCTTACCCGATTGCTCAGGTGTCGATTAGGCGGATACAGCACATGGAACGGATGCAGCGGCCGCTGCCAGTCGGGGAGCACCGCCACCAACTCACCTCGCTCGAGATGCGCCTGCACGGTGTAGTTGAACGTCTGGATCACCCCGAGACCCGCCAGGCCCGCCGCCAAGTGCGCATTGCTTTCATTGACGCTGAACACGCCGCGGCCTTCGATCTCGATGGTTTCGCCGTCGCGTTCGAAGTGTGCCGGGATCACTCGCCCGGTGCGCGCCGACTGATAACTGACCATTCGATGTTGCCGCTCCAGCTCGCGGGGGTCGGACGGCGTGCCGAAGCGTTCCAGGTAGAACGGCGCCGCGCAGGTGGTCCAGAGCGAGCGGCCCAACGGTCGCGCCACCAGCGACAGCTCGGTCAGCGGTCCGCCGCGAATCACACAATCGACGTTTTCGCTGATGAGGTCCACCGGCCGATCGCTGACGCCCATGTCGATCTGGATGTCCGGGTAGCGCGCGTAGAAATCCGCCAGGGCCGGGATAATCACAATCCGCGCCAGCGAGCCGCCCACGTCGACGCGGATCTTGCCGCGGGCGTGGCCCTGAGCGGTGGAGAAGCTGTTGTCGAGGTCATCCAGTTCGACCAGCAGTTGCAGCGCGCGCTCGTAATACGCCAGGCCGTCGGCGGTCACGGTCAAGCGCCGGGTGGTGCGTTGCAGCAAGCGCACGCCGAGGTGTTCTTCGAGATCGGCAATCAGTTTGCTCACCGAGGTCTTCGGCATATCCAACGAGTCGGCGGCGCGCACGAACGAGCTCGCTTGTACCACCCGCACAAAGACCCGCATGGCCAATAACTGATTCATCGAGCGCCCCTCGTTAAGACAGGCTCTTATTATTGTGCATCTCAATGCACAAACAAACCCGATTCAGGTTATTTTTCCGAGCAATGCTTGAGCCTAAGGTGGGTTCAACGGCGCACACAGCGCCGACTTTTCCCCCCTGACTTAGCGGAGATTCACCATGAGCAATACCCTCAAAGGCAAAGTAGCCCTGATTACTGGCGGCACCACCGGCATCGGCCTGGCGTCGGCGCAAGCGTTCGTCGACCAAGGCGCCACCGTGTTCATCACCGGGCGCCGCCAGGCGGAACTGGACGACGCGGTCCAAAGCCTCGGCGAGCGCGGCATCGGCATTCAAGGCGATGTGTCCAACCTCGCCGACCTCGACCGCATCTTCGACGTGATCAAGGCCAAGGCCGGGCATCTGGACGTGGTGTTTGCCAACGCGGGTGGCGGCGACATGCTGCCCCTGGGCGCGATCACCGAAGAGCACTTCGACCGGATTTTCGACGTCAACGTCAAAGGCCTGCTGTTCACCGTGCAGAAATCCCTGGCCCTGCTCAAGGACGGCGGTTCGGTGATCCTCACCGCGTCGACCACCGCCACCAAGGGTACGGAAAACTTCAGCGTCTACAGCGCCAGCAAGGCTGCGGTGCGCAACTTTGCACGCTCGTGGTTGCTGGATTTGAAGGCCCGGCGAATTCGCGTCAATGTCATCAGCCCCGGCCCGATCCACACGCCCGGCCTGACCGAATTGGCGCCAGCGGATCAGCAGCAAGGCTTGCTCGATTACCTCGCCAGCCAAGTGCCGATCGGCCGTCTTGGCACGCCGTCGGAAGTGGGCAAGGCCGCGGTGTTCCTGGCCTCGGACGACAGCAGCTTTATCAATGGCATCGAGTTGTTCGTCGATGGCGGCTTCGCGCAGATCTGATTCGCCACCCAAAAAAACGCGGCGCCCTCGTCAGGCGCCGCGTTTTTTTTCAGGACTGGCCGCTGGCGCTGCACACCTGGACCGACCGTTGTCGCACCAGGGCCAGCAAAGCGCCGACCGCCAGAACGATGAGGATCACGCCGTAGCCGTCGGTGGTCGCCACCAGGCCGTAGGTCCGCGACAGTGTCCCGGCGAGCAATGACGGCAAGCAAAACGCCAGGTAGCACAGCGCGAGGAACGCGGACATCAACCCGGCCCGCTCATGGGCCAAGGCCAGCGGCACGATGCTGCGCAGCGAGCCGAGGAACCCGGCACCGAAGCCGCAACCCGCCACCAGCGTGGCGAGGAAAAACAACGGCAGGCTGGCGCTGTGCACTGCCCCCAGGATCAAGGCGATACCGACTGGAAGCACCGTGGCACCGAACAGCAGGACCTTGTCCGCCGGGCGATTGCGCAAGGTGTAGATCATCAAGGCGCCGGTGGTGGTCAATGCCGCCACGGTGGCGCCGCCCATCAGGTTGGAGGTCGAACCGGTGGCGACCTTCACCAGCGAAGGCGCGAGGGACGCGTAAAACCCGCCCAAGGCCCAGGCCGCCAGCGACAGCGGCAGCACTCGCCACATCATCGGTCGTACTTGCACCGGCACATGCAGCGTCGGACGCAACGATGCCCAGACCCCCGGTATGCGACTGACACTTTCCGGCAGGCGCCAGACGTACAGCGCTTGCAGCAGGAACAGGCCCAGCAGCAGCCAATACGTCAGCTGCAACGGCAGCGGCGCGTATTCCGCCAGCAACCCACAACCCATGGCGCCCACGGACATCCCGAGCAACGGCGCGACGCTGTTGACCAGCGGACCGCGCTGGCGATCGGTGTCGAGCAACGCGGCACTCAGGGCGGCAGTCGCCATGCCGGTGGCGAATCCTTGCAGCACCCGCGCGCCGATCAACCAGGCCACATCGCTGGCATTGATAAACAACAGCATCGCCAGCATGTTCAGCAACGCGGCGCTGAAGATCACCGGTTTGCGCCCGAGGAAATCGGACAGCGAACCGACGGTCAGCAAGGCGACCAATAGGCTCAAGGCGTAGACGCCGAAGATCAGGGTCAGGGTCGCGGCGGAGAACTGCATCTGCTCCTGATACAGGTGATACAGCGGCGTCGGCGCCGTGGACGCGGCCAGAAAACTGAGTAAGGTAATGGCCAGGAACCACAACGTGGGCCGGTTTGAAACTGAGCTGGACATGGGTATTCTCCGCAAAAGCTAACTTTTCGCTTTTGCGGAGTGTGCTACTGATCCCTGCTTAAAGCAAATTCTTTGTGTTAAGGTCCGCCGCATGGCTATTAAAGAAGGTTTACGCCCCGGCGGCCGAAGCGCCCGGGTCCAGGAATCGGTGCACAACGCCGTCCGCGCGCTCCTCGAAGAACAGGACCGCGCCACCGTGACCGTGCCGCAAATTGCCGCGCGCGCGGGGGTGACGCCGTCGACGATTTATCGGCGCTGGGGCGATCTGTCGGTGCTGCTGGCCGACGTCGCCCTGTCTCGCTTGCAGCCGGACAGCGAACCCGCCGTCCTCGGCAGCCTGGGCGAGGACTTGCGCGCCTGGGCCGAACAGTACCTGGACGAGATGAGTTCCGAACCGGGGCGCAACATGCTTCGCGACTTGCAGGCGGCACAGACCCCGGGCCAGTGCACCGTGCTGATCGGCGCGCAGTTACAGTTCATCCTTGACCGCTACCCCGACACCCCCCAGCCCAGTCGCGATCACCTGATCAACCTGGTGGCGGCGCCTATCATCTACCGCATCCTCTACTCGCCGGCGCCGCTGGAGGTGGAGGAACTGCATCGGTTGATTGATATCGCGCTCAGTCAGTAGCGGCCCCATCGCGAGCAGGCTCGCTCCCACATTGGAATGCGCTCACCTGTGGGAGCGAGCCTGCTCGCGATAGCTGCAGCGGCAAGGACACAACCTTCCTGCGACACCCCGCCGCGCCACGACCTTGGTCGACACTGACTAACCCCCTCCATCGTGCGAGACTGTGGGGCCGAGCGGGAGCCTCGGGTGTCTTTTGTGTGGAGTTGCCATGTCGTTGTCCAGCGGGTTGATCGCCGCCGTTGCCCTGGCCTATATGGCCATCATGTTCGCCATCGCTTTCTACGGTGACCGCCGCCGCACGCCGTTGCCGCCACGGGTGCGGGCGTGGGTCTACAGCTTGTCGCTGGCGGTGTACTGCACCAGTTGGACCTTCTTCGGCGCGGTGGGTCAGGCCGCCGAGCAATTGTGGTCGTTCCTGCCGATCTACCTGGGGCCGATCCTGCTGCTGGTGTGCGCGCCGTGGGTCTTGCAGAAAATGGTGATGATCAGCAAACAGGAGAACATCACCTCCATCGCCGACTTCATCGCCGCGCGCTACGGCAAATCCCAGTCGCTGGCGGTGGTTGTCGCGCTGATCTGCCTGGTTGGCGTGTTGCCCTACATCGCCTTGCAGCTCAAGGGCATTGTCCTCGGCGTGAACCTGCTGATCGGTGCCGGTGCCGACGCCATGGGCACCCGCGCCCAGGACACGGCGCTGATCGTGTCGCTGATCCTGGCGCTGTTCACCATTGTCTTCGGTACGCGCAACCTCGATGCCACCGAACACCACCGTGGCATGGTGCTGGCGATTGCCTTCGAATCCCTGGTCAAGCTCTTCGCGTTCCTCGCGGTCGGCGCGTTCGTCACCTTTGGCCTCTATGACGGTTTCGATGACCTGTTCAACCAGGCCATGCTTGCCCCGCGCCTGGAGGAATACTGGAAGGAAACCATCAACTGGCCGTCGATGGTGGTGCAGACCGGCGTGGCGATGATGGCGATCATTTGCCTGCCCCGGCAGTTCCACGTCACCGTGGTGGAGAACATCGACCCGCAGGATTTGCGCCTGGCCAAGTGGGTGTTCCCGGCCTACCTGGCGCTGGCTGCGCTGTTCGTGGTGCCGATTGCCCTGGCCGGGCAAATGCTGTTGCCCAGTTCGGTACTGCCCGATTCTTTCGTCATCAGCCTGCCGTTGGCCCAGGCCCATCCGGCATTGGCGATGCTGGCGTTTATCGGCGGTGCGTCTGCCGCCACCGGCATGGTGATCGTGGCCAGCGTGGCGCTGTCGACCATGGTCTCCAACGACATGCTGTTGCCGTGGTTGCTGCGGCGCAACAACGCTGAGCGGCCGTTCGAAGTGTTCCGTCAGTGGATGCTCTCGGTGCGCCGGGTCAGCATCGTGGTGATTCTGCTGCTGGCCTACGTCAGTTATCGCTTGCTCGGTTCCACCGCGAGCCTGGCGACTATCGGCCAGATCGCCTTCGCCGCCGTGACCCAACTGGCCCCGGCCATGCTCGGCGCGCTGTACTGGAAACAGGCCAACCGCCGGGGTGTGTTTGCCGGATTGGCGGCGGGCACCTTCCTCTGGTTCTACACCTTGATCCTGCCGATTGCGGCGCTGAGTCTGGGTTGGTCGCTGAGCACCTTCCCTGGCCTGGCCTGGTTGCACAGCAACCCGCTAAACCTGCCGATCACCCCGCTGACCCAAGGCGTGGTGCTGTCCATGGCCGGCAACTTCACGCTGTTCGCCTGGGTCTCGGTGCTGTCGCGCACCCGAGTCTCGGAGCACTGGCAGGCCGGGCGTTTTATCGGCCAGGAAATCAGCGCGCGGCCCAGCGCCCGTTCGATGCTGGCGGTGCAGATTGAAGACCTGCTGCAACTGTCCGCACGCTTTGTCGGCGAAGAACGGGCCCGGCAGAGTTTCATCCGCTTCGCCTATCGCCAGGGCAAAGGCTTCAACCCGAACCAGAATGCCGACGGCGACTGGATCGCCCACACCGAACGCTTGCTCGCCGGTGTGCTCGGTGCTTCGTCGACGCGAGCGGTGGTCAAAGCGGCGATTGAAGGCCGGGAGATGCAGCTTGAGGACGTGGTGCGCATCGCCGACGAAGCCTCGGAAGTGCTGCAATTCAACCGAGCGCTGTTGCAGGGCGCGATCGAGAACATCACCCAAGGCATCAGCGTGGTCGACCAGTCGTTGCGGCTGGTGGCCTGGAACCGGCGTTACCTGGAACTGTTCGACTACCCCGACGGCTTGATCAGCGTCGGCCGGCCGATTGCCGACATCATCCGCCACAACGCCGAGCGCGGTTTATGCGGCCCCGGCGAAGCCGAGGTCCACGTCGCCCGGCGCCTGCACTGGATGCGCCAGGGTCGGGCCCATACCTCCGAACGGCTGTTCCCGAACGGGCGCGTGATCGAGCTGATCGGTAACCCGATGCCCGGTGGCGGTTTCGTCATGAGTTTTACCGACATCACCGCGTTCCGCGAAGCCGAACAAGCGCTGACGGAAGCCAACGAAGGCCTGGAGCAACGGGTCACGGCGCGGACCCATGAGCTGTCGCAACTCAACGTCGCGCTGACCGAAGCCAAGGGCACCGCCGAGTCGGCCAACCAATCGAAAACCCGCTTCCTCGCGGCCGTCAGTCATGACCTGATGCAGCCGTTGAACGCCGCACGGCTGTTCTCCGCGGCCCTGTCCCACCAGGACGACGGCCTGTCGACGGAAGCCCAGCAACTGGTGCAGCACCTCGACAGTTCGCTGCGCTCGGCGGAAGACTTGATCAGCGACCTGCTGGATATTTCCCGCCTGGAAAACGGCAAGATCAATCCCGACCGCAAGCCGTTCGCCCTCAGTGAATTGTTCGGCACCCTCGGCGCCGAGTTCAAGGCCCTGGCCCAGGAACAAGGCCTGACCTTCCGTGTGCGCGGCAGCCAGTTGCGCATCGACAGCGACATCAAGTTGCTGCGGCGGATCTTGCAGAACTTCCTCACCAATGCGTTCCGTTACGCGAAAGGTCCGGTGCTGCTCGGCGTGCGGCGCCGTGACGGTGAACTGTGCCTGGAAGTCTGGGATCGCGGTCCAGGGATTGCCGAGGATAAACAGCAGGTGATTTTCGAGGAATTCAAACGCCTCGACAGCCATCAGACCCGCGCCGAAAAAGGCCTGGGCTTGGGCCTGGCGATTGCCGACGGCTTGTGTCGCGTACTCGGCCATCGTTTGCAGGTGCGTTCATGGCCGGGCCAGGGCAGCGTGTTCAGTGTCACCGTGCCGCTGGCGCGCACGCCGGTCCTGGCGTCGAGCAAAGTGGCTGAACTCAACGGCCAATTACCCAGCGGCGCCCAGGTGCTGTGCATCGACAACGAAGACAGCATCCTGATCGGCATGAACAGTTTGCTGACCCGCTGGGGGTGTCAGGTCTGGACCGCGCGCAACCGCGAGGAGTGCGCCGCGCTGCTCAAGGATGGCGTGCGTCCGCAACTGGCCTTGGTCGATTACCACCTGGACAACGGCGAGACCGGCACCGACTTGATGGCGTGGCTGCGGGCGACCCTGGGGGAACCGGTACCGGGGGTGGTGATCAGCGCCGATGGCCGACCGGAAATGGTCGCCCAGGTGCATGCGGCGGGGCTGGAATACCTGGCCAAACCGGTGAAACCGGCGGCGCTGCGGGCGTTGTTGAGTCGGCATTTGCCGCTTTAGGCCGAACCTCTGCCTCTTTTTATGGAATGCGGACCTGTGGTGAGGGGGCTTGCCCCCGTTGGGGCGCGAAGCGGCCCTAAACCGGTCGCCTGGTCATCCGAGGGTTTTGGGGTCTGCTGCGCAGCCCAACGGGGGCAAGCCCCCTCACCACAAAAGTCTCCTCACCACAAACGCCCCCTCACCACAAAAGCCTCCTCACCACAAAAGCTCCCTCACCACAAAAGTCTCCTCACCACAAAAGCCTCCTCACCACAAAAGCTCCCTCACCACAAAAGCCCCCCACAGAGCCCTCACCCACAAAAGCCCGTGCGCATTTCGAGCGTGCTTACTCCGGCAACTCCACCAAGCCATCGACATCGGTCATCGCCCGTTCCAGCAGGTCCGCCGGCAAGCTCTTGCTGGCGCGAGCGCCGAGGAGCTTGAGTTGTTCGCTGCGGCTGACCAGGTTGCCGCGCCCTTCGGTCAGCTTATTGCGGGCCGCGCTGTAGGCCTTGTCCAGTTGCTGCAAGCGATTGCCGACTTCATCCAGGTCCTGGATGAACAACACGAACTTGTCATACAGCCACCCGGCGCGTTCGGCGATTTCCCGGGCGTTCTGGCTCTGCCGCTCCTGTTTCCACAGGCTGTCGATCACCCGCAAGGTGGCGAGCAACGTGGTCGGGCTGACGATCACGATGTTGCGGTCAAACGCTTCCTGAAACAGATTGGGCTCCGCTTGCAACGCTGCGGAAAACGCCGCTTCGATCGGCACGAACAGCAACACGAAATCCAGGCTGTGCAAACCGTCGAGGCGCTTGTAATCCTTGCCGGCCAGGCCTTTGACGTGCGTGCGCAGCGACAGCACGTGCTGTTTGAGCGCGGCCTGGCCGATCTCGTTGTCATCCGCCGCCACGTACTGTTGATAGGCGGTCAGGCTAACCTTGGAGTCGACCACCACCTGCTTGTCGCCCGGCAAGTAAATGATCACGTCAGGCTGGAAGCGCTCGCCGTCCGGGCCCTTGAGGTTGACCTGGGTCTGGTACTCGCGACCCTTCTCCAGGCCGGCGTGTTCCAGCACGCGCTCAAGAATCAACTCGCCCCAGTTGCCTTGGGTTTTCTGGCCCTTGAGCGCGCGAGTCAGGTTGGTGGCTTCGTCGCTCAAACGCAGGTTGAGCTGCTGCAAGCGCTCCAGCTCCTTGGCCAGGGAAAAGCGTTCGCGGGCTTCGGCCTGATAGCTTTCCTCGACGCGCTTTTCAAAGGACTGGATGCGCTCCTTCAACGGGTCGAGCAGTTGACCGAGGCGCTGTTGACTGGTCTCGGCGAACCGTTGCTCACGCTCATCGAAGATCTTGCCCGCCAGCTCGGCGAACTGCGCACGCAGTTCATCCCGCGAACCTTGCAGGTCATTGAGGCGCTGTTGATGGCTTTCCTGTTGCTCGCGCAATTCGGCATTGAGGGAAGCGGCCTGCGCGTCGAGGCGACGCAGTTCGGCTTCTTTGTTGGCGCGTTCGAGGTTCCAGGCATGGGCGGCGTCACGGGCGTCGTCGCGCTCGATTTGCAGCAGCTCGACTTCACGGCGCAGGGCGGCAAGATCGGCTTGCTTGGCGGCGTTCGCCTGGCCCAGATCCGCGATCTCGTCGCGGCTCGCGTCGAGCTGGGCGCTGAGTCCATCCTGGGCCAACTGTGCCATGGCCAGGCGCTCTTGCAGCAACGCAAGCTCCGCCTGCCCGCTGCTCGCTCGCCGTTGCAGTTGCCACGCCAACACCAGCAATGGCAGCGCGGCCCCCGCCAGACCGAGCAAAATGCTGGTCAAGTCCATAGCCATAGCGACTCCTGCCAATGAGATAAAGCCTGAAGGTTAACCAAGCCGCCGGGCCTTGGACAGCTTAGTCTTCGAGCTGACCGAGTTCCTGCTGGGCACGCCGGTCGCCGGCGCGGGCGGCCTGGCGCAGCAAGTCCTGGCCGATGCGGCGATCCCGGGCGTTGCCGCATTCGCGACACATCAATTGGCCGAGACGACTTTGCGCCGCCACCACACCTTCACGCGCCGGCTGCTTGAGCAAGCGCCCGGCCAGGTGTTTGACATTGGTGTTCTCGCCGAGGCGCGGGCTGTCGAGCAGCCACTCGGCCACACGAATCGAAAACCGCTTGGTCGGGGTAACACCCGAGGGGTTGGAGGTAACAGAGGTTGCTACTGTGCGAAACTTCATAAAACACTGCGGGCAGATCGGAAGGCGCGCAACTCTACTCCTTTTTTCTTACAGGTAAAGTCGAAAAAAACCGGGCACGCCCGTGCTAGAGCAAGCGCTTGGGACAATCCACAGAAGCTGTGGATAACTCAGTGGACAACCCCCCTTGAACTCGCTGCAAGCCCTGTGGAATGGGGCTCGCGCTCAAACTGACGATTTTTTCACCAGCAAAAAAATACGATGTTTTTCATTGACTTAAATTTTCATCACAGGCACCCACTGCCCAATGAGGCCACATGACAGCGGCATGACAGCCTGCGCAACTAATGTGCACAAGTACCCCTCAAGCGGTTATATCGCCGCCCCCTTTCAGCGCGTTTCGGTGGCATTGCCTGGGGATAAGCCTTGGAAGTGGCGGCTTTGCTGAGGTCGATGATTTTGCGCAAGACGACGAACGGTCATGCCACGAGCCATTGCAGGGCGTGTGGTCCAGCATTGGACGGCGGATCAGACGCAAACCGTGCCTGCCCCGCCGGGTGATTCTGAGTTTATTCAATAGCAGGCTTTCTTTCCTCCAGGCGATCGGTTAGTATCCGCGGCGTTAGTACCAAGCTGAAAGTCAATTCTGGTCGAACAAATCTCCCACGGTCTGCCTTCCTTCAAGAAGCCCACACCGACAAAGCGAGATCGACCACCTCGATGGTTTCCAGGTAAACAGCGCCACAAGGCGGCTTTACTCTGACCGAACCAGCCTGCAAATTGATCAGGATCTTCACCCCGGGCCCAGAACCTTTGCCCTTGATGTGTTGCCTGCCCTCCTAAGTACCTACCTGCCAGCCCAAGCGCGCCATTTATAGCGCCCAACCTGGCTGCTTTGTTCCAGTCGGGTTCTTCGTTCGACCAATGGTGGTCGACGTTACTGGAACGTTTTAACGTTGCACGGTTCTTAACCGTGTCATTTGTAGGAACACCCATATATGTCGACTCAAATCCACGCACAGGATGCGATCCGCACCCTTACTAACGCGTTTGCCCCAATGAACTGCCTGATCATGGCCGCTCGCAAAGGCTGCTTCAGCTTTACCCTGGTCAACGAACACGGCATCGCTCGTCACAGCGAACGTTTGTACCCCGATCAATACTCCAGCGCCGAACCGCTGCAGGCCGTGATCGAACGTACCCGTCAGGCCCTGGTGGCCTGAAACGCCAGAAAAGCCGAACGCTCAAGAGCCCTGCTGAAAAGCGGGGCTTTTTATTGCCTGAAATATCAGTTAGCAAATTCGCAGCCTAAGTACCAACCGATATAACCGTTATAACCCACTGCGGAAAATATCTTAAAAACAGCCCTTTACAGCGCGAATATGACACTACACTTCAACTCAAGCGGCTTGATCCGCTTGCGACGGACCTGATCCGATTCACCTGCTGCCAACGCTCCCTGTCAGGTCCCGTCGCCCAAATTCGCTTCGAGGGTTTTATGGGTATCGCTGCCAGCGAACTGTGCCGTTATGTGATTCGTCCGACGCTCATCTACCTGGGACGCCACAGCGCAACCGCCGAATCCTTGTTGTTGGGCATCGCCGCCAGCCAGTCCGCCCTGGGCTCGGCACTGCATGATCGCCGTGGCCATGGCCTGTACCGAATCGCCGAACCGCGCCACCAGGCGCTGTGGGACCACTACCTCGCCCTCGACCCTGAACGGGCCAGCCTGGTTCGCGGACTCGCCAGCCAACACGCGTTCCTCAGCGGACCGCACCTGGAACTGACCGTGAACCTGCGCTACGCCACGGCCATCGCCTGGCTGCTGGTGGAAGAACAGAACACCCCCCTCCCCGATGCCGACGACCTGCTGGGTATGGCGCGCATCTGGCGACAAACCTTCCAACCCCAGGGACGCTTGCGCGACTTCACCCGCGCCTGGCAGACCTGTGTTTCATCCCTGAATCAGATCGCTTGCTGATCCGCCGCTTTACAAAGATCGCCCAACACGCGGCGAATTCGGTCGGATTGTCCTACAAAACCGCTCTAACTCAAGCCATTCAGCCTATAGCGCTAACGCGAAAATGTTGGTAATTTTCGCCCCGGTGATCACCAGGAGTTCTAATAATGAAAAAAGTAATGCTCAAAACCACCCTTAGCCTCGCCGTTGCCATGGCATCCACCCAGATTTTCGCAGCTGGCTTTGCCATCAACGAACAGAGCATCAGCGGGATGGGTACTGGTTTTGCCGGGCGATCTTCCTCTGCCGACGACGCAAGCACTATTTACGGTAACCCTGCCGGCATGGCGCGCCTCAAGCGCGAACAAGTCACCGGCGGCGTAGCCCTGCTCGATGCCCACACTGACATCAGCAAAACCAGCTCTAGCCCGAATGGCGGCACCAATAAGGGCGACATGGTCCCGTTCATCGCCGTGCCGATGGGCTACTACGTCAAGCCAATCGATGATCATTGGGCCGTCGGCGTGGGCGTCTATGCCCCGTTCGGCCTGGTGACGGACTATGAAAACGGCTTTGCCGGCCGTTACTTCGGCACCAAGAGCGACGTGAAAATCGTCACCCTGCAACCGACCATCAGCTACGCCTTCAACGACAAGGTGTCGATCGGTTTCGGCCCAACCATCAACCGCATCGACGGCACCCTGGAATCGAACCTGTCGATCACCCAGGCGGCACCGGACGGCAAGGTCAAGATCAAGGGTGACGACACCGCGCTGGGCTACAACATCGGTGTTTTGGTGCAAGCCACCGACAGCACCCGCGTCGGCCTGACCTACCATTCGAAAGTGAAGTACAAGCTCGACGGTGACACCAAGGTCAACTACAACGTTCTCGCGTTGTTGCGTCAGAATCCAAGCCAGAAGTATGACGCGTCCCTGGACCTGACCACCCCTGAGTCGGTCGACTTCTCGGTCACCCACCAACTTGACGACCAGTGGACCCTGTACGCCGGCAGCACTTGGACGCGCTGGAGCCGCCTGGAAGACATCACTGTCGAGAACAAAGGCGTTCCTGCTGTCCTCAACGGGCAATTCGGCAGCATTACCGAAGAGCAAAACTGGCACGACACCTGGGCTCACGCCATCGGCGCTTCGTACCAGTTGAACAAGCAATGGGTGCTGCGTACCGGCTTCACCGTTGACCAATCGCCGGCCAACAACACCGACCGCTCCCCGCGCATCCCGACGGGCGATCGCAAGATCCTCAGCCTCGGTGCTGGCTGGAGCCCGACCGACGACCTGACCATCGACCTGGCTTACTCGTACCTGCGTGAAGATTCGGCCAAGATCAACAACAGCAACGACCGCGGCCAGACCTACAGCGCCAAGTATCAGAACTACGCCAACGGCTTCGGTATCGGCGCCACTTACCGCTTCTGATGATTCGCGGCGAGCCTGAACCACTCGCCGCCTGAAGTGAAAAAGCCCCGCCTCTGTGAAGAGCGCGGGGCTTTTTAATGCTTGAAATATGAACGTCAGGGTTTGGAGGCCAGGGCCTTCTCCACCGCTTCGAGAAACTCCGGGTTATCGGGTTTGGTCAGGCTGGAGAAGCTGGCGATCACTTTGCCCTGGCGGTCGACCATGTACTTGTAGAAATTCCATTTCGGCGCGTTGCTCTGCTTGGCCAGGACCTTGAATAAATGAGTGGCGTTGTCGCCGCGAACCGCTTGGGGCTCAGTCATGGTGAAGGTCACGCCGTAGTTCACGTAGCAGACCTTGGCGGTTTCTTCGCCATCCTTCGATTCTTGTTTGAAGTCATTGGACGGTACGCCAATCACCTCCAGCCCTTGACCCTTGTAACGCTGATACAGCGCCTCAAGCCCTTTGAACTGCGGGGCAAAACCACAGAAGCTGGCCGTGTTGACCACCACCAGCGGCTTGCCGGCAAAGCGCTGGCAGAGGTCGATGGATTCCTTGGCGCGCAATTTCGGCAGCGAGCCTTGCAGCAACTCCGGACATTCGGCCGCTTGCGCCAGGCCCGTGAAGACCATCAGCAAGGCGGGAACCGCCAGCCACCTCATCTGCATGTCGGTGCATCCTTAAAAAGTTCTCTGAAAAGCACGTTACTCGCCCACCCCGCCGCCTAGCAAGCCACGCGCTAGCAAACGCTCATGCCCAACTGCATCAACGCCAACCCGCCACGCTGCCAGCCCCACCACACCGCCGCCAGCAGCAAGGCGCCAGCGAGGGTGATGGCGATGCGCGGCCAGAGGCTGTTCACAGCGCGCTGACCTGGGTTTGCAGGCGCGCCACCGGCCGCTCACGCACCGGCCAGTTGATGGCCGCCGCGAGCAGGCTCAAGAGAATCGCCACTTGCCAGATCAAGTCGTAGTTCCCGGTCCGGTCGTAGACCACCCCGCCCAACCAGCCACCGAGGAACGAACCGAGCTGGTGGAACAGGAACACAATCCCGCCGAGCATGGACAGGTTGCGCACGCCGAACAAGGTCGCCACCGTGCCGTTGGTCAATGGCACCGTCGACAACCACAAGAAGCCCATGGCCATGGCGAACAAGTAGGTGCTGGTGGTGGTGACCGGCGCCCAGATAAACAGGGCAATCACCACCGCCCGCAGCACATACAGCCCAGTCAGCAGGCGCGGCTTGGACATGCGCCCACCGAGCCACCCCGCAGTGTAGGTGCCGAACACATTAAACAGACCAATCAACGCCAGCGCCGTGGTGCCCACCGAGGCCGGCAGGTGCTGGTCGATCAGATAAGCCGGCAAGTGCACGCCGATAAACACCACCTGGAAACCGCAGACAAAAAAGCCGAACGCCAACAGCCAAAACCCGGAATGCGAACAGGCTTCACGCAGGGCTTCGGACAGCGATTGTTCGTGGCTCAACACCGGCAGCGGCTTGTCCTTGAGCATGCTCACCAGCGGCACGATCAACGCCACCATCAGGCCCAGCGCCAGCAACGCCGCCGACCAGCCCAGCCAACTGATCAGGCCGAGGGTGCCGGGGACCATGGCGAACTGGCCGAACGAACCGGCGGCACTGGCGATGCCCATGCCCATGCTGCGTTTTTCCGGCGGTACGGCACGGCCGACCACGCCGAGAATCACCGAGAACGAAGTCCCGGACAGGCCAATACCGATCAGCAGGCCGGCACTCAACGACAGCGAAACCGCCGAATCCGACACCGCCATCAGCGCCAGGCCAACGGCGTACAAGATGCCGCCGATCAACACCGTCTTCGCAGCGCCAAAGCGGTCGGCCAGGGCGCCGGTGAAGGGTTGCGCCAGGCCCCAGATCAGGTTCTGCAAGGCGATGGCGAAGGCGAACGTTTCACGGCCCCAACCGAACTCGGCACTCATCGGCGCCAGGAACAGCCCGAAACCGTGCCGGACACCCAACGACAATGCCAGGATCAGCGCACTCCCTACTAACACCCAACCGCACGTACGCCACATGGAACTCATCTCTCTTATTCTCCGCTCGCGGGTATATACCCGCGTGTATTAGAACGACACCCGCTTCAGGCGAGCTCGTCCAGCAAGGCCAGCAAAGTTGCACGCTTCTCGGCGCCCAGACGATCCACCAAACGTTGCTGCGCCGCTTCCCAAGCCGGTAGCGCGGCGATCAGTCGCTCCTTGCCAGCGGCTGTCAGGTGGACGATGCGATTGCGCATGTCCTCGCCTTCGGCCAGGGTCACCAGGCCTTCGCCCTCGAGCACCCGCACATTGCGCCCTAGGGTGCTGCGGTCCAGGCCCATGGCTTCGGCGAGCACCGAAATACTCGGTTGATCGAGCTTCTGCAGATTGCACAGCAAAGAATACTGGGCAACGTTGATCCCGAAGCCATCGAGAGCGCCGTCGTAATGCCTACTGACGCCACGGGCGGCGCGTCGCAGGTTGATGCATAAACATTGGGAATCGAGCATGGTGCGTGTATATACCCGTGGTTGTGTTAAAGCAAGTTACAAAGATTCAGAGCATACCCTTTGGGAGCGAGCCTGCTCGCGAAGAGGCCAGCGCTTCCAACAAACATCATCAAGCCAACGCCAGCCCTACCAGCACCGCCATCTCGATCAACTCCAGCATCGCCCCCGCCGTGTCCCCAGTGCTCCCACCCAATCGCCGCAGCATCAACTGCCGCAACCAGGCAAACATCACCAGCGCCACCGCTAAGGCGAAAACACCGGCGAATCCGCCGATCAACACACAGGCCAGCGCACTGCCCAGCAACACCAGGCGCCCGGTCGAACGAGGCAAGTGATCGGCCAAGGCCTGGCCCAAGCCGCCGGCTCGCACATAGGGTGTGGTCAGGAACAACCCCAACAGCGCCGCCCGCCCGATCACCGGCACGATGAGTAACAAGATGGCGTGCCCCTGCTCGATCAACGCCAGCAACGCGGCGAATTTCAGCAGCAACACCAGCACCAGCGTGACCACCGCAATCGGTCCGCTGCGCGGGTCTTTCATGATGGTCAGGGTGCGTTCGCGATCACCGAAGCCACCGAGCCAGGCATCCGCGCTGTCGGCCAGGCCATCGAGGTGCAAGCCGCCGCTGAGCAACACCCAAGCGCCCAACAACAACGCCGCGTGCAACAGCGACGGCGCTCCCAGCAATAGTCCGTTCAGCGCCCAGAGCAGTGCGCCGAACAACAGGCCCACCAGCGGATAAAACAGCAGCGAGCGCCCCAGTTGTTGCGGTTCGGGCATACCCGGCAAGCGAATCGGCAAGCTGCTGAGAAATTGCAGGGCGATCCAGAAGGGCAGCATCGATCAGCCCTCTTCGCTCAACACGCCGCCCGATTCCACTCGTAGCGCGAACAAGGCGCCGTGGCCGACCTCGACGTTGAGCAACTGCTCCCGAGGCAACCCGCGCGCCTGGGCCAGCAACAAACGCATGACCCCGCCGTGACTGATCAGCAGCACCCGTTCGCCAGCATAAGCCGCCCGCAAGCGGTCGACGGCGGCCAGCACCCGCGCGGAAAACGCCAACACCGGCTCGCCCTGGGGCGGGGTAAATGAATAGGGATCGGCCCAGAACAAGCCCAGCGCTTCGGCATCGGTGTCCATCAACGCCGCTGCGCTTTGCCCTTCCCAGGCGCCGAAATGCAACTCTTGCAGGTCCTTATCCAGGTGAACGGACAAGCCCAGTTGCGCGCCCAACTCTTCGGCAAAGCGCGCACAACGTTGCAACGGTGAGCTGATCACCCGGGCCCACGGCCCTTGCTCGGCCACCGCCGCACGCATCTGCGCCCAACCCTGGGCGGTCAAGGCGTCGTCGAGGCTGCCGCGCAATCCGCCGCCGAGTTCGGTTTCGCCGTGGCGCAACAGGTCCAGGCGCAAGGTCATGCCGGGCGGTCCGCGACGGCCGCTTCGGCGAAGGTCGCCATCTGCCCGTGCAGGTCGCAGGCCAGGCGCAACAACGGCACCGCCAGCGCCGCGCCGCTGCCCTCGCCCAGGCGCAAACCGAGGTCGAGCAACGGTTCGGCGCCAAGGGTTTCCAGCACATGCCGATGACCCGGCTCGGCGCCACGGTGGCCGAACAACAGCCACTCGCGGCACCCGGGATTCAGGCGCACCGCCACCAGCGCGGCGACACTGCAAATAAAGCCGTCCACCAGCACCGCGACACCTTCTTGCGCGCAGGCCAGGTAAGCGCCGACCAACGCCGCGATCTCAAATCCACCGAGGTTGAACAGGCTGTGCAACACATCACTGCGCTGCCCGGCGTGCCGCGCCAGGGCCCGTTCGATGACCTGGGATTTGTGGCTGACCCCCGCCGCGTCCAGACCGGTGCCCGGCCCGGTCAACTGCGCCACCGGGCAATCCAGCAAGGCACAGGCCAGGGCACTGGCGGCGGTGGTATTGCCGATGCCCATCTCGCCACCGATAAACAGCTGCGCCCCGTCGGCCACCGCGCGCAAGGCGCTGTCGCGACCGGCGTGCAAGGCCTGCTCGCCCTGGGTTGGGCTCATGGCGGCGCCGAGGACAAAATTCGCCGTGCCCGGGCCGATGTTCAAGTGGCGCACCCCCGGCAAGTTCAATGCGGGATTGATTGTGCCGAGGTCGATCACCTCCAATGTTGCGCCCAATTGCCGCGCCAAAACGCTGATGGCCGCGCCCCCGCTGACGAAGTTGGCGAGCATCTGCCCGGTCACGGCCTGAGGGAACGCGGACACGCCTTCGGCCACCACGCCGTGGTCACCGGCAAAAATCGCGATCCACACGGCATCCACGCGCGGCTTGACCTGCCCTTGCAGCCCGGCCAGTTGCACCGCGACGGCTTCGAGCTGGCCAAGAGAACCGGCCGGTTTGGTCAATTGCTGCTGACGCGCCGTGGCTTGCTCCAAGGCTTCTGCATCCAGGGATTTGCACGGGTTCAGCCACCAGGCTTGGGTCATTACTCTGTTCCTTTCAACGTCAGGGGCAGGCCGGCGACGGTCAGGACAACCCGCTGACAGCGCTCGGCCAAAGCTTGATGCAGCCAACCGGCTTCATCGACATAGCGGCGAGTCAATTCGCCCAGCGGCACGACACCCATTCCGGTCTCGTTGCTGACAAAAATGATTTCACCCGGCAACGACGCCAGGCACTCCAGCAAGGCATCGCGTTCCGCCGCCAGGCGTTCGGGGTTGTCGAGCATCAGCAGGTTGGTCAGCCACAGGGTCAGGCAATCCACCAACAGGCAGCGGTCGACGCCGGCGGATTCGCGCAGGACCCGAGCCAGTTCCAGCGGTTCTTCGATCAACGCCCATTCGGCAGGACGGCGCTCGCGGTGATGGGCCACGCGCTGGTTCATCTCGCCGTCCAGGGGTTGGCTGGTGGCAATGTAGGTGACGTGAAGCTGGCTGTCGCTGGCGAGTTTTTCCGCCAGGCGACTTTTGCCGGAGCGGGCGCCACCGAGGATCAGTTGGAGCATGGTTTAGTCCTTGAAGTCTTCAGTGAGGCGACTACCGTCATCGCGAGCAGGCTCGCTCCCACCCTGGACGCAGGCTCGCTCCAAGAATGAAATGCGATCAACTGTGGGAGCGAGCCTGCTCGCGATGGCGTCGGCACAGCCGGCCTAAATCCCGCAGAGTTCACGCAACAGTCCGGTATCCAGATGCTGCTCCACCAGATCCGCCAAGCGTTCGATATCGCGCTCGCGCAAGCCGTGGTAATCCACGTCCTGCACGTTGGCCAGCCCGGCCCAGCGCAACAGCGCCGATGACGCCGCCGGCGATTCGAACAGCCCGTGCAGGTAGGTGCCGAACACTTGACCGTCGAGGCTTTGCGCGCCGTCACAACGGCCGTCTTCCAGGTACACCGCCGCGGTTTCCAATCCTGGGCCGGTGGTGACCCCGACGTGGATTTCATAGCCACTGACTTCAGCATCTTCCAGGGCCAGGCGGCCACGCACGTTGCGCAATTGCTTCTCGACTTCGAGCACGGTGTCGAAGGCCAGCAGGCCGAGTCCTGCACTGGAACCCGGCGCGCCTTCCAGGCCCAACGGATCGTGCAGTTGTTCGCCGAGCATTTGCAGGCCACCGCAAATCCCGAGGACTTTGCCGCCATAACGCAGATGCCGGGAAATCGCCGCGTCCCAGCCGTTGGCGCGCAGGTACACCAAGTCACTGCGCACGCTTTTCGAGCCGGGCAGAATGATCAGGTCGGCCGGCGGAATCGCCTGGCCCGGCCCGATGAATTGCAAGTCGACTTGCGGGTGCAGCCGCAGCGGATCGAAATCGGTGTGGTTGCTGATGCGCGGCAACACCGGTACCAGCACTTTCAATACCTGGTCAGCCTTGTTGGTCTGCCGTTGATCGATGCCGTCCTCGGCTTCCAGGTGCAGGTCCATGACGTAGGGCAACACGCCGATCACCGGTTTGCCGGTGCGCTGCTCCAGCCAGTCCAGCCCCGGTTGCAACAAGGCAATATCGCCACGAAAACGGTTGATGATGAAGCCTTTGACCCGCGCTTGTTCGCTGGGTGACAACAGTTCCAGAGTACCCACCAGATGGGCAAACACGCCGCCACGGTTGATGTCAGCGATCAGCAGCACCGGGCAATCCACCGCTTCGGCGAAACCCATGTTGGCGATGTCGCCGGCACGCAGATTGATCTCGGCCGGCGAGCCCGCGCCTTCCACCATCACCACCGGATAAGCCGCGCTCAAACGCTGGTGCGAGGCGAGCACCGCTTGCATGGCGATGGCTTTGTAGTCGTGATACGCCACGGCGTTCATGGTGGTCACCGCGCGACCGTGAATGATCACTTGGGCGCCGGTGTCACTGTTGGGTTTGAGCAGCACCGGGTTCATGTCGGTGTGGGGTTCGAGGTAGGCCGCTTGGGCCTGCACCGCTTGCGCGCGGCCAATTTCACCGCCATCGGCGGTCACCGCGCTGTTGAGCGCCATGTTCTGCGGCTTGAACGGCACCACCGCTACGCCCTGGCGCGTGACCCAGCGGCACAGCGCCGTGACCAAGGTGCTTTTGCCGGCATCCGACGTCGTGCCTTGCACCATCAGCGTGGTCATTGGGAATCCTTGTGATAAGCCGTGAAGGCCTGCTCAAGGCGCAGCCAATCGGCTTCGTCCCCGGGCAGGCCGAAACGCAGGCTGCTGCTGGCCGGAAACAGGCGCAGCAAAATGCCGCGCCGGGCCATGAATTCGTGAAGGGATTCGGCACGCTCGGTGCTCAGCCACTGGAACAAGGCGCAGCCACCGTCGGGCTTGAAACCGAAGCGCTCCAGCAACAACGCCAGGCGCTGGCTCGCGGCTTCGCTGCGCAGCCGTTGTTGCTGCTGGCCGGCGCTGTCCAACAGACAGGCCTGGCCCAACACCCGGGTCGGGCCGCTGACGGCCCAGGGCCCGACTTGTTCGGCGAGTAGCTTGAGTAATTTTCGCTCGGCCAGGACGAAGCCGAGGCGCACACCGGCCAAGCCGAAAAACTTGCCGAACGAGCGCAACACGATCAATCCGACCTGATGGGCAAATGCCGCAACGCTCAGCTCCGGGGTGTTGTCCATGAACGCTTCGTCCACCACCAGCCAGCCACCGCGCTGGGCCAGCCGCGCATGCCAGTCGAGCAAGCGCTCCGGGCTCAGGCTCAGGCCTGTGGGATTGTTGGGATTGACCACCACCAGCACGTCGAGGGAGTCGACGAAGAAGTCGACCTCATGGGGCAGCACTTCGCGCACGATGTAGCCGTTGCGGCGCCAGGCTTCGGCGTGCTCGGCGTAACAGGGCGACAGCACGCCGACCTTGCCCGCCCGGCGCAAACGCGGCAATAACTGGATGGCCATTTGCGAACCGGCGACCGGCAGCACCTGGCTGGCGCCGTAATACTCGCAGGCCGCCGCTTCCAGGCCATCGTCGGTTTCCGGCAGACGCGCCCAGGCGCGCAGGGGAATCTCCGGCACCGGGAAGGGCCAGGGCGCCAGGCCGCTGGACAGGTCCAGCCAATCAGCTTCGGCAATCCCGTACTGCGCCGCCGCTTTGCGCAAGCGGCCACCGTGCTCAAGCATAGAACTCAGCTCCCAGGCAGAGAATCAGCAGCCATAACCATACCCCGCGCTGGACCAATTGCCAGCCACGGTCGATGGAATCGGCGTCCGCCGGCACACCCTCGCCCAGCGTCGGACGCTGGTGCAGTTCGCCATGGTAGATCGCCGCCCCGCCCAACTCGACGCCCAGCGCCCCGGCACCCGCCGCCATCACCGGGCCGGCGTTGGGACTGTCCCAGGTCGGGCCCTGGGTGCGCCAGCATTTCAGCGCCAGGCGGGTCTTGCCCAGCAGCGCGTAGGTCAGGGCCACCAGCCGTGCCGGAATATAGTTGAGCACATCGTCGATTTTTGCCGCCGCCCAGCCGAAACGCTCGAAGCGCTCGTTGCGATAGCCCCACATGGCGTCGAGGGTGTTGCTCAAGCGATAGAGCACCACGCCCGGCGCGCCGGCCACGGCAAACCAGAACAGCGCGGCGAACACCGCGTCGCTGCCGTTTTCCAGCACCGATTCGGTGGCGGCGCGGGCGACTTCGGTCTTGTCCAGCTCGCTGGTCTGGCGACTGACCAGATAGCCCACGCGCCGACGCGCCTCATCAAGGTCATCACTGCGCAGGGCCTTGGCCACCGGCTCGACGTGCTCGCCTAGGCTGCGCAGGCCGAGGGCGCAATACAACGCCAGAATCTCCACCAACCAACCGACATAGGGCGCCCAGGACAGCGCCGTGGCGAGCAGGGTCAAGGGCAGCACCACGATCACCCACGCGGTGACACCATGGCTGCGCCAACCGCGACCGCCAGAATTGAAACGTTGCTCGACGCGGTCGGCAAAACGGCCGAACCCCACCAGCGGATGCCAGCGTTTCGGTTCACCGAGCAGCGCATCCAGCGCTACCGCGGCGACACTCAACAACGCCACACTCATGCTTTGACTCCCCAATAATTCTCATACAACAACTCGGCCAACGGACGCTCCTGCGCCCAGCCTTCGAGCACCAGCATCGGTGCCGGGTAAAACGCCTTGACCGGCCCCAGGCACAGCACCGCCAGCGGCTTGGCCCCGGGTGGCAATTGCAGCAGATCGGCCAGGGCTTGCGGCTCGAACAGCGACACCCAGCCCATGCCCAGGCCCTCGACCCGGGCCGCCAGCCACAGGTTTTGAATCGCGCAGGACAGCGACGCCATGTCCATTTCCGGCAGGGTCCGGCGGCCGAAGATGTGCCGCTCGCGATCGTCCATCAACGCCGCCACCAGCACTTCGGCGCAGTCACTGATGCCTTCGACCTTGAGTGTCATGAATTCGTCCGAGCGCTCGCCGAGGGCTTCGGCGGTGCGGACCCGCTCCGCTTCGACCAACTGCTGGATTTGCCCGCGTAAGGCGCGATCGCTGATCCGGATAAACCGCCACGGCTGCATCAGCCCGACACTGGGGGCCTGGTGCGCGGCTTCGAGCAAGCGCCGCAGTAGCTCGGGCTCGACGGTGCCGCCGCTGAAGTGGCGCATGTCGCGGCGTTCGGCGATGGCTTTATAGACCGCCGCGCGCTCGGCTTCGGAAAAGGCGTTGTCGGTCATGGCCCCATCGCTGGCAAGCCAGCTCCCACAGGAGATTGCGCTTCTTCAGCCATTACACCGCTCACTGTGGGAGCTGGCTTGCCAGCGATGGCGGCCTTGAGGTCAGGCGCAAACAGTGCAGCAATCGCGGTGGGATTCGACGGAAAATAAAAGTGCACATAAGAGGCGGTCATTCGCCCGTCGCGGTACACCGCTTCATTGCCGCGCCCGCCGTTCGGGCTCAGGCCACGGGCGATGGGTTCAAGCTCGGTGCTGGTCAACGAATGGTGATAGGTGTGGCCACGCAAGGTGCCTTCCGGCAATTCCACGGCTTGCAAGGCCAGGGCGGCGAGACGTTTTTGCATCACCGCGTCACCTTGCAGCAGGCCCACCAGTTCGGCGCGAGTGCCTTCGACGTCGGTCAAGGAATCGAGCAAATACAGCATGCCGCCGCACTCGGCGAGCAAGGGTTTGCCGGCCGCGTGATGGGCGCGGATCGCTTCCAGCATCGACGTGTTTTGTCCTAGGGCGACGTGGTGCAATTCCGGATAGCCGCCGGGCAGATACAGGCTGTCCGCGTCTGGCAATTGCCCGTCGCGGATCGGCGAAAAGAAACTCAGCTCGGCGCCCATGGCCCGTAGCAGGTCCAGACTGGCGCCGTAGGTAAAGGCAAAGGCTTCGTCGTGGGCCACGGCAATTCGCACGCCGGCCAATAGCGGTTCGGCGACGGTCACTTCAGGGGCCGCGAACTCCACCGCCGGGGGCAGCGCTACCTCACAGCTACCGGCGAGGGCTTCGGCGGCGGCATCGAGGCGCAGGTCGAGGTCATTCAATTCGCTGGCTTGCACCAGGCCCAAGTGGCGGCTCGGCAGTTCGATACCGGTTTCCCGGGACAGCGCGCCGTACCAGCGCAAGCCTTCGGTGAGGCTGCCTTCGAGCAATTGCGCGTGACGCAAGGTGCCGACACGGTTGGCCAGCACGCCGGCGAACGGCAAGTCCGGTTGATAACGCGCCAGCCCCAGGGCCAGCGCGCCGAAGGTCTGGGCCATGGCGGTGCCGTCGATGACAGCCAGCACCGGCACGCCGAAGTGTCGCGCCAGGTCGGCGCTGGACGGCGTGCCGTCGAACAGCCCCATCACGCCTTCAATCAGAATCAGGTCGGCCTCGGCCGCCGCTTCCCACAGCAGGCGCCGGCTCTCCTGCTCGCCGACCATCCACATGTCCAACTGGTAAACCGGCGCGCCGCTGGCACGTTCGAGGATCATCGGGTCGAGAAAGTCCGGGCCGCACTTGAACACGCGGACCTTGCGCCCCTGGTTGCGATGCAAACGAGCGAGGGCGGCGGTGACGGTGGTCTTGCCCTGGCCGGAGGCCGGCGCGGCAATCAGGACGGCCGGGCAATGACGGGGCTTATTCAAAGTTCGACGCCTTTTTGCGCTTTGATCCCGGCCTGGAAGGCGTGCTTGATCATGCCCATTTCGGTGACCGTGTCGGCGAGTTCGATCATTTCCGGCTTGGCGCCGCGACCGGTGACCACCACGTGCTGCATCGGCGGGCGGGCCTGCAAGTCGCTGAGCACTTGATCGAGATCGAGGTAGCCGTGCTTGAGGGCGATGTTCAATTCGTCCAGCACCACCAGGCCAATCGAAGGATCGCGCAACAGTTCCCGGGACACCGCCCAAGCGGCTTCGGCGGCAGCGATGTCGCGCTGGCGGTCCTGGGTTTCCCAGGTGAAGCCTTCGCCCATCACGTGGAACCGCACTTGCTCGGGGAAGCGGCGGAAGAACAATTCTTCGCCGGTGCTGTTGCGCCCCTTGATGAACTGCACCACGCCGCACTGCATGCCGTGGCCCATGGAGCGGGCGAGCATGCCGAACGCCGAACTGCTCTTGCCTTTGCCGTTACCGGTCAGCACCAGCAACAAGCCGCATTCGTTGGGGGAGTTGGCAATACGTTCGTCGATCACGGCTTTTTTGCGCAGCATGCGCGCCAGATGGCGTTCATCACGGTCGGGGGAATCGGTCATGGGGCAGCTCTCCGTTGAGGCGGGTTCACGGCGGGCGGGCACAGGAATAGACGGCAAAAAGCCTGGCATCGCCCACCGTGATGCCGCTGGATGGATCAGGCCGGTCTCCGGGCTCATGAGCGGCTTGCACCGGACTGCGCGCCTTCCCATGCCGAAACACAGTGGCTGGCCTGATAAAAGACCTGCGCAGCTTTCACTCATTTACCGTTGCGGGGGCAGCACCGGGATCGCGTGCTTCATGGCAGAAGTCATCACTCACCGGTTTCCCTGTTTCACTCTGCCGACCGGGGTCACAGAGCACCTGAAACAAGCGGCGAAGGTTAGAGGGTTGGGGATGGAGCGTCAATTAAAGCAGGGCCGCCGTTGCCGTTTATCTGCCGCTGATCAAATAACTGACGCCAATCTTGTGCGACAGTCCGCGCAGTGATATCAAAGCGCCATAAATTTAACATCACACGAAGAAGGGTGAGCGACATGCAAGGCATGATTATCAGCAATCCGAAGCTGGAATTCCTGCGTCCGGTGCTGGAGCGATGGTTTGACTGCATCGACCGCTACAACGCGGTGCGCGGCGATAACGACTGCCCTTACTGGTTCGATGAAAAGGCCAACCTGGGCCTGCTGTCCGCCGCCACCTGGATGGCGGAACTGGTGACCCTGGAACAGACCGCCACCCGCAAGCAAAACGAAGAAGGCGAACGCAACGCCCGCGCCGACTTGCTCATCGCTGGCGCCGAACAACGCGCCTACGTCCAGGCCACCCAGCGCTGGCCGAAGGTCAGCAACCTCCACCTGACCCAGGCGCTGCTCGACATCACCAGCGATGCCAAGCGCATCAGCTACGCCAGCGACCTGAAACTCGGCTGCCTGTTTGTCTCGCCGCAAAAAGCCCAGCAAAGCGCCACGCCGGAAGAATTGCAGGACATGGTCGACGACCTGCAAAAGGAACACACCTGCGCCGTCGCCTGGTACTTCCCCTACGCCTATCGCAAATTACGCAACGAAGCGGGCAATTATCATCCCGGAATTGCGGTGCTGTTCAAGGAAGCGCGCGGCTGACGTTGAACCATCGCCTCGCTGCGTGTCTCTATCACTACACAGTGCATTCATAGGGACGCCAGCATGCTCAAGCCTCAAGTTGTTTTTGTCATTGCCCTCGCCGGAGGATTGGCCGCCTGCGGCGAGTCCTCCACCCTGCAAGTCTCCGACGGCACCGGCCCGTCACCGAAACTGCCCGAACCAAACAAGACCCTGATCCCGACGGTGAACATCGCCCCGGCGGTTGGCTGGGCCGACGGTGCCAAACCGGTGGCTGGCCAAGGCCTGCAAGTCGGCGCCTTCGCCGAAGGCCTGGATCACCCGCGCTGGCTCTATGTCCTGCCCAACGGCGACGTGCTGGTGGCGGAAACCAACGCCCCGCCGAAACCCGATGACGGCAAAGGCATTCGTGGCTGGGTCATGGAAAAAGTCATGGGCCGCGCCGGCGCCGGCGTGCCCAGCGCCAACCGCATTACGTTGTTGCGGGACACCAATCACGACGGCGTCGCGGAAACCCGCACCGTGTTCCTGGAAAACCTCAACTCGCCGTTCGGCATGACCCTGGTGGGCAACGACCTGTACGTCGCCGATTCGGACAAGCTGATCCGCTTCCCCTACAAGGACGGCGAGACCTCGATCAGCGCGCCGGCCACCAAGGTCGTCGACTTGCCCGGCGGCACGCTGAACCACCACTGGACCAAGAACGTCATCGCCAGCAAGGACGGCAGCAAGCTGTACGTGACCGTCGGTTCGAACAGCAACGTCGGCGAGAATGGCATGGAGGCCGAAGTCGGCCGGGCGGCGATCTGGGAAGTTGATCGCGCCACCGGCCAGCATCGGATCTTCGCCTCAGGCCTGCGCAACCCCAACGGCATGAGCTGGGAGCCGCAAAGCGGAGCGCTGTGGACAGCAGTCAACGAACGGGATGAAATCGGCAGCGACCTGGTGCCGGACTACATCACCTCGGTCAAGGACGGCGGTTTCTATGGCTGGCCGTTCAGCTACTACGGTCAGCACGTGGATGTACGCGTGACGCCGCAAGACCCGAACCTGGTGGCCAAGGCTATCGCCCCGGATTACGCGGTCGGCCCACACACCGCTTCGCTGGGCTTGACCTTCGCCGAGGGCAGCAAGCTGCCAGCGCCGTACACCCAAGGTGCGTTCATCGGCCAGCACGGTTCGTGGAACCGCAAACCGCACAGCGGCTATAAAGTGATTTTCGTGCCGTTCGCCAACGGCAAGCCGACCGGCCAACCGGTGGATGTGCTGACCGGTTTCCTCAATGCCGACGAGAAAGCCATGGGCCGTCCGGTGGGCGTGATTATCGATCAGCAGGGGGATTTGCTGGTGGCGGATGACGTGGGCAACAAGGTGTGGCGAGTTTCCGCCACTAAATAAACCACCTGCTGGCGCGAGCTGCTCGTTTGGACGGTCTATCAGTCAACATCGATGTTGGAACTGACGGCCCCTTCGCGAGCAGGCTCGCTCCCGCAGGGTTTGCTGTTAGCGTTTGCGACACAGGGTCAAGCCATCGCCCAGCGGCAATAGCGAAAGGTCCACGCGAACGTCATCCTTCAACGCCAGGTTAAGTGCCTGGATGGCTCGGGTGTCAGCACTCTCCGGCTGCGCTTCCAGCACTCGACCACTCCATAGCGTGTTGTCGAATACCGCCAGGCCGCCACTGCGCAGCAGGCGCAAGGCGCTCTCTAGATAGGCCGGATAATTGGCCTTGTCGGCATCAATGAACATCAAATCGAAGGTTCCGCCCTGCCCTTGCTGCTCGAGCGCGGCCAGGGAGTCCAGCGCGGGGGCCAGACGCAAGTCGATGCGCCCGTCGAGTCCCGCTTCCTGCCAGTAACGCCGGGCAGTGGCGTTGTAATCACCGGGCATGTCGCAGCAGATCAACGAACCGTCTTCCGGCAACGCCGCCGCCATGCACAAGGCGCTGTAACCGGTGAAGGTGCCGACTTCCAGCAGTTTGCGGGCGCCGGTCAGCTTGACCAGCAAGGCGAGGAACTGACCTTGCTCCGGCGCCACTTGCCAGCGCGCCATTGGCAGCGCCTGGGTTTCGTCGCGCAAACGCTTGAGCAACGGCGTCTCCCGCAGGGAGACGTCGAGCAGGTATTGATACAGGGAATCGTCGAGGTTGAGCGTGCGAGCCGTCATGACAGTAACCGTCTAGGGATTGCGGGCCAGATGCTCAGGTTGTAGCACACGCTTGGCGCTGAGGTAGGCTTTCTGCCAATAGGCCTTGGACAGGCTGTCGAGCTTCACCGTGCCACCGGTGGCCGGCGCGTGCACGAAGCGACCTTCACCGACGTAGATGCCGGCATGGCTGACCTGCGAACCGCCGTTGGTGGCGAAGAAGATCAGGTCACCGGTTTGCAGGCCTTCCTTGCCTACGTCCTGGGCGCGCATGCCGATCATCTCGCGGGTGGAGCGCGGCAGGGTAATGCCCGCCGCATCGCGATACACAAAGCCGATCAGCCCGCTGCAATCGAAACCCGAGTCCGGCGTATTGCCGCCCCAGCGATAGGGCGTGCCCACCAGGCCCAAGGCGCGGAACAGCACGTCTTCTGCGGCGGGAGAAAAGGCTTGCGAGGGACCGAAGATAATCGGTGCGCGAACCACCGGCGCGGGAGGCGGCGGTGTGCGGCTGGCACAGGCGCTGAGCAGCGCTGCACACAGCATGAGGGTGACGCGAGCGGTAGTCGACATATGCAGAACAACCCTGATCTGGATACGGCTTTCTCTGCCGTGAGCCGGAGAAAACAAAACCGCCTGCGTCAGACGCAGGCGGTTTGCCATCAACTATAGATCAGGATTCTAGCCCTTACGCTGCAAACTTCAAGTAAGACTTTAACTTCGCCTTACAAGCAGTGGGTTTACTTGTTGCTGGCGGTGACCGTAGTCGGTGCCATGGCGAGTGCACGCTTGGCTTCGATGAAGGTTTTGCTCCAGTAGCTGTCGCCCAGGCTGTCGATTCGCACGCCACCGCTTTTGCGGCTGCTGGAATGGATGAACTGGTTGTCGCCCAGGTAAATCCCGGCGTGACTGACACGGCCGCGACGGCCATTGGTGGCGAAGAACAGCAGGTCGCCCGGCTCCAGCTTGCTGCGAGACACCAGCGGCGCATCAACGTTGATCATTTCGCGAGTGGAGCGCGGCAGGTTCATGCCGGCTTCTTCACGGAACAGATAGCCGATGAAACCACTGCAATCGAAACCGGCTTCAGAGGTACCGCCGAAACGGTAACGGGTACCGATCAGGGACATGCCACGTTCGAGGATGCTATCGGCCAGAACCGGAAGCTGGTAGGACTTGCCATCGGCGAAGTCGGCCAGTTCTTTTTCGGTGACCAGTTCTTCCTGATAAAGAGCGGAAGACTGAGAAGACTGAGCGGTGACGGAATTTTTTACCTGCGGGTTTTGCACGTGCTCGGACACTGGAGAGTGAGCGGCGCAACCAAACAACAGGGTAACCAGTGCGAGAGGCACGAGGGGTGCGAAGCGATTTAGCATGGGCACGACCGTGGCTGAAGTTGTAAAGAAGCCGAGACTATGCCCGCTATCAACTTCATTTGCAAATTCAATCGAACTTTATGTGACTTCCCGGTTTCACGTTAACATCTAAGCGCTTAAGCCCGTTCTGACTGGCCGCAAAGGCTGAAACACCGCTGTCATGTGGGTTTTCTGACGCCTGGAATCCGACGAAAGGTGGCTCAGAGCCATTACTTTCGGCGCGTTACCAACCCAGGGTTTCTTTCAGGAAGGGGATGGTCAGCTTGCGCTGAGCCTGGAGTGAGGCCTGGTCGAGACGCTCAAGCAACTCGAACAACGCGCTCATGCTGCGGGTACCGCGGGTCAAGATAAAGTGCCCGACCTCATCGGTCAAATGCAAACCGCGACGGGATGCCCGCAGTTGCAGGGCGCGCAGCTTGTCTTCGTCGGACAGGGGGCGCATCTGGAAGATCAGCGCCAGGGTCAGGCGCGACTTGAGGTCCGCCAGCTTCACTGGCAACTCCCTCGGCGAGGTGGACGCAGCGATCAACAGCCGCCGGCCGCTATCACGCAGCCGGTTGAACAGATGAAACAGCGCCTCTTCCCAATCCGCACGACCGGCCACGGCCTGGAGATCGTCCAGGCAGACCAGTTCGTATTGTTCGAGGTTGTCGAGGATTTCGGTGCCACGGTCGAGCAGTTCGGCCAACGGCAGATACACCGCCGGCTCGCCCAGTTGTTCGAACCGCAGACAGGCCGCTTGCAACAGATGCGTGCGCCCTACCCCGTCCTTGCCCCACAGATAGATCAGGCTTTCGGTCCACCCGGCGTCGGCTTCGCAAAGCCGCTCGACATAGCCGAGTGCAGCGGCATTGGCGCCTGGGTAGTAATTGATAAAGGTAGCGTCATCACGCAGACGCACACCTAGGGGCAGCTGAATCGGTTTCATGCTGACTGAACAGTTCCAAAGGAACCATTAGTGGCCTCTGTGTAAAGTTTGCGAAGTTTATACCCGTGAGCCGGGCCGCACAATGCGCCAGACCATAAGCAAAATCAAAGGTTTGCGTGCCAGGGCCGGTTTACAGGGCGATTCTTTGGCGCCTGATGTGACAGCCAACGACGCAAAAAGGGCGAGTCCGACAGTCTGTCGGCTCGCCCTTTTTCGTGTCCGATTGCCGGCTATAACTCCGGGTCGTCGACCCCACTGTAAATTTCTGAATCCTTATACAAATCATGCACGTGGCGCACCAGCACCATGATCACCGCCGCCACCGGCAAGGCCAGCAGAATGCCGGTAAAACCGAACAACTCGCCCCCGGCCAGGATCGCGAAAATCACCGCCACCGGGTGCAGGCCGATGCGATCGCCCACCAGCAACGGCGTCAGCACCATGCCTTCCAACGCCTGGCCGACCATGAACACCGCGACGATGCCGATCATCGGGTACAGGTCGCCGCCGAACTGGAACAAGCCGGCAATCAACGCTGCGCCAATGCCGATGACGAATCCCATGTAGGGCACGATGGCCGCCAGGCCAGCGATCAGGCCGATCAACAAGCCCAACTCCAACCCCACCAACATCAAGCCGGCGGCGTAGATCACGCCAAGCGCCAGCATCACCAGCAATTGCCCGCGAACGAAGGCACCCAGCACTTCGTGGCATTCGCCGGCCAGGGAGACCACGCGCTCTTCACGATCGCGGGGCAACAGGCTGCGGATCTTGGCCATCATCAGGTCCCAGTCCCGCAGCAGATAGAAACTCACCACCGGAATCAGCACCAGGTTCGCCACCCAGCCGATCAACGCCAGCCCCGAAGCCGTGGCCTGGCTCAGCACCACGCCGACAATGTCGGTGGTCTGGCCCATGTGTTCGCTGATCGCGGCCTTGACCTTGTCGAACTTCCAAAAGCCGTCCGAGAGGCCGAGCTTCGATTGCGCCCAAGGCATCGCCGTGTGCTGCAGCCAATCGAGCATTTGTGGCGCCAGTTCGTACAACCGGAATAACTGCTTGGCCAGCATCGGCACCAGCACCAGCAGCAACACGGTGACGATCAGGGTAAACAGCGCAAACACCGCCACCACCCCCCAGGTCCGGGACAGGCCTGCCTTTTCCAGCCGATCCACCAGGGGATCGAACAGATACGCCAGCAGCAGCGCCACCAGGAACGGCGTGAGGATCGGATGCAACAAATAAACGAACGCGCAAAGCAGGACCACCCCACCGAGCCAGAACCAACGCCGCGTATCGGCCATGTACCACTCCTGCTTCTATATAGATAAAAAAGGGTTACCAGCGAAAGCGCAGTTGCGGCACCGGGGCCGGAACAGGCGCGGGCGCCGCGACGCCAGAACCGTCCACCACTGGCTGGACAGGCTCCGGCGCAGGTTGCGCTTCACCCGCCGGGACTTCCTGCAAATGACCGAGGGACAATTGCGCCTTCAACTGATCGACGCTGCCGTTGACCCGATAAACGATGCTGTCGCCGTCAACACTCTGCAAACGCGCGCCAAACGGCTCCAGCAAACGCCCGAGGGACGCATAGCGTTCCAGGTTCATGCCTTGCACTTGCAGCAACTGCTCGGACGACGCGCCGGCCTTGGTCACAAAACGCGGCGCCAGGAGCTCGCTGATCGCCAGCATCACCGCATCGGCCAACGCCGCGGGATCGGCGCCCTGCACGCTGCCCGCTTCTTTTTGCTCGCCGAGCCACAGGTGCCACTTGGCCTGCCACTGCCCACCTTCCTCACGGGCATGCACCGCCAACAAGGCGTCGGCGTTGTAGCGTTCAGAGACGTTGTGCAGCGGTGCGGGATCATTGCCTTCGAGGGTGGGTGCGGTGGCGACAATTTGTTCGTTCAAATCCCCCAGCGGCAAACGCAGGGGCAAGCCACGGTGTTGCGCGGCACGGCGCAGCGGCACGGCCCCGGCCTGGCCGTCGCCGACCAGGCTCGAGCCTTCAGTGGAATCGTTCAACCACCAACCGAGGATCGACGGCCGATTGCTGCCCCACAGCGACAGCCCGGCCTGGCGTAGGGCGCGGTCGGTGGTCGCCGGGTCGAAATCGACGTTCAAGGTTTCCGGCGGGCCGGCGTCATAGCCGTACTGACTGATGATCTGTTGCGGGTCCTTGCGCAACGCCGCCAAACCGGGGTTCTGCGGCGCCTTGGGATCACCGGTCAGGCGCAGCACCAGGGTGTCGAGGGCGCGCTGGGTGGCTTCATCACGCTCTTGGGGCGTCTGGCTGCTGACCGGCTGCCGCACTTGATAGAGGCCTTTGAGGTTTTCGGCATGACTCGCCAGGCTGACCACAGACAAACAACCTACAAATAACAATTTACACAGACGCATGGAGGATTCCCGACGGCAAAAGCGGCTGGACAGTCCGCATGAAAGCACTTGAGCAAGCTGTGACCACAGGCCCAGGCAAAACATTCACACGGGCCATGGAAGTTTTCGCGCTGTCATAACCATAGCCGGTTAACGGCGATACCTTATACAGCCATGAATGAACGATCACTGTCGGCAATCACAGATTTTTTTGCAGGATATGCCCCTGCCCGTCGGCCCGAGGATGGCCGCTGCCCCTCAAGCCTGATAAAATCGCGCGCCTTCGCAGACCGGCAACAGCCGGACCCCTTGAAATCCGCGTACGGCCATCGCCCTCGTTTGTTTCAGTGGTCCCACTGAACGGTCGTTACCCCTGAATCCCCCCTAAAGGCCTGGATCATGAGCAAGCAACCCTCCCTGAGCTACAAGGACGCCGGTGTAGACATCGACGCCGGTGAAGCATTGGTCGAACGCATCAAGAGCGTCGC
>Ga0247742_10000287_pt1 | contig 43233 bp, 35 predicted proteins | sample UWRJL208509C2_FD_180944 | JGI IMG/M metagenome (GOLD analysis project Ga0247742, IMG submission 180944) | Plant litter microbial communities from Arlington Agricultural Research Station in Wisconsin, United States - UWRJ-L208-509C-2 | ecosystem: Environmental > Terrestrial > Plant litter >...
TCGTGCGCGTTATGCACCAACTTTACCTGCACGCCACGGCCCCCGATATCGGGCTTTGCGATCAGCGGATACTCAAAGTTTAAGTTTACCAACTCGTCGGTAACTACATTGAAATTTGTACCACATCTGAAAAACAGCGTGCGCGGATAATACTGCTGTGGTATCAGATCATAAATCTTCTTTTTGCTTTCCATCGCAAATCCGCCGTTTTCAATGGAAGGATTTGCGGTGCTGAAAAAGAAAAACGAACGTGCTTTGAGGCCCAGCCACAACCAGTATATGATGATCGGTGCATAAACCACATTAAATGGCCAGTATTCCCAATGGGTTATTTTAATCCAAAGACGCTCAAAGCCATGAATCGGCTATAGTTCCCGATTTTCGTTGTTGCGGGCTTAATTTGATCAAAGGCAGCTAAATCCTTTTCGTATTCCGTCTGGCTGGTCAGGTTCCGGTAAGTCATTTTCGTTCTTCCCGGCACCGATCGAACGTGCGTGATACTCCTGGTTTTGATCCCGTTGTTCCGGTTAATGATCAAGCCATTTTGTGAATCACCGCCACCTGCCGTTTGATGAAAATCCAGAATTGCTTTTGATGTTTTAGGGGTTTCATCGCTCAAAAAGTTCTGAAACCAATTTTGCCGCGTGGTGGTTGCCGAAGCATCATATAAGGTGGCTGAGGACCAGATGTGAGGCATATACTTATTGATGGCGACACATCGTTTGCCCTGCCCGTCCCAGCGACACTCGTAAAGATTGGTTGCAATAACTAGGATCAGCGTAAATGGCTCGATCCCGTTCAGATTCATCTCTTGAAAATGAAGGACCGGGCTTTCCTGACCAAGTATATCCAACAAAACCAAACCCCGGCTTCTTCTGTAGTAGGTGGCGCGTTCATGTTTGACAAAAGCGCCATTTAGCAGCACTGCCAGATCACCGTTTTCTTTTATAGCGATCCAGGTACCCTTTTTATCCGGGTCACTTGGGTAAAGCAATTTCGTTTTTTTCTGTACATATGTTGTAGGGGGTAGGGCTTCTCCCCGGGTTTCATGTTCGTCACGGTTGGATGTGAGATAGTACCCGCTTTTATTGGGGATATACGTTACCGTGCACATGTCTGCTGCCGGTGTTTAAGTGTTGATAACGCTACTCCGAATCCTTCTGGTACAGGAATATTGGAAACCAGATTTACACCAATGCGTATATGCGCCATGTGGTGTACAGTATGCTCAAGGTTATAGATGAGTTCCCGGAAATAGTTAGTTTCTACTTTTGTTTGGGTACCATCCTCATGATAGGCGGCTTCCAGCAAAATGGCTTTGTCGCTTTTTTCAACACTGAAAATAATTGTCTGGATAACCTCCAAAGCAAAATTCAGATCAGTTTCTATACGATGGTCACGTTCGCGTTTATCATAGTTTACCACGCCGCAACGGTAACCTTTTTCCAATTCAATATAAAACTCCAGAACGTGCCGGCTATGCTGTCCTATGGACGATCCGGTCAGTAGCTCAACTGGTTGCACATACTCATCGGGTGTTAATTGCTTTAGGAGATGCTGAAGTTGCCCCAATAAAAAAGATACTGGAGTAGTCAACGCTCTTTTGTGATCGGTAATTAGGGGTATTGACATGATATTTATCTATTAAATGGAATAAACCCAAGCAACTGTTTCCGGAAGATCAGCAATAAAATGATGCTGCAGATGAACACGATCAATGCAAGAGCAAACAACTGTCCGCCATCATTCTGCACTACAATCCCTAATTTAGTCAGATGTGCTATAATTGCACCGCTGATAACGCCCACGGCAATTAAGGCACCAAGGCTGGTCGTTTTTGGGATCAGGATTAATATGGATGCGATGAGCTCTACTATCCCAGAGCCTATTCTGCCCCAGGGCTCCAGCCCAAGTTTGGAGAATATATAAACAGATTCCGGCGCGGCAGAAAACTTGAAAAAAAGTGTTTGCAGCAGGATAATGGAAGCGGCGAGCCTTAATACCCAAATGATGATTACGTTCAGTTGTATGGTTGTCATGATGTTATGATTGATTTATGAATCAGTAATAGTGTTCTATTTGAATACTTAGTCGTCTGTTCATAAATTAGCTTACAAAAAATTGTTTATTTATTTTTTTGTGGTTTTGGATACTCGGATAACCATCCATTCTTACATGAGCCGGTGATTCATTTTAAAGGGTGTTGTGTTCAGGCGCGACCTGCCCCATATAAACTTCATAAAAAAGGCACTAATGTTTTTGTTGTTGGTCTCCCGGAATTCTAAAATCTGCTTGATTATGCGCTGAGCGTTTATTTGTTTTTTTTGCGAAACTATGGATCTGATAGCCGCAAGGAAAATGCCCAATAAGGCCAATAGAGTTCTTTTCATTTATATTTTTATTAAGGCCCAATATATCCCCCTCTCCCTGTATAAATGTTAACATCAGTTAAAATCGTCTGGCTAAATAATTGGATGAAGAAATGCTGAAATGCCGAACAATCTCACGATTTTTAAGGTTATCCATCTGAGAGAATAGCGATCAGGTATTGAATCGTACTCTTCGAAATATTTCGTTTGTTATTCAAATGGCTTCCGGAATGGCAGATAGTATGGTGATTGTATGAAATTAGAGCAAAGCTAATAAGCGCAATCCGCCCAAAAGGGGTCTGATTCCCCTACGGGCTGAGCAACAATATAAAACGCAATAGTTCAATCAGAGTTTCGTCATTGAGAAAGCACCGCTTTACTTTAAGTTTTGCAAAATCTTCTTCTCCTTTTGATGCATCTTAAATAAAATTTTGAAAATAAGAGTTATACCGATGAAGGTTCGAATCCCTCCCTCACCGCTGGAAAAAATTAACTCCTGTAAATCAATGATTTACAGGAGTTGTTTGTGCTTCCCAGTGTTTATTATTTAAGCGTCTGAATATGTTCAACCTGTTTAAATCTTAATTAAAACAGGAGACATTTAAATAACATGATAAATTTTTATACAAATAAACCGGCGCAAGGCCTATGGTTATTTTTTTAATCTTACGGAGAAGGTAGATCCTTGACCCAAAACTGATTCAACCAGGATGGTGCTTTCCAATAGGAAGAGCAGATCCCTAACAGTAGAAAGTCCGATTCCCGAGCCGATATTATTAAAGCGATCTTTTGTTTTTAACGTAAAATTGTTGGCAAATATCTTTTCGATATATTCTTCTGCAATGCCTTTGCCATTATCTGCTACATCTATTTGATAAAACCCTTCATGCTCGGTAAAGCGGATCTGTATCAGACCTTCTGCTTTGTCGTTATAACGGATCGCGTTGCTGATCAGGTTAATAAGAATTTGTTCAACGGCAATAATTGAAAAGTGTAAATGATGCGGATTCGGTGGCAGTTCAATTTGAATACTTTCGGGCACCAGCAGCAGGCTCTGTACCTTAGCGATCAAAGTGTTCAATTCAAAGCCTTGACGCTTTTGCAATAACAACCCGGGGTTTTTTGAATAGGCCATCATTTCGTCCACCAACAGCAGTAAATTATTAGTTGCAGAAATATTCATATTTACCAGCTTTAAACAACCCTCGTTCTGTACGATCTCCTCGCGGGTTCGCAGGGCTTGAGAGGTTAGCTTAATACTGCTGAGCGGGTTTTTGATGTCGTGGGCAGCCATAGAGGCGAATTTCTGGATCAGCACATTTGCGTTCAGCAGTTCCTGGTTGGTCTTTTCCAGCTGAGACACTTTACGCTGCAGTTCAATCTTATCTACTACCTGTTTAGCCAGGGCCTTTAAAGCATCGATCTGTCGTTCATTAAAATCATGCGCCTGCTGATCAAGCACACAAAGCGTGCCTAAAGCATAGCCGTCTTCGTTCACGAGCGGTACGCCCGCATAAAAAGTAACGTTAGCTTCGGTAACTACCGGGTTATCCGCAAAACGCTTATCTTTCAAAGCATCCGGCACGATCAGGATCTCATCTGGTGTAGCAATAGTATGGGTGCAAAAAGAAAGGTCCCTTAAATTTTCAGTTAAGTCGGTACCGATATGCGATTTGAACCACTGGCGCTTTTCGTCAATAAAGGTGATCAGGGAAATCGGTGTGCCACAAATAGCGGATGCGATAGAGGCAATGGCATCAAAATCCTTTTCCTCACCGCTATCGATGATGTCGTAAGATTGTAAAGCCATCAGCCTCTCAGCTTCATTCTCCGGAACCGGCAACTCTTTTTCTATCATAAATAAAGATACATTTAAAAAATCCGTAAACGTCACGGCCGCTTTTAGGTAACGCCGTAAAGTATTCGCCAAGAGACTCCAAAATTCACGTCCATTGTCAAACGAGCGAGAATGATGTACGTATCAGTGTCAAAGACGAAGGTCTTGGCATCCGTCAGGAGGATATTAAACATATATTTGACCGTTACTACCGCATTCAAAATTTGAATACCAGTAACATATCGGGTTTTGGAATCGGGCTTTACTTAAGTGCCGAAATTATTGAAAGGCAGATTGAATTATGGGTGCCATACAACTGGGAACGCTCCACAAGGCTGGTAAGATGGGTGAAAGGGTAGTTAGTGGTATCATCGTCGTCCGCCGGGCCGTAGCTTTATTCATTGTTAATCTTACCAGGATTAAGGATACAGGGGCAATTGCATTGGCAGGGGTAATATGTTTTGTTTATGTAATATCTAATAAAGTCGTTATTTTTTCTTGAAACAGATCAGTTTCTGAAGTTAAGAAATGAGAACGCTTGATTGTATCATTGTTCAGGTAGCTGAATTGGTGCTTTAACGAAATCAGGGTAATATCAAAGCCCGTATCCCTGAAGTGTTTCCTGATGATGAATTTAGACTTGAATTGCTGGCCGTTAGTTTTTCTCTCGAATACTATTGTACCTGATGTGGTATGCATTCTTTCAAAGAATATATGAAAATATTTATTGGTGAAAGCGTTGCATTGCAAATACTCTATATATAATTGTGTGTATGTTGTGTTCATATTCATAAAGGGTTAGGTGTCTGTAATTATTAAATTAACCACTCAACAAACATGATTAAACTATGGTTTTGATGGCAGTTAAATTACAACTGAACGTTGTAGCTTTTGCGTCACTTTATCGCTAAAGTTCGGTCATTGGCCTGCTGTTAAACCCGTATCATATTCTATGGGGTTACTTGCCTTACATGGAGTTGCCTTACAGGTTAATGGAGTGATGGTGAATTGCGAACAAAAAAGGTCGAAACCCTCTCGCAGTGCTTCGACCCTACATCTACCTATGAAAAACAACCCTTTTGGAAGGGTAATAGGTTCAATTCAAATGCAATGCCATTTATTAAAACAGCGTAATTACGTTATTAAGCGGGGTTTTCGTCTTAACAGTCAATTATTATGTGTAAAAAACTTCTCAATATGTGGCAGGTGTTTGTTCCCGGATATCAGCTGCTCGGAAGATATGGACGAACAATTTATTACATAATAAAAAAACTGGATTCCGTGTTTCGTTTTTCCGGCATTGGTTTACCGGCCATTTCCATCAGATTACGCTCGATCGTAATGGAGAGCGCTGTCATCGGTGTATCCGTCGGCTTGTTTTCGAAGGGATCCTGCATTAATATCGCGGTTCGTTCAATGGTTATAAAAAGGATGGGAACTAACGTAGCTAAACAGATTTCGATCGCCCAGTGATGGTCGTCCAGACCAAATGGAAAAATTGTTGTCAACACATAAATCAAAAAATGGATCAAAACGCTATAAGCACGGGGGAACACCGTATTTTTAATGCGTTCGCATCTACCCATAGAATCGGTTAATCGCTGAATCGTATTATCCAACTGTACTTGTTTGTTGGCGTTAAGATTGTAATGTTCGCTCAGCGCGGCTAATTCCTCTGTGTGTCTCGACAACAAACCATTGGGCAGGTTTTCACTACTAATATCAAATTTGGCAATATAATTATTCACCTTATCCGAGCCCGTACATTTTCTCAAGCCCTCAGAAAGCGCATAACACCAAATAACTTGCCTGTTAGCAAAGTCTTCGATGTAATCATTTTTTTTTGCATCGTTTGGAAGAAAATGAATCAACTGGCGAATTAAGGTGCGGCTATCGTTAACGATAGCCCCCCAAATAATTCGTGCTTCCCACCAACGCTCGTATGATTGAGCAGTCCGAAAGGCAAGTAATAAGGACAAAAGTGTACCAACCATGGCAGATACGCCCAGTGGAATCGTAAGATCTTTAAAAAATGTAAAGTAATCCAGCATGCCGACTAAACAAGCATATAAAAATACAGCGATCACATCCCACTTAATTAACTTCAGGAAATAGGTAATGGAGATTTGTTTAGCTAATAACATGTCGTTTTTTTTAATGATAAGATCTGTTTCGCCACATGTGCTGAAGCGATTTATAAACAACAAGAGGTTTAAAAGGTTTCAAATAGAAATGACCTGATCAATGTATTAAACAAAGCACACACACAATGAATACTAAGATCGCATGAAAGGCAGTCTGTTTTTAATTTCATTATTGATATCTTTTAGCTATTCCGCATTCGGGACATCCTTTTTGTAGGAATATATCAAGATGTTAGAGAAAAGTTTAATCGGGATGCATTTTAATTTGATTTCATAGTAGGAAATTATTGCCAGTCTTTTAAAAATTCAGAAAATACGCCTTTGTATTGTTCTGTAACCTGTATGGTGGTTTCTCCGATTTGTACGGTGTTTTTTGTTACCGATTTAACAGCGTCTTTAGCAATAATAAATGACCTGTGAATGCGAAGAAAACCTGACTGAGAAAGCTTTTCTTCCAGGTTTTTTAAGCTTGTTAGGGTAAGTAAAGGCTTCTCCTGGTTTTTCAGAAACAGTTTTACGTAATCTTTCAATCCCTCTATGTAAAGGATATCAGTTATATTGATTTTTACAAGCTGGTAATCAACCTTTAAATAAATGTAGTTTTTTTCAGCCTTATTATCTGCCGGAATTAAGTTACCGCTTGAATTACTATTTTCCAACATCACAAAATAGTCATATGCCTTAGTAGCCGCTCTGGAAAAATCGACAAAACTAAACGGTTTCAACAGGTAGTCCAGCGCGTCAACTTTAAAGCCCTCCAGCGCATAATGATCATAAGCCGTTGTGAAAACTATACGCAGGTTTTTTTTCTTTCCGGTTTGCTCAATAATTCTTGCCAGTTCTACGCCGCTAAGATCGGCCATCCTGATATCTAAAAATATCAATTGTATACCAGGCTGCCCGTGAATAGCTTGTAATCCCTCTATACCGTTGCTATAAGTGCCTTTTAAATTCAAAAATGATGTTTGTTCAATATATGAAGTCACCAATTTGAGTGCAACAGGCTCGTCGTCAACAGCAATGCAGTTAATTATCATTTGAAATCGAAAGTTAATAATACGGTGAATTCCTTAGCTGCTACATCCCGTTCTGCTTTTAAAGTGTATCGTCCTGCATAAAGCAGATCGAGCCTTCTTTTAGTATTTACAATTCCGATGCCATTACTTTCTTCCAGGTATGCAGTTTGCTCTTCAAAAAGCGAATTTTTGATCTCTAATTTCAGTTTATTCCCCGCTTGACTGATATCAATATAAATATAACTTGGATGAACCCCGCTAATGCCATGCTTGAACGCGTTTTCAATAAATGGCAAAAAAAGCATCGGGGCAACTTCGTGGTTTCTAAGGTTTGCCTCTTTTTCAAAAATTACCTGTACATCAGCACTTAGCCTTAACCTCATTAGTTTGATATAGTCCTCAATAAACTTAATTTCCTTTGCCAGGTCTGTCAGGTCGTTTTTAGTTTCGTAAATCACATAGCGCATCATGTGCGACAGGGTGTAAACCGCATCTTTTGCCGCCGATGGGTTGCTGTCAGAAAGTGCATAAATGGTATGCAAAATATTAAAAAAGAAATGGGGGTTGATCTGCGCTTTCAGAAAGGAAAGTTCAGAACTGATCTTCTCCTGCTGCGTGGCCTGAAAGGCTGCCTGATCTCCTTTTATCTTTTTAGAAACCGCGATGATCGTGCTAACACCCAATATTACAAGCGCAGATATGATGGTCCAGTAGTTATAACTATGATCGCCTTCTGAAAATTTCTTACCTAAACCTTTAAACAGTTTAGCCATTGCTGCTTTGCATCCCGTAATATCATCCAGCCAGTTATTAAGATAAACAACAAATACGAGAATGGCTATCATGAGAAGTACGAACAAAATAACCCTGTTTTTATAAAGCAGCTTTGGTGTAAAAAACAACATGTTGGAGTAAAACAAGCCAGCCCAAACTACGTGGGTCAATACCTGCTTTACCCAAAATTCACCTGGTAACTTTATAGGCCACGACAAGGGAAATAGCATTAACGCCAACAAACAGGTCACTATATAAAAGTGTACCGAAAAGAAAATTTTCTTTACGCTTGAAAAAGCCATATTGGTTTTTACTATAAAAGTAACAGAAAAAACAGTGCGTTTTGTTTCTCAGGCAAAACGCACCTTACTATATCAAAATAGTGATCAACTAAATCCCATCTCACCGGGACAATGCAAATGACCTAATAATTTTCGCATCTAAAAATGGAATAGACGACCTGGGCTGTTTAATAGACAGAATGGCCGGTTTGATCTATGGCTTTATGATTAGAGTTAACACCTGGCTGCAAATTGTATATTCCTGGTATGTTTTTAATTGATTTTTAACGCCATAGATTAAAAAAGGTGTTTCGTCTATTTTTAAAGGCTTGCCGTCTATTCAGCAAATTTTGATAAAATGAATTGCCTTGATTTGTTTTAAAAGATCTGGAAAATGAAACCTGAAAATTATAGACTACCGTTATACAAGGCAATTAAGTTAGGGGCCGTTAAATTAATATTTTGGCTGTTACTGATTTCGGGCAACGCTTATGCGCAGAACCGGGAAAAAACGGGCGGTCAATCCGGTTTGCCTAAAGGTAGTGGAACAATCTCCGGATCAGTTATTGATTCCTTAACCCAAAAACCGATGGATTACTCTACAGTCAGCCTGTTTAAGGCTGGTGTAGCGGCTCCGTTGAACGGTAGCCTTACCGATGAGAAAGGGGATTTCAAAATCACAAATGTTGCTCCTGGTAATTACCGTATTCAAATAGCATTTATTGGTTATGCTACCAAAACAATAGATGGGATTATTTTAACGGAGTCTAAACCCAACAGGAACTTTGGACAGGTGATTGTTGCTCCAAGCGCAAAAATGCTTGCTGCCGTGGAGGTAACCGGACAAAAAGCATTGATAGAGAACCGTATTGACAAGCTGGTTTTTAATGCAGAGAAAGATGTAACCAGCGCGGGGGGAAATGCTTCGGATATACTGCGGAAAGTGCCCATGGTATCGGTTGATATGGATGGAAATGTTGCTTTAAGGGGAAGTCAGAATGTTCGCATCCTGATCAACGGAAAACCATCAGGCGCACTGGTAACCAATGCTGCCGATGTTTTAAAATCAATGCCTTCTGACCAGATCAAAAACATCGAGGTTATCACCTCTCCATCGGCAAAGTACGATGCGGAAGGTTCTGCAGGTATTATCAATATCATCACCAAGAAAAAAGAGGTTTCGGGTGTCAGCGGTTCTGTAAGCGCCGGTGTTGGTACCCGTCAGAATAACGAGAGCGGAAATATAAGCTTTAACAAAAATAAATTAAGCCTGACAGCGAATTTTGGCTATAATACCGGCTGGCCGCAAACTACCTACACCTCGTTCAGTAGTCAAAATACAGCATTGGGAACCTCATCGTCCTCCAGCGGTCAAAATACGTCTAACAGGCACTTTACCAATGGGTCAGCTTCATTGGGGTATGATTTTGATAGCAATAACACGCTGTCATCATCCTTTAGTCTTCGGGGGGGAGCATTTAAGAATAATGGTACCAGTACCAATAGTAACACATCAGCCGAAGAGGGAAAGGTTGATTACACGGCGATAACCAATAATGAGTTTAAGGTTTCCAATTTTGACTGGAACACTGACTATACACATAAATTCAAAAAAGAAGGTGAGGAGCTGAGCTTTGCCGTGCAATGGACGCATGGCACCTCTGATGTGGATTACCTTTCCGAATATTCTGCTTTTACGCAAAACCAGCGGGCAGCTAATAATGGCACCAACAATGAGTATACTTTCCAGGCTGATTATGTGTTGCCTATAAGTAAAGTTTTTAAACTGGAAACCGGTGCTAAAAGTATTTTAAGAAGAATCACCAGCGAATATGATTTCTTTAACCCGGATGCTTCGGGTGCATATGTATTTAATCCGGCTACATCCAATACCTATAATTATGACCAGGATGTGTATTCGGGTTATGGATTACTGACAGCAACACTTAAAAACGGGTTCACTATACAGGCGGGCGCACGATTAGAGAGCACAAAGATCAATGGTAATTCAGGAAATACTGCTGTAGGTTTGTCCCCTTTCGATAATACTTACACCAATTTTATACCCAGCTTTGTTATTTCTAAGGCCTTAACGCCAAGCCAAACACTTAAACTAAGTTACAGTAAGCGTATTCAGCGCCCCAGCCTGCAATTCCTTAACCCATTCCGCAATACCAGCAACCCGTTAAACCAAACGCAGGGCAATCCTGAACTATCACCTGAAATTACGCAAACCATTGAATTGAATTATTCAACCTTCATCAAGTCTTCGGTGATCAACACTTCTGTTTATTACCGGAAAACAGATGATATTATTGAAAGCTATGTGAGCACCGTGCCGTTCACCACAGTTGATAATGACGGAAATATGGTTACCCGTGATGTTTCACTTACCAATTACCTGAATGTAGGCAACAACAACTCTATAGGAGCTACCCTTTTTGGTTCAACTGAATTGTTTAAGATCTTAACCATCAGGGGAAATATTAATGCGTTTACCTACAAGCCGCAGGTCATCAGCAGTCTTCAACAGGGCAGTCAATCAACCTATATTCAATACAATGCCTTTATTAGCGGTACAGTAAAACTAAATAAAACACTTTCTGCCGAAACCTTTCTGATCCAGAATTCGGCCAGGAGAACTTTCCAGGGTACAAATCCCTCGTTTAATTTATGGGTGATCGGGTTGAAGCAGGATGTTTGGAAAAAGCGCGGTACTATTGGCCTGAATATTACGCAGCCATTTAAAGATTATAAGGATTTTACCTCCAATATTAACAGTGGCTCACTTGTCCAAAGTAACCGGTTTTCGGTGCCATTCCGGTCATTCGGGGTTAGTTTTGCCTATAATTTCGGCAAAATGAACTTTGGGCCGCAAATGCCTAAAAAGAAACGCGGTATTAATAATGATGACCTAAAACAAGGTGATGGCAACGGCCAAGGTGGACAAAACGGGAATTAACCTTTTTTGGCGAACAGCGATACATTGGCCTGTTCTCTAAAACATATTAAAGCGAACAAAAAACGAACAATTAGAGGGGGCAGAATGTGTTCCCTTATGTATTTGGCTGGCAAGGCTTTATTTTAACATTTTGTCACCACTCTACGAATCACGTGACAGGTGAACACCTTTACTTGGTAATTTAAGTTAAGGATAATTTTATTGAAAACAAGTTAGATAGAAATTCACAGGTTTTCACCGGCACCTGCTTTTATAGCCTTTGCAGCGTCGTGAATGTTGGCGTGTGTAGTGAGCAAAATTACTTCTACATATGACTTTTTAGTTTTATTGTTTTTACAAAGTCGGTGAAATCCATATCCGGGATGTTTACATCACACATTACTACCTGTACCTTTTCCTTTTCCAATAACCGGGCGTCAAGGCCGCTCTCTACCTGGTCATCCCCAAACAGGCAAAATGGCCATCCGTGGCTCAGAATCAACTAACCAATATTGAAGCACTCTCTCATTTTAAGTCAGTTTTATCGCCTTCTGGTTTTAAAAATGTTGTTTGGGTTTGCGTGTAAGTGTCTGTAAAGCAATATAGTATTTAAATGATTGAAATTTGGGCCGGTTTGGCTTCGGTTTTGGCATGTCCGGTCAAACAACATTAAAAATTATGTCCAAACCATTCATGACACCACCAGGGGCAATGCCTAATGATAAACGCAGGTACAACGTCAAAGACATTCTTGTCATCATCACCGCCTGGCTTATTACAGCTTCGCTGGTATATGCCTTATACCTGAAAATTAAATATCTGCATCATTAAACTCATAACTATGCTCACACTTATGCTTGTAGCGGCCGGGCTTTTTTGCTTCTGGCTCTTCTTTAAATCTATTAACTATTTTGAAAACATCTGAAAATCATGTTTGCACTATTTCTTGTCTCCATAGCCGTGTTTGTATACATGGTTTATGTACTGCTTAAACCCGAAAAATTTTAATTTAATATGAATACTGAGATCCTGGGGGTAATTTTTAGTTACTTGATTACCCTCGTTATTGCCATCCCCTTTGGCATTTATATAGCCCGAATGTTCAGGGGCGATAAAACATGGTCGGATTTTATGGCCCCCCTTGAACGTTTGGTTTTCCGTTTTTCCGGTATTGACCCCAAAAGGGAAATGAACTGGAAACAACACCTTATAGCGCTGCTTACCATTAATGCGTTATGGTTATTTTATGCCTTTTTCGCATTTCTGTTTCAAGGCCACCTGCCGCTTAACCCAGACGGCAACCCGAGCCAAACACCAGACCTGGCTTTTAACTCGGCTATCAGTTTCCTGGTAAACTGCAACCTGCAGGATTATTCCGGCGAAACAGGCGCGACGTACTTTACACAGCATTTTGTGATCATGTTCCTGCAGTTCGTGTCGGCCGCAACTGGGATCGCCGCTTTATTTATCCTGTTTAAGGCATTCCGTGACCAGGTGACCGACAAGCTGGGTAACTTCTGGGATTTCTTTGTTAAATCCATTACCCGTATCCTTTTGCCTTTATCGGTAGTTATGGCCATTATCCTGGCCTTTAATGGTACACCAACGAGTTACAAAGGAAAAGATACGCTGATAGGTTTGCAGGGCGATACCATACATGTGTCACGCGGGCCTGCGGCTGCCATGATAGCTATTAAACATTTGGGAACCAACGGCGGAGGCTGGTTCGGTGCGAACTCTGCCCACCCGTTGGAAAACCCCAACTACCTTACCAATATCGTGGAGATAGCGGCGCAGGTGATCATCCCTGTAGCTTTGATATTCGCGCTGGGCTTTTATCTCAATAAAAAGAAGTTTGCCTATGTGATTTTTGGTGTAATGACGCTTGGTATGCTTCTCCTGCTCATCCCCACTATGCAGGCCGAGATGGGCGGAAACCCGGCGATAGCTAAAATGGGCATCAGCCAGGCTACCGGGGCAATGGAAGGTAAAGAAGTACGCTTTGGGCCTGCGGCAACAGGTTACTGGAGTATCATGACCACAATCATTTCTACCGGCTCCATCAACTCCATGCATGATAGCGCCATGCCTGTATCTGGTTTTATGATGATGATGGGAATGATGATCAACTGCTTTTATGGTGGCTGTGGGGTGGGTATCCTCAACTTCTATATTTTTATAATTATCGCCGTATTTATTTCGGGGCTGATGGTAGGGCGGACACCTGAATTTTTCGGGCGAAAGATTGAAGCGCGGGAAATGAAGATCGCATCTATTATCGCACTGCTACATCCTTTTATTATCCTGGTGGGTACGGCTATATCCTGTTATGTGTTGGTGCACATGCCTAATGCCGATTGGGTTGTCAAGCCGTCTGCATGGCTCAACAACCCCGGCTTTCATGGTTTTTCAGAGATGCTTTATCAATACACATCCTGTGCGGCCAATAACGGCTCCGGCTTTGAGGGACTTGGAGACAATAATATCTTCTGGAATGTGAGTGCGGGCTTTGTGCTTATGCTCGGGCGCTTTTTACCTATCATCGGGCCTGTCGCTATAGCGGGATTGCTTGCTAAAAAGAAATATATCCCCGAATCGGCAGGTACTTTAAAGAGTGACACCGGCACCTTTGGCCTTATGGTTTTTGCAGTGATAGTGATCGTTGCCGCGCTTTCCTTTTTTCCGTCATTGGCGCTTGGCCCAATTGCAGAACATTTTTCTTTAAAATAATATGAAAACTCAAAATACATTATTTCAGGGCGACCAGGTTAGAAACGCGCTTGGCCAGTCCTTTATAAAACTTAATCCGCGTATCCTTTTCCGCAATCCAGTAATGTTTACGGTGGAGATCGGTACAGCCATTATGTTGGTGGTGAGCATTTATTCGCTCACCAACCATGATCAGGGTAGTTTCGGCTACAACTTTACCATATTTCTGATCCTTTTCCTAACTGTGTTGTTTGCCAACTTTGCCGAAGCAATTGCTGAAGCGAGAGGGAAGGCACAAGCCGAAAGCCTGCGCAAAACACGTGAAGAAACCCCGGCCCGCTTAATGGTGAATGGTAAAGAGCAACACATCATGTCGTCTCAACTAAAAAAGGGTGATATTTTTATATGCGAGGCGGGCGATAATATCCCATCGGATGGCGAGATCATTGAAGGGATCGCGACCATTGATGAATCAGCTATTACAGGTGAATCGGCACCGGTGATCCGCGAATCCGGCGGTGATAAATCCTCGGTGACGGGTGGTACAAAGGTGCTCTCAGACAGGATCATTGTTCAGGTTACTACACAGCCCGGCGAAAGTTTCCTGGATAAGATGATTGCCCTGGTTGAAGGGGCTTCGCGTCAAAAAACACCCAATGAAATAGCACTGACTATTTTGCTGGCCAGCTTTACGCTCATATTTGTAATTGTTTGTATTACGCTGAAACCCTTCGGCGACTATGCTAACACGCCGATCACTATTGCCGCGTTCATTTCACTTTTTGTGTGTTTGATACCAACTACTATCGGAGGGCTTTTATCGGCTATAGGCATAGCGGGTATGGACAGGGCGCTGCGGGCCAACGTGATTACCAAATCGGGCAAGGCCGTTGAAACAGCGGGCGACCTTGATACCCTGTTATTGGACAAAACAGGTACGATAACTATAGGTAACCGGAAAGCCACCAATTTTTGGCCGGCCAACGGTGTAGCCGATCATGACCTGGTGAAAGCCTGTGTGCTGAGTTCACTTGCCGACGAAACGCCCGAAGGTAAATCTATTGTAGAGCTGGCCGCGCAAGGCGCAGGTACAACAGCAATATTGGCACCGCAAAACTCGGTATTCATCAAGTTTACGGCTGAAACACGCTCAAGCGGCCTGGATACCCCGGATGGTTTGCGGATCCGTAAGGGGGCGTTTGACTCTATCCGTAATATGGCTTTAAAAGCTGGCAATAAAATACAGCCAGAAGTAGAAGACCGTGTGAGGCAGATCGCATCGAACGGCGGTACTCCGCTTGTTGTTTCAGAAAATGAGCGGATCCTTGGTGTTATAGAATTGCAGGACATTATCAAACCTGGCATAACTGAACGTTTTGAACGCTTGCGTAAAATGGGTGTGAAAACCGTTATGGTTACCGGCGATAATCCGCTTACCGCCAAATTCATTGCCGAGAAAGCCGGGGTAGACGATTTCATTGCCGAGGCTAAGCCCGAGGATAAGATGAACTATATTAAGAAGGAACAGCAGGGCGGCAAACTGGTGGCAATGATGGGCGACGGTACAAATGATGCCCCTGCATTGGCCCAGGCAGATGTTGGCGTAGCGATGAACAGCGGTACGCAAGCTGCCAAAGAAGCCGGTAACATGGTCGATTTGGATAATGACCCCACCAAACTGATAGAGATCGTTGAGATAGGTAAGCAATTACTCATGACTCGTGGTACGCTTACCACTTTCAGTATCGCTAATGACGTAGCTAAATATTTCGCCATCGTTCCGGCGCTTTTTATGGTATCAATTCCTGCGCTAAAAGCCCTGAATATTATGGAATTGCACAGCCCGCAGAGCGCCATACTTTCTGCGGTGATCTTTAACGCAATCATTATCCCGTTGCTGATACCGTTGGCCTTAAGAGGCGTGGAATATAAGCCGATAGGTGCAAGCGCCCTGTTACGCCGCAACCTGCTTATTTATGGTTTGGGCGGTATCATTATACCGTTCATCGGTATTAAACTGATAGACATAGTTGTAGCATTATTCATATAAAACAAAATGAGTAGGGGACGTAGGGTATGGATTTAGGGCGACAGATAAGTTTTAAATACCATCCGTAACAAGCCCTGCGTCTCCAAAACTCATCTTTTAAAATTAAAGACAATGAAAACATATTTATTGCCATCGATTAAACTTACCCTGATACTCATCGTATTGTTAGCCGGCCTGTACCCCTTAGCCATCGCCGGAATTGGTAAGTTTTCTCCGGGTAAAGGTGACGGTGAAACCGTTACTTACAAAGGCCGGGTAGTTGGTTATGCCAATGAAGGGCAAAAATTTACTAAGGACGAATATTTCTGGTCGCGCCCATCGGCAGTGGACTATAATGCTGCCGGTTCTGGTGGTTCCAATAAAGGTCCGTCAAACGCTGATTACCTGAAACAGGTACAGGTACGAATCGATACCTTCTTAAAACATAATCCCGGTGTAAGCCGCGCTCAAATTCCTGCCGAACTGGTGACAGCTTCCGGCAGCGGTCTGGACCCCGACCTTTCTCCCGATGGAGCCAGGATACAGGCCGCCCGCATTGCCCATGTACGGGGTATGGATATAAAAGATGTACAAAAACTGGTAGATCAGCACGTGCAGGCACCACTGTTCGGCTTGTTTGGCCCTCCAAAAGTAAATGTGCTTGAATTAAACATAGCACTGGATGAATTAAAAGATAAATAAGGATAAAGACACATGAAAAATATACTTGCGGCACTATTGATGACAGCCGTGCTGCCGGCTTTAGCCCAGGATACTAAAACGCCACCGCTGAATATAAGCGGTTACCTGGAAACGTACTATAATTTTGATTTTAACCGTCCCGTTAACAATACGGCTCCCGCCTTCCTTTATAATTTTAACCGGGCCAATGAGGTTAACCTGAACCTGGGCTTGATACAGGCGGCTTATAGTACTGATCGTGTACGCGCAAATTTTGCCCTCGCGGCAGGTACGTATATGAACTCGAACTATGCAGCCGAAAGTGGCGTGCTGAAAAATATTTACCAGGCCAATATTGGCTTTAGGCTATCCTCAAAAAATAACCTTTGGTTTGATGCCGGGATACTGCCGTCGCACGTAGGCTGGGAAAGCGCCATCGGTAAAGATAACCTCACACTAAGCCGGAGCATAGCTGCCGAAAACTCGCCATATTTTGAAACCGGAGCAAAACTGGGCTATACGTCTTCCAGCGGTAAATGGTATTTGAGCGCTATGGTACTCAATGGCTGGCAGCGTATTCAACGCCCAGACGGTAATACCGCACCTGCCTTTGGAACACAGGTTGCCTTCAAACCTTCAAGTAAGGTAATGCTGAACAGCAGTACTTTTATCGGGAACGATAAACCCGATAGCCTGCGCGGGATGCGTTACTTTCATGATTTTTACGGTGTTTTTCAATTCAGTGATAAATGGTCGGGTACGCTTGGTTTTGATATTGGTGCCGAACAAAAAGATAAAGGCTCATCACACTTTTATACCTGGTATACTCCAAACCTTATCATTCGCTATGCCGCATCTTCAAAGGTGGCCATTGTTGCGCGGGCCGAATATTATCATGACCCTAATGGCGTAATTGTGGCTACCGGTGCGGGAGGTCTGCGTACCTGGGGCTACTCAACTAACCTGGATTACCGGATACTCGATAACCTGTTATGGCGTATAGAGGCGAGGAGTTTGAACAGCCCGGACAACATATTTGTCAAGCATCAAAACCGTCCGGTTGATAACGATTTCTTTTTAACAACGGCATTGGCATTCAACTTTTAAAACTCCCTAATAAAAAAGGCTTTTGAGCCCGGATTGTACCTCTGGTAACAGGGGTGCAATTTCTTTTTTTTAAGTTCATCATGGAAAATAACCAGGAAAACAATGTACAGCATTTCCTCGACCTGATACAGCGGTCAAGGCGTGGGAAATTCAAAATATACATAGGCATGAGCGCTGGTGTAGGTAAAACTTTCCGTATGCTGCAGGAAGCTCACGCTTTGCTCCGCAGCGGTATCGATATAAAAATAGGATACATCGAAACACATAACCGTAAAGAAACCCATGAGCTGATAGCCGGGCTTCCTTTAATACCACGGCGGCATGTATTTTACCGTGGCAAGCAACTGGAGGAAATGGACTTGCAGGCTATACTTACCTTACGACCCGAAATTGTAATTGTTGATGAGCTGGCGCATTCAAACATAGAGGGAAGCAAAAATGAGAAACGGTGGCAGGATGTTGCGGAGCTGCTGAACGCGGGTATTAATGTGATCACAGCTGTAAACATCCAGCATATTGAAAGTCTTAACGAGGAAGTTAAAGAAATTACAGGAATTGAAGTAAGCGAACGCATACCCGACAGCGTGCTTGGCCTGGCAGATGAAGTGGTTAACATAGATCTGACAGCCGATGAGCTTATAGCCCGGCTTAAAGAAGGGAAAATATACACCAATGATAAGATTGCCAACGCGCTCCATAATTTTTTTCAGGGCGAAAAGATCCTGCAGCTGCGTGAGCTGGCGCTTAAAGAGGTAGCTGCACAGGTTGAACGAAAGATTCAGAGTGAGGTGCCCAGCCTCATGCAGTCACGCCGCGAAAGGCTGATGTGCTGTATCAGTACCAACAATGAAACAGCTAAGCTCATTATCCGCAAAACGGCACGGCTGGCAACCTATTATAATGCCAAATGGTTTGTATTATATATTCAGACCCCTAAAGAGTCTGCCGACAGGATAGGTTTGGCCGATCAGCGGCACCTGATCAACAATTTCAAGCTGGCAACGCAAATGGGGGCGGAGGTGGTGCGGATCTCCAGTCGTGTAGTTGCGGGCGGCATTATTAAGGCCGCTGCCGATAAGCAGATTACCACCCTTTGCATGGGCAAGCCGCACCTTTCCTTGTTGAGCATTATCCTAAAGACTGCTACCTTTAACGAATTATTAAGGAAGTTGGGAAAGATGGATATTGATTTAGTTATTTTATCATGAAGGTAACCACCATAAAAACCAAACTGATGTTTGGGCTGCTATTCCTGTTTATCGTTATTATAAGCTTTGGTGGCCTGGGTATTTATTTTGTAAACCGTTTGAGTAATGATGCAGGCAGGATATTGAAAGATAACCAGATCAGTGTAGAGTACTGCGGCCAGATGCTCAAGGCGCTCGATCAGATTCAGCGGGATAGCACCCAGATTTATGTATTTGAGAAAAATCTCCGGTTGGAGGAAAACAATATAACTGAACCCGGCGAATTTCAGGCTACTGCGGAGGTGCGGGCCTTGTTTGAACAGTTAAAAAAGGATCCTGCCCGATTTACCCAATTTAAAGAAATGCATAAGGCTATCTTTAAAATAGATGATGTGAACGAGATAGCCATTATTCATAAAAATGCCCGTGCCGTAGCAACAGCGAGGCAGGCTACATTATGGCTTACCGCTATTGTTACTGTTTTAAGCCTTGCAGCGTTCTCATTCATCATGAAATTTCCGGCCATCATATCAAGGCCTGTCAAGCAGTTAAATGCCGGTATTTTGGAGATCGCCAATAAAAATTATAGTGCCCGGGTACACCTGGAGCAACAAGATGAGTTTGGCAGCTTGGCCAAAACATTTAATAGTATGGCCGAGAAGCTGGACGAATACGAACACAGTAACCTTGCCGAAATAAAGGCCGAAAAAAGACGCGTTGAAGCTATCATTAATAAAATGAACGATGGCATCATAGGTTTCAATAACCGTAACGAGGTCCTGTTTTTAAACTCGGCCGCCGAAAACCTGTTTGATCTGAAGGAAAGCGAAATTGAAGGAAAATATGCGGCTGATGTGGCCATACAAAACGACTTGCTGCGTACGGTGTTGCAAAATGAAACCAGCAAACAGCTGAAAATCTATCTTGATAATAAAGAAAGTTTCTTCGCGCAGGAATCTATCGCCATTCAAACCGATGATATAACCTGGGGGCGTGTAGTCATCCTGAGAAATATCACTCCTTATAAAGAGCTCGATGCCGCCAAAACTAATTTTATAGCTACCATATCGCACGAATTGAAAATACCGTTGTTTGCTATAACCATGAGTACGCAATTACTGGAAGATAAACGCATTGGCGATTTAAATGACGATCAGGCCGAAATATTACTTACGATCAATAAGAACACGGAGCGCTTACTGAAGATAACCGGCGAATTGCTTAATTTGTCGCAGATAGAAACCGGGCAGATACAACTAAAGAAGGAGCTGGTACTTCCCGAAAACCTTATTGTGAAAGCGATACAGGCTGTGAAGCAACAGGCTATCCAGAAAAACATCACCATAAAAGAAGTGCACGGTAAAGATTTGCCACCTGTTACCCTTGATGATGAAAAAACAGTTTGGGTACTGATCAACTTTCTCAATAACGCCATAAAATTCTCGCCTGAAGACAGTACGGTGGCCGTTAAAGCTATGCGCGAAAATGATATCGTCCAGTTTACCGTTACAGATAATGGCAGGGGTATTGAAGAACAGTATGTATCCCGGGTATTTGAAAAGTACTTCCAGGTACCGGGTAGCAATGAAAAGTCGGGAACGGGGCTTGGCTTATCCATATCCAAAGAGTTTATTGAAGCCCAGGGAGGTAAAATATGGGTAACCAGTAATTTTGGCGAAGGCAGCACTTTCGGCTTTAATATTTTAATCAACGCTTAACTATGACCACTATAAATACCGCCATCGCCCAGATCCTGATCATTGAAGACGAAACCGATGTGCGCCAGTTATTAAAAAGGGTACTTTCATTGGAAGGATTCGCCATTGCGGAAGCAGAAAACTTTAAGTCGGCATTAAAGCTGCTTGAAAGCGAAAATATCGACCTGGTGCTTTGCGATGTAAAGCTTCCTGACGGCAACGGCGTTGATTTTGTTGGCAAGATAAAAAGCATCCGGCCTTATGCCGAAGTGATCATGCTTACTGCATACGGTAATATTCCGGATAGTGTGCAGGCTATCAAAAACGGAGCATTCGACTATCTGACCAAAGCCAATGATAACCAGCGGATTTTACCCTTGCTTTACCGGGCACTGGAAAAAGTAAAACTGGAAAAACGCGTAAGTCAGTTAGAAAAAGAAGCTACAGACCGTTACGCTAATTTCGATGCTATTATTGGCAGTTCGGTTGCCGTTACCCAGGCTAAGACGCTTGCACAAAGAGTAGCCCCCACGGATGCCCCTGTTTTATTATTGGGCGAAACCGGTACGGGTAAAGAGGTATTTGCACAGGCTATCCATACCGCCAGTAAACGGAAAACTCAAACTTTTTTAGGCTTAAATTGCAGCGCATTCAGCAAGGAGTTGTTGGAAAGTGAACTTTTTGGCCATAAAGCAGGCGCGTTTACCGGGGCCACAAAAGACAAGAAAGGCCTGATTGAAGAGGCGAACGGCGGCACTTTGTTTTTAGATGAGATTGGCGAAATGCCTTTAGACCTGCAAGCAAAAATATTAAGGGTACTGGAAACAAGTGAGTTTATCAAAGTTGGCGATACCCGGCAGCTTAAGGTGAATATCCGCATTATTGCAGCAACCAATCGTAATATAGAACAGGAAATAAGCCAGGGAAAGTTCAGGCAGGACCTGTATTACCGGCTTAACCTCGTTACCATAAATCTGCCTCCATTACGTGACCGGCAGGAAGATATACCTCAACTGGCCGATTTCTTTTTTAAGAAGTTTACCAGGGATGCTTATCAGCAAGTTAAAAGAATGACCACCGCGTTTGTTGAGCGGTTACAAAGACAGCAATGGCGCGGCAATATCCGCGAGTTACGCAACATCATCGAAAGGTCGCTGATCGTTTGCCTGGGCGACGAATTGAATGTGGATCATCTTCCCTTGGAAATGCAGCATCAAACCGCCAATTTAGGTGGCGCCATTTCCGCCTTCGACTTAGCAAGTGTGGAACGCCTTCACATACAAAGAGTTTTACATTACGCCAAGAACAACAAAACGCAGGCAGCAAAACTGCTTAACATCAGCCCGGCCACGTTATACCGCAAAATAGATGAATTCAAATTAGAAAGCTGATAGATCACGGTGAAGGACAAGAGACTTTTCAACAGCAATGCAGGATCGGCTATATGGCCGGCAGGAAAATGCACCCAACTGAAATATTGCAGCGATGTAACGGTAAACATGGCCACTTTCCGGTATATACGTTTAGTGATGAAGAAATTGGTGCTGCCATGATTTGACTGCATGGGAAAGACATCCTAATCAAAACAGGAGAACATTACCAGTTAAAAGCTTTTGTGAAAAAACATACGGTATTAAACGTGATGGTATTTTTTCATGAATTGCTTCATGAAAGCGTTGTTTTGATCGGCCCCGGTTACCCGACTGTTAATTCATATCTAAATCCGGCAAGTGACGCAAGGCCATATCCAAATTAATTTCTTCCTGCCGCCGGTCATTATTACATAGAATAATAATTCGGGTTCCTGTGGCATTTTTGAAGGATATCTTTGCATCTATGTCTTCACATAAACCGCGCATCAAATTCAATCCCATGCCTGCGCTTGTCTTAGTTTTTGCCTGGTTGTCCATTCCTATACCATTATCGGCGATCTCTAACCTGATTTGTCCCCTGAGCATTCCGAACGAAATATAAACCTCGCCATTGTTTCTGTTTGGGAAAGCATATTTAAAGGCATTAGTCACTGCTTCGTTGAGAATAAGGGCTAAGGGAAGCGCAAGGGAAACATCTATGATCAATTCTTCAACACTGATCCTGATATTTACCTGAGTTGACCCATGAAAACTATCCTTGATATGCTCTACCAGCTGTGGCAAAAATAAGCTCATCTCTATCGATTTTAACTTTGAAGATTCAATGATTTTATCATGTATCAGAGACATCGCGTATATGCGGTTACGGCTGGTATTTACAGCATCGAAGGCTTCTCCATCAAGTGTTGCCGCCTGATTTTCCAGTAACAGCATCACCGACTGCAGGTTGTTTTTCACCCGGTGATTGACCTCTTTGAATAATAGGTCCTTTTCTGATAATAATTCGTCCTTATCTTTTAAAAGCTCGTTTTTATCTAAAATGAGCTGTTGAAGGGAAATATTCTTATTGTCGATTTCCTCTTTTTGGAGCGTAAGCAAAGCATTGCTGCGTTGCTTTAACCGGTAGCGGCTGTAGATCAGACCGGTGATTATTAGCAGCATCACAGACCCAAGAATAGTAACCTTTTGAATAAGCTGATTTCGCTTTACCTTGGCTTCCTTTACCTGTGCATCCAAGGTAAGCGAGTCGATATGCCTGTTTTTTTCCAATGTTTCATTTTCCATATCCAGAAGGAATATCTGGTAAGCCTTTACTTTATTATAGGCGGAATCCCTGATTTCCTGGTCTTTAAAGAATGTCCCAATGTCAGACCGCGAACTTCGATCCAATTTAACCAGCTTGTAATACCGATCATCGGCCGCAGTAATTCCTTCAACATATTTTAATTTATGTGCAAGTGCGGCATATAAGTCTGTATAATGAAAAGCCAATTTCACCTGTTTGGTTTCGGAATAATAATAGGCGAGCGCATTATAGGCATCCATGATCACTGCGGGATTATTTGGAGGAATTCCCGGAATAAGTTTTTTTAGCTCCTGCACATATGGAGCAGCCTGCGAAAATTGTTTGGCATAAACCAGACTATTAAGAAAATCCACATTTACAGACAGTTTATCAAAATCATTGCTGGCTTCGCTTTTTAATTCAGTAAGTACGCCTAAAGCTTTGGAAAGCTGGTTAGTATGTGTATATGCAAAGGCAAGTGCAGACGATGCCATCTTGACGCACCACGTTTCGTGATAACGTTTTGCCATCTTCAATACCTCGGTGGAATAAGGAATTGCCCGATCATAATCTTCAGCTTTAATATAAGTCGAAGCAATCAAATGCTTTATATAAACAACCTGCATCGTCGTGTCATTAACCTCATGGGCCACTTTTACTGCTAAAAGGTCGTACTTTAACGCATTAGTATAATCACCAATAGCCATTGATATTCTGCCGATATTCCAATAGATCCCTTCAACGGTCCTTCTACTTACACCTTTCCCCAGATTCAAAGCCTCAAACAACATTTTTAGCGCTTCAGTCGTTCGCCCCGCCTGAGACATTAAATCGGCGTTTTGTGTGAGCAAAAAGGAAAGCCATTGGGTGTTTTGGTTTTTCCTGAATATGGCAATTGCTTTGTTCATGTACGTTATTCTGTTCCCCAGTGAGACAGGATCAGAAGTCGGGTAGTACTGAGCTATCAAATGATATGACCTGGCCTCACCGTCACTACTACGGTGCAATTTGGAAAAGGCAAGAGCTTTCTGTGCAATCGTTAAACCCTCTTCTCTGTTATTTCTCGAATAAAACGTTTCTGCGCTAAGAAGCAATGCATTGATTATTCCAAACTGATAGTTCAGTTTACCACTCAGCGCAGCTGCCTGGGCAGAAAATGTTTTTGCTGAATCAATGTCTTTTTCTCCTCTTATCGCTTTTGCAAGCATTAAATGTCCTATGGCGAGTTGTAAATCGACGGTATTCGTATCGTTTGCACTTAAAGCGAGTTTTTGTTTTAATACGGGCAAAGGCAATTCATCCAGGTCGCTTGTTTGCGCAACAGACAATTGAACGAAGAATAGCAGCATTACAAGCAGTGATAACTTTTTCATAAAAGTGCCTGTGACAATGTTCATCGACCGCATAAAACTATAATGAAAATACGTATAAATAATGAATTCTGGTTTATAAAAATTTGATCCCTAATTAGTTGATCGGGCATGATGCAACGGGATATTAAGGTTAGAGTTTTTCTGAGGATACACAAATTTGAAGTATTAAAGTTGGGCCAAATTAATACTCATCTTGTCCAAAGCCAATGGAGGAATAGTAGTTCCTATTGGATATTTAGCAGATCGCCGCCGATGATATAGCAAGCCAAATACAATCCACTTTTTGTTAGTCCAAGCCATTAAATAGTGTCGTCAGTCCAAGCGTTACAACTAATCGTCCATTCCAATTTCATGAGATGAAAAGTACCTTTACCACCCAAAAAACAATGATATACGGTCCTTTTAAAGAGCTTCTAAATCACTACACTATGTTAAAATTCTCACAACTCATTCACACGGTATTACGCGGATGGCGTCCGAATCAGATGACAAAAATGCCGGGTAAATATCATGGTAAATTAAAAAGCATGCTTTCAGCGATCCTCTTTAGTGCTTTGCTGATGATCCTATCGTCTTGCGGCCCGCAGAATGGGAACAGTATGCAAACGCAGTACTTCAGCTCTGACACCGGGCTGCAAACGGGCGGGATCAACATCATACCAATTAAAACGACAAAAGGCACCTTTAAGGTCTGGACTAAAAAGATTGGCAATAACCCCAAAATCAAGGTGCTGCTGCTAACCGGAGGTCCCGGGGCAAGTCACGAATATATGGAGTGCTTCGAAAGTTTTTTTCCTAAAGAAGGCATCGAATTTATCTATTATGACCAGTTGGGCACCGGTAATTCAGAAGTGCCAAAAGATACCTCTGTGTATAATCTGAACAGAAGTGTCGACGAAGTGGAACAGGTCCGGAAGGCACTCAATTTAAATAAAAACAACTTTTTTCTTTACGGCCACTCTTGGGGAGGAATCGTAGCTATTGAATATGCCCTCAAATATCAGCAGAACTTAAAGGCATTGATCATTTCAGACATGGTGTCGAGCGCGTATGACTATAATAAATATGTGAGAGAGGTATTGGCCATTCAAATTGCCCCAAAAGCATTGTCCGAGATAAGGGAGATTGAATCCAGGGGAGATTTTTCCAATCCCCGTTACATGGAATTATTAATGCCGAATTTTTATGCAAAGCACATTTGCAGGTTGTCTGAATGGCCGGAACCGTTAACCCGTTCTTTCAGTAAGCTTAATCAAACGTTTTACACCATGATGCAGGGCCCAAGTGAATTCGGGCTTAGTGGTAAGCTCACCAATTGGGAACGAAAAGGCGATTTACCCAAAATTACAGTACCAACGCTCACGATTGGAGCACGGTATGACACAATGGATCCCGAACACATGAAATGGATGGCATCACAGGTAAAAAGCGGCTCTTATCTCTTTTGTCCCAATGGTAGCCACATGTGTTTTTACGATGATCAGAAGAACTATTTCAAGGGTTTAAATAAATTTATTAAAGGAATAGCCGCCGGAGAGCAAACCGTAAAGCTGTAAAACTTATGATTGATCTATTAACAAATTTGCAGCCCGTAGTGCTGATTGTAATGCTTATTCTGATGTACTGCATTGAAAATATGCTGCCCTATTTAACGCCACCACCTAATAAAAACAGGCACTATGGAAGAAATTTCACTATCTCTCTGGTTTCGTTCCTATTAAATGCTGTGCTCGGAACAATAGTGGTAATGGTTGTTGAACTCACGGCCAAAAACCATTGGGGAATATTAAATAATATACAACTTCCTTTGGCCGTCAAACTGCTTACCGGCATATTGCTGTTTGACTTCGGAAGTTACCTGACACATAATTTACAACATAAAATACCGTTTCTATGGCGTTTTCATCGTATTCATCATTCGGATAATCATTTGAACGTCTCGTCTTCCTTAAGGTTTCATCCCGTTGATGTCATCGTCTCCCAGTTTATCTATCAATGCATAGGTGTTATATTGATCGGTTTACCCATCACCGCCTTCGTTATTTACGGATCAATCGCCATTCCATTACTAATTATGCAACATAGTAATGTTCGTTTTCCCCGAAGCTTTGAGCGATTTGCAAGTTTGGTTTTTGCAACACCCGGCTGGCACAAAATACACCATTCGTCTGAACAAAAACTTACGGATTCCCACTACGGAGATGTGTTCACTTTCTGGGACCGGATTTTTGGTACGTGGGGTAACAAACAACCGCATGAAATTGAGTATGGTCTTGCAGAGTTCAACCAGGACAAGCATCATCGGGTAGGTCATTTATTGACCTCGCCTTTTAAAAAAAGCATGTGGATCGTTCTTAAAGATAAGTAATCAATTTACTGCTTGTGTACTAATTTTAAAAACAAAAGTTTTAACCAGTAAAAAACATTTGCAAGAAAGGAAGTACACACTGTGATGCAGGATTTATTATCGTCTCCTGATTATAATACTTTCCTGCAGCAATTGCATCGATCACTTAATTTTCCGATAATGAGAAGTGACGCATAAACCGCTTCAAAGTAATTATAATTAATGAAGCTTACTGTCCCGGGAATTAAGGATTTGCCATATGCATAGAAAAGTAGAAATTTTTATTATTGACTGCCCGGATTTTCCGAAGCAGTCATTTTTTTGAAATCAAGATCATTTTAATATTTATCCCCTCCTCCGCGAATTAGAGAGTACAAGTGTTCACCTGCTTTATTCTTCGCTATTGAAATAGGTATTTATTCGCTTTGAAGAATATCAACTTAATCCTGGCTGATGATTGGCAAAAGCTTTTTATAGTTGTCAGAATTAGTTTCATTTCAATCTTTCGGGGCCTTCCTGTATTCCCATATTTAAGATTATTTCACTTGTGATGGATGATCCTAAATTGTTTATATATCATCAATCGTATAAGCTCTTTGCGACATTCCACTTTGTTTTGAATTGTTACCTATCGATAATTATCTGATTTATTGATTGTTGCGCCATTGGCATCATCCGTGCATAAAAAGGATGTACCCACAGAGCGGGGTATTGTAACCACATCCATTAATTTATAAAAGAATGAAAACAAAAAACAAAACTATGGTTAAAAGATTCATGACGGCGTTAATGTTGCCCGTGTTATTAGCAGCTGCATTACTAATTACAACGAATGCTCAGGCTCAAAAAGCACACATCAAGAACGTGGTATTGGTACACGGCGCCTTTGCTGATGGCTCCGGATGGCGGGCCCTTTTCGACATCCTGACAAGAAAAGGTTATAATGTAACTATTGTTCAAAACCCTTTAACGTCACTTGATGCCGATGTCGAGGCGACTAAAATCGCCCTTGACAAACAGGATGGCCCCGCCATTTTGGTCGGACATTCCTGGGGCGGTTCAGTAATTACGGAAGCCGGAAACCATCCTAAAGTTGCCGCACTGGTGTATGTATCGGCTGTTCAACCGGACAAAGGTGAATCGGCATTAACTCAACTGGAATCCGCACCGGCTGCAAAAGAAAGCGGGATACTGCCTCCGGATGCAAATGGGATCGTTTATTATGAAAAATCCAAGTTTCATGGCGGTTTCTGTGCCGATGTACCAGCCGCGCAGGCAGCCTTTATGTATGCATCACAGGGCCGGTTTTATGCCAAAGCTTTCGCAACACCTATCACTGATCCTGCCTGGAGACATAAACCAACTTATGCTTGCGTAGCTACGGAAGATAAGACCATCAATCCAAGTATTCAGCGCAGGATCTATGCCCGCTCAAAATCAAAAATTACAGAGATCAAAGGAAGCCACGTGATCTTCATGTCGCAGCCCGCGCAGGTTGCTGCTGTTATAGAGAAAGCTTCTGTAGAGACCAAATAATAGCCGCGGACACAGCCGGCAATTAAAACAGGTGAGTTAATTACCAAATGATTTCGATAAAATGAAAACACCAATTAAAAACATCGTCCTGGTACATGGCGCGTTTGCAGACGGATCAGGCTGGGAACCATTATTCCATGTTTTAACAGACAAAGGTTTTAATGTATTGATTGTGCAGAACCCGCTCAGCTCGCTGGAGGACGATGTACGTCAGACCAATTTAGTCCTTGACAGAATAGGAGGGCCTGCTGTCCTTGTGGGCCACTCCTGGGGTGGGGTAGTCATTACCGAAGCAGGAAACCATTCGAGTGTAGCCGCCCTCGTTTACGTAGCTGCCTTCCAGCCTGATAATGGTGAATCTGCCCTTCACTGGATCCAGACCATCGAACCATCGCCGGAAAGCGGTATACTGCCACCAGATGATAATTGTATCGTTTATCATGAGAAATCAAAATTCCACGAGGGCTTTTGTGGTGATATTGATGCTAAAAAAGCAGCGTTCATGTTCGCCTCCCAGGGTGCATTTTATGCAAAAGCTTTTACTTCCCCGATTATCAACGCTGCCTGGAAAACGAAACCATGCTGGGGTTGTGTAGCGACTGAAGATAAAACCATCAACCCGGATATCCAGCGCAACATGTACAGCCGGTCCAATACTAAAATCACAGAAATCAAAGGCAGTCACGTGGTCTTCATGTCACAACCCGAATTGGTGGCCGAAGTTATCATTGAAGCAACCGAAAGCGCTGCCAGCTAATTCATCATATTCAATAATCCATGTTCCGGGAGATGCGAATTCTTTAGGGCATACATATTCTTTTATTAAACATTTTTTAAAATTTAAAAATTATGAACACACCAAAAAAACCTTCAATCGTATTTTGCCATGGCATTTGGGCAGACGCTTCATGCTTCAGCAAGGTAATTCCAGGGTTAATTGCCGCAGGGCATGAAGTAATCTCGGTTCAGTATGGACTGACCTCCTTTGAACACGATGTTGCAGCAATCAAACGTACAATCAGTCGGGTAAGCAGCCCTGTAATCCTTGTCGGCCACTCATATGGTGGTGCTACTATCACAGCTGCCGGAACTGATGAGCGTGTTGCCGGACTTGTATACATTGCCGCGGTAGCGCCTGCTGTGGGGGAAACGGTTAATGATCAACTCAATAAATTCCCTTCAGATATCTTTGGTCGTATTGAAGTTGCAGACGGTCGTGTCTGGATGCTTCCGTCAGGAACCGAGTTCTTTGCCGGTGACCTGTCTGACGAAGAACAAAAAGTGGTATGGGCTACACATTATGCACCTGACGTGGATCTGTTTAACCAGCAAAAAATAACAAGTACCCCTTGGGATAAACCGAGCTGGTATATTTTATGTACAGAAGATCACACGGTACACCCCGATTTGCAGCGTTGGGTTTCTAAACGCATGGGAGCAAAAGTGACTGAGATAAAAAGCAGTCATGTGCCTATGCTGTCAAACCCTCAGGTTGTTATAGATGTCATCTGTCAGGCGGTATCAACTTTTTAGAAAATTATTCCATTCAAAACATAGAGACCGCTGAGGCGGTCTCTATTGCTATTTAAGAGATGTCGAATAAAGTAATTATTATACATACAGTGTTAATGGAGATTTTTGGCAATTTTGCCGGAAGGTTTCAAACGCGCTTTTTCAATATTGAGTTTCTTCAACCGGGAATTGAGTGTAGGTACTTTGATTCCCAATATTTCGGCAGCTCCTCCCGGTCCGTATACCTTCCAGTTGCACTTTTCTAAAACAGCTATAATGTGTTCCCTCTCAACTTCCTCCATCGTTCTCATGTAGCCAGCTTCTGCATTGGGTTTGGCTGGTTGTTCTATAAGCGTTCCGAATGTTAAAATTATCGGTTCTGTACTCAGTAAGATACTGCGATGAACCAGGTTTTCCAGCTCACGCACATTTCCCGGCCAATCATAATTCAGAACTTCCTGCATTGCCTGTTCACTTACGCCGGTAACATTACTGTTTTCAATTTTACTTAGTTTGGTTATAAAATGGTTTATCAGTAATGGAAGGTCTTCCTTTCTTTCACGCAAGGGTGGTGAAACCAGCGGGAAAACATTCAAGCGGTAATAAAGATCTGCGCGGAATCTTCCTGCAACCACGTCTTCCTGCAAATTGCGATTTGTAGCCGCAATTACGCGGACATTAACCTTCTTATTCTTTCCCCCGATCACCTCAATTTCTTTTTCCTGCAAAACCCTCAAAAACTTACTTTGAACATCCAGCGGCAATTCGCCGATTTCGTCCAGGAAGATCGTGCCACCTTCTGCCTGCTCGAAACGGCCGATTCGTTTATCCAGTGCACTGGTAAAAGCACCTTTTTCGTGGCCAAAAAGTTCTGACTCGATCAGGCTGGGGGGCAATGCCGCGCAGTTGACGGATACCAGGGCCTGTCTGGCGCGGTTGGACATCAAATGAATATTGCGTGCTATCAATTCCTTACCGGTTCCGCTTTCGCCAAAAATTAGTACAGAAACCTCTGATGTAGCAATGCGTTTCATGTGCTGTTGCAGCGCAAGCATTGGGTTTGAATGCCCGATCATGTCGGAGAAGGCGTGCTTATTGCCCCCTGCATCTGCAGATGGATTCAGACGTTGGCGGGTTAATGCAAGATTTTCTTTATGCGTATATAAGGCAACTTCAAGCATAATGAGTATATCCTTTTCTCGAAAAGGTTTTGCCAGAAACCCATACGGACGGGTAATTTTTGCAGCATCAAGAAATTGCTGCTTCGAATTTCCTGAGAGGTAAATGAAAGCAATATTTTTCCGCGACAGCAATTTTGCCAAATCGATCCCACTTAACTTGCCTTTTAGCTGGATGTCGAGAAGAACAAGGTCAGGGTTTTCTTTTTCAATTATCTTAACAGCTGATGAGACAGAACGGGCAATGGTACACACACGATAATCAGCCCTCTTCAACAGGACTTCAAGATTATTAGCTTCAAAATATTGATCTTCTACGATCAGAATTTTAGCCTTGTAGTTCATCCTGATAAATTCTTTAATTTTTCATATAGGAACGCGCTCATTCGGTGCAACCCTATTTTAAACGATATTTTAATCGCCCATCGATTAATTTTCGAGTAATAATAATAAATTTTAAGCATTAATTCAGGGCCTGATTTTGTACGGAAGTACTTTTTAAGACCAGCAAAATTATTCAAATCTCCTATTTGTTCACATATCACTAAATGCTAAATGGTATTTAATGCTATATCATCAAAATGATTCATTTAATGTAAGTTAATGTGTTGAATATTAGTGATATATATTAAGGCATACGGTTTGCAAAACTTATTTCAAAATAGATATAGTTTATTGATTAAAAATGAATCGGAAAAGGCTAAAAGTGGTAATAAGGCAGCATCCACAGGAAGCGTTTTTCAAAAATATTGGTTATGAAAGAGCTTACAGATGAAAAAAAAGGTATCTACCTGAATTTTGTTTCAGACTTAAGGAAACAGATTGCGGCAGTCCGCGAGCGCAATGACCTTCTTAATCTGCTGGCCACATCTATGCTGCGCCTAAATGAATTTACAAGCGTCAGTATTCATTCGGTCGATCACCAAACGAATACATACTTTCCTTTTTTTTTCAATCAAAAGTCAAGTGGCAGAAACCTGAGCGAATTTAAGGCGCTATCAAACGCGAGGGCGCCGTTGGACGATATCGTTGTACGCGATGCGATAGTGGCCGACAAAAGTTTTGCAGTTTCTTTGAATGACATTGTGAAATCCGAATCGATCCCATTCTGGCTCCAAGTTAATTATGATTATGGCCTCCGGGAAGTATTAGTCACCCCGCTAAGGATTAAAAATGGGGTGGTGGGGATTTGCTATTTCTGGTCGAAAAAAGCAGGATCATTCAGTGACAGGTTTATCCATGTTATAGATCATCTTTCAACAGAACTTGCCTATGCAGTATCGAACACCATTATTCATGAAATGCTGGATCCGCGGGGATGGATCAACGAACTGCTTTTAACATTCAGTCATGACCTTTCAGAAGTACGAACGCGGGAAGGTTTGAACAGCGTTATTGACCGCGACCTCAAGAACCTTTTTCATTTTGACGAATTTTTGATCACAGCGATTGCTCCTGAAAATAGCGACGAATGCATTTTCCTGACCAGTCTAACTTCCCAGCCGGATTTATTAGACTGGATACGGTCAAATCTGACTCGCGAGGGCGTTTGGGCCAAGGTAAAAGATACAAGCACCGCGGTAATCATCAATGTTGAGGATTTTGAATTCAATTGTGTTCCTCCATGCCTTGATCCTGCCGATGCCGATAAAGGCGGAGAAATTATGCTGAAAATACTTTCAGAAGGCAATGAGCCGAACTTCGGTCTTATCCTGATATCATATAGACAAAATGTATTCGATCCGGCCGACAGGCAAATCATTCAGTGCATATCGCGTCATTTATCCACCGCTATTTCAAATATACTGGTTAATGAAGACCTTGAACGCAAAGAAAAACATAATGCGCTATTGCTTTCTTTCAGCCACGATATTGCAGCAGTCCGTAACAAAGATGATCTGACCAAGGCAATAGAGAAAGCTGTGAGCCAATTATCAAACATATCGAGATTCGTCATTCGCGGAATAAATGAAGATGAAAAAACAATGAGCCTTTTTCTTTTCGACCATCATGTAAAAATGGCCATTGAAGAATTGGGTCATCATTTTGTGCTTGACGCTGTCTATCCGATAGCGGACGGCATTTCCGATGTCGTTTTAGCCGGCAACGAGACTATCGTTTATAAGCTGCAAGATTGGATCGATAGCGGTAATGCCCCGTCATACTTTCACTTTTGGAGGAGCATGAATGTAGAAAAGTGTGTAGCAACGCCCCTGCAGACCGGAACCAAAAAACTGGGGATTTTTTGGGTCGATTCAGATGAACCTGACGTCAAAATGATCGACAGCATGTGTGCTCAGATTTCCATAGCGATGTCAAATATCATTGCAAATGAACAGCTCGTTAAATATAAGCAGCAATTAGAGATAGAGAATGAGCATTTACAAGAGCAAATACGCTCCATCTACAACTTCTCCGATATCATCGGAACAAGTACGCCCATGCAGCGGGTATATCAATTAATGTCATTAGTGGCGCATTCAAATGCAACAGTACTTATCCTGGGGGAAACAGGGACAGGCAAGGAACTAATAGCCAGAGGTATTCATGAATCATCCCCGCGTAAAAATAAGTTAATGGTAAAAGTGAATTGCGCCGCACTTCCTGTAACACTTATTGAGTCTGAACTTTTCGGCTACGAGCGGGGCGCGTTTACAGGCGCATTTGAAAGGAGGATAGGCAAGTTTGAACTCGCTAACAACGGCACACTCTTCTTAGATGAGATCGGCGAACTACCTTTAGAAGTTCAGGTGAAACTGCTGCGCGTATTACAAGAACGGGAGTTTGAAAGATTGGGAGGAAAAGTTACTGTAAAGGTTAACGTCCGCATCATTGCGGCAACTAATCGCAACCTTTTCGCTGAAGTGGGTGCAGGGAGATTTCGTTCAGATCTTTATTACCGGCTGAACGTTTTTCCGATCTTGATGCCTCCGTTGCGTGAGCGGCGTGAAGACATTCCTTACCTCGCTCATTTTTTTCTGGAAAGATATAATAGAAATCACCTATGTAAAGTCACCGGGATATCGGCAGGCGCAATGAATGAGCTTAAAGCTTACAATTGGCCCGGGAATGTTCGTGAACTTGAACATATGATAGAACGAAGCGTGCTGCTTTCAAACAGCAAAACCCTGACCAAGATATGTCTATCTGATGTTCATGAACAAAATTATATGGGGCAAACGAATGAAGTTACCAACCTGGCGGGCGTTGAAAAACAGCATATCATTGATGTTTTGCGTCGATGTGGCGGAAAAATATCCGGCAAAGGGGGGGCTGCAGAATTATTGAAGCTCCCTGCCTCTACACTCAACTCAAAAATGAGAAAACTTGGTATCACCAAAAATTCCATTATTGAATAATTCAGGACCTTGTTTTGAGCGTGTACAACTTACTTTTAAAGTTGTTGCTGCTTGCTTAATCGGTATTGCTGCGGAGATAAGCCCTGGGTCTTTGAAAAAAATCTTGAGAAATAAGCTTGATCAGGGTATCCTAATTCATATGCAATATCTTTCACAGGGTTTAAAGTAGAAGATAATAATACTCTTGCTTCGTTCATGATCATTTTTTGAATCCAATAGCTTACGGTGAACCCTGTTGACGATTTGATGACCTGATTCAAATATGGAACAGACAAGCTTAATGCATCTGCGTATTCGCCCGGTTTTCTCATCTTTTTGAAATTGTTTAACAATAATTCCCTGAACTCACGGGTTATTTCAGAAAAACGGCTATGTTCACCTTGCTCCACCGAAGTTGTTATTGCATATTCTTCAGTGATCATACCCGAAATAACATCGGTCAACCCTTTCCTTACCGCGGTTTTGCAAAGTTTATAAATAGGGTCCGAAAGCTCTGCAGCAAGAAAAGACATGCATTGCGTAAACCGGTCTGCCTTTTTTTTCGATATGGATACCGCTTGATTCACATAGTAATGTTCATTAAGTTTTAAGCGAAGAGCTTCTTGTAATAAGGAAGCGTTTACTACCAATACCCAGGTATCTGTTTTCGACTCCACATGATAGCGTAACTGCCCCGGTAAAATAAAAAAGATCGACCTGTCTTTCATTTCGATCAGGTTACCATCAACCATCAAGCTGAGATATCCCATTTTTTGAAATATGAAAACATAGTCTGCATCACGGTGTGGCAAATTTACGGGATCAGCAGCTTCAACGTTCGTAAAATGACTTATATCTATTTCCGGCATTAACATGTCGTCTAACACATGGCCTGGATTAAAACTTCTAACTTTCATGACTTGATATCTTTTTCGAGTTATTCCGACGGTGACCGTAGGAGGCCATCAAAACTCCCTTAGTGTTGCTGACAAAAATGTGAACTGCAAAAAACACACTGGCACTTTCCAGACAGCGGTTGTCTACGACTACATGCTTTTCGGTGATCTCAAAGTCCTCCGGTTTTATTAAGGACTTGTCCTGCGCACACGTGATAGAACCGTTGTTCAGGGCAAAATAGAAATCATAACACCTCTCCTGGAGATTGATAATCAAATATTCAAATGTGATACCATGATTTAATTGATTGAATATTAGTTAATTGCAAGGTTGTCTGTCTTTGAAATCTGCGAAATTTCGTTGAAATGATTTCGAAATTATTGATATGTAATCAATTATGTTGCGGAATTGGATATAGTATGTGCCAATATAGCGATAGCGGTATTTTTATGCTAATGCCAGTATAACCACCGCTGATCCGAGAATCAGTTACCTGTATTCTCCTTAATCGTTACAGGTTCTAAGTAGGTGCGTCTTGTTGACGGGATGACCTGGCGCCAATCCACATAACTACCCATTTGAAATAAAAAGCCTCTGTTTAACATTCCCAGGCCACCTTATTTATCTTTCACATAATAATAATCCTTAACCGGCTGATCATAAATCTGAATAGAAATGCTATCAGGAGCAGATACCTATTATTTCACGTTTTTGGTGCAGTTTACTTTATTATTTGTATATTATTCTGTTAATCAATAGATTAGATTAAGTATAACCGTTCTATTTTACTTCTGCCATACCCTTCACCAAATGGAAATTTTCAAAATTGAAGACGGTCCAACCTATTGGCTGCCCGCTGATGAGCAAGAGGTTATCGAACTTGTCCGGCAAGCCAAAAATAATAATGAAATTATTTGTGTTCGCGGAGCGGCTCATTCCTTTCCCTTAATCAATACGCTTGAAAAAGGCCGCGCAGAGGGCAGGCAGTATAAGTATGTTATGCTTTCGAATATGTTTGCCTATAAATACATGGGTAACAATACAGTATATGTCCAGGCAGGGTGCCATATAGGCCATGATCCGTGGGATCCCCTTAAAATCTCCACACCTGAAAACTCGCTTGTATATCAACTGGCTCATCCAAGTGATCCAAATCAACCGGAATTGTCTATTCCTGATCTCGGCGGCATAACTCATCAAACGGTTGGTGGGTTTTTATCAACCTCATCCTCTGGTGGTTCTACCAAATATTCTTTTGAAGATGCATTGATAAGTGTTGATATCATCCATTATAATGCGGGTATAGGCGAGGTTGAAAAATGCACATTCAAACGACCGGTACATGATGATCCCACGGATCCTTTTTATGGTGCCGGTGTCGCAACGATGGGCTTGTTCGGTATTATTGTTTCTGCAACTTTCTCTTGTTCGCGCGGTTTTTTCATCGGGGGCGAAGAAAGGATAACCACCGTCGACAACTGTGAGATAGATTTATTTGGTAGCGGAAATGGGGTGAAGCCCAGTTTGAAGGAATATCTGAAAACAACTATCTACACGCGTCTGATTTGGTGGCCGCAACGAAACGTCAATAAGATGGTGGTATGGAAAGCTCGGCAGATGACGGAGCTCGAAGCTAATAAATGGGCTGAACAGGCATATAGGAAAATGGGTAAGATGCCTCCTTTTCCACCGGTAAAGAAATATGAGGAGGTCATCTACATATTAAACAGCCCGGTACTGGCTGTACTGGCTTCGGGCGTCATATTCTCTTTTATCGGAACCTGGCCTAAATGGTTGCGCGATTTGCTGGGAAATACCACTAAATACCGGTTTATCAAGAAAAATGTGGAGAAGAATTTCTATCCTCATATTTTGCCCAGACTGCTGGATCTAATCGTTCCCCTCGATACCGTTGAGAATAGAAATAAAGGCCCTCAGCAGTTTTCGGATACATGGTATTCGGGCTTGCCGATGGACAATCAAATCAGCGACAAATTGATGCCCGTTTGGTTTACAGAACTATGGATCCCTATCGATCAATCTGAAAATGTGATGAAGGAACTGTATGCGTTTTATACTGAAAGCGACGAAAATACCAGGGCATTTAGCTGTGAAATTTATGCAGCTAAAAAAAGCAGATTTTGGCTCAGTCCCGCATATGGTACCGATGTTATACGAATTGACATCTTTTGGTTTGGCAAAAATTTATGTGATCCTGTGTTGTTTTTTCAGAAGTTTTGGAATCTTTTGTCTAAATATAATTTCCGTCCGCATTGGGGTAAATATTTGCCTGATAGCTTAAAAATTTATCCTGATCCGCACGATATCACCGGTGCTGACTATCTGAAAGCGGTTTATCCCAGCCAGCAATGGCAGGCGTGGATGGAACTCCGGGAGAAAATGGATGCGCATCAGATTTTTGTTAACGATTACTGGCGGTCGCATTTGGGTATTAAGCCGGTTTAACGGTCAAAAGCAAGGTTGATTGAATTTTACAAATAATTAAAAAGTATCAGCATGATTCAGCCCGACGCACAAGGATTATATCACCCCAAGGACAATGATCAAATCATTGAATTAGTTGAATATGCAAAGCGAAACCACCTGCAGGTACGCGTACAGGGGGCGGCGCAATCGGAAACTTCATCTGTATTTACTGACGGATTCGATCAACCCGGCTCTAAAAATATCAATATCGAGTTGGATCAGTTGAGAAGACTTGAATTGATAGCACCGCTGACGGTGGTCGCCGGAGCAGGGTGGAATTTGGGCTTCAATCCCTTCGATCCTGCCGGTGTTTCCAGCGAAGACGATAGTAATAATTTGCTGCGCGTACTTGATAAGAAATGGTCACTAAGCATTCAAAACGTTCCTGATGCTATCCACCAAACCGTTGGCGGGTTTATTTCAACCGGTTCGTCAGCCGGGACTATGCAGCATTCTTTTGATGAATGTATATTGTCCGTAACGATCATTGACGGAACAGGAGCCCTGAAGGTATTTAACAGGTCGGGAAACCCACAGGATGATTTTTTCGGGGTAGTAGTTTCCATGGGATTGATGGGAATAATTACCGAGGTCACCTTGCAGTGCACGCCAGCTTTCAATATCATAGGGCAGGAAGCTGTTACCGCTGTCAGTGACTGTGAATTTGATTTTTTTGGTCCTGACGGTGGTGAAAAACTATCACTTAAAGAATTTTTGACAAAGACGGAGTTTTGCAGGATATTGTGGTGGCCTATTAAGTCATTGCAAAGGGCCATTGTTTGGCAATCGCGGATCATGGAACCACATGATCACAAGGAACGGACAGGCCGAATTAGACCTCAGCCTTACCAGCCCTTGTTTCCGAAATGGTTTGGCCTGGACACGACATTCCCAAGTGAATTTGTCGCAGCTAAAAGCTTCGAGCTGATAGCCACCTGGCCTAACTGGCTTCACGATATTTTAGGAAATGATCCGGAAATCTTCGCGCTCGAAAAAGGTATTCGAGCCATATTTCCTTCCATTTATCCCCTGCTGTCCGATAAATATTTTCCGGTTAACAGCCCTGAGAGACCAGCCCAAGAATTTTGGAGTGGCTGGCTTGATAGCCTGCCAATGGATAAGGTAGAATTCAGTAATAACCTTTTTGACCTGACCTATACCGAAATATGGGTTGCAGCCGGCGAGGCAACCAAGACCATTCGTTTATTAGACGAACATTACAAGCGACACGGGTGTTCAGCTACAGGGTTTTATACCGTTGAAGTACGTGCAGCCCCCAAAAGTGAGTTTTGGCTGAGCCCGGCTTATCAGCAGGACTCCATTCGTTTCAATATTATGTATTTTAACAAGTCAATTGTTAAGGCGGAAATATATTTTGCGCAGTTTTGGCACCTCCTTTATAATAATCAAATAGATTTCAGGCTCCACTGGGGCAAAAAATTACCCTCGCCGGAAAGTGAAACGGGGGCAACCTACTTAAAAGCGCAATACCCCCAATGGACTGTTTTTATGGATTTGCGCAGAAAAATGGATCCGCACAATATTTTCCTGAATAATTATTGGAAGGTTCATTTAGGTATCTGATCTTAAACGCGAATAATAAAATGGCGTATAGCGGAAAGTTCTTGTTCAAAAAGTATAAGAGATCTGTAACCAACCGGTGGCCTGCAAGCTTATGGGATAGTATTGCCGATATCGGTGTGGCTGAAAATACACCTGACCCGGAAAGAAAAAGAATAAGGATTCTTAACAGTATCTGCGTAATTAGTATATTCTCTTTATTGATCTATTGCCTGATCTATATTGATTCGGTACATCAGCTTACCTTTTATGAAAGTTTACAGGGTGTGGTGGCATATGGCTTTGTAATGTTCTTAACCAGCAGGTATAAATTCAATGCCGCATGCCACTTTTTCAATATATACAATATTATAAGTTATTCTTTCGAGGCAATTTCACATGGACCCGTAGACGCCGTTGAGTATATTTTAGTGCCTAGTAGTGTTGCAAGTATGTTGATATTTAATCAGTTAAAAATAATTGTTTTCTATTTTGTATTAAACGGTTTGGCATTTGCCCTTTGTAAATATCTGTTTGGAGTAGTCAAGCCTTTTTTATTCATGGCCAATGGCGAGAATTTGTATACCTCCAACTATATCCTGATGTTTAGCGTTCTGTTCCTTATCGTGTACTACTTTAAATTTGAAAATATCCGGCAGGAAAAATTACTGATAAAAAAAAATACGAATCTTTCTTTTGAAAAGCAAAAATCGGATAATTTATTAAAGAATATCCTTCCGGACGAAACTGCTGAGGAATTAAAGACCACAGGGATCGCATTGACCAAAAGCTATAATATGGTTACGGTAATGTTTACCGATTTCAAAAACTTCACTCGAACCGCCGAGAGCCTGACACCTGAAAAACTTGTGAGCGAAATACACTATTACTTTAGCGTCTTCGATGAAATTATAAGTAAATACAACATCGAAAAGATAAAAACAATTGGTGATTCGTACATGTGCGCCGGCGGCTTACCCCAGGAAAACGTTACAAACCCTTACGATGTAGTGATGGCGGCGCTGGAGATACAAAAATTTATGGTTGCCAAAAAAGAAGAAAAGGAAAAGGAAAATGAATTGTTTTTTGAAATGCGGATAGGTATCCATTCGGGCAGAGTAGTGGCCGGGATCGTAGGCACAAAAAAGTTTGCCTATGATATTTGGGGGGACACTGTAAATGTTGCGCAACGCATGGAAGGCAGCGGTGAGGTTGGAAGGGTAAATATATCGGGAGCGACCTTTCAATTTATTAAAGAATATTTTGATTGTATTTACAGGGGCGAGATAAGCGCAAAAAACAAAGGGAATATAGAAATGTATTTTGTGGAACGATTGATTGAAAATGAATTATTACCAAAGGAATGTTAAGTACTTACCCTGATATTCCAAGGGATTTTACAGAGCATCCAAAAAGGAATTGCCATCTTTTATAAAAGTCGGACACTGTTATTATGAATGAAGTTTGCAGGCACCGGAGAAGTTTAAGCCAACGGATTGAAAGAAAGTTTCACTGTTTCCTTTAAGCTCACACACGATCGTTTTTTTTGGAGGTCTGTCAATAAAACGATAACAAAAATACGATTCGCAGGCAACTGTCACATGTACTTGTAATAGGATCTCATTAATCAATATTGCCCGGGCCGGCGAGTGAATGAATTGCGATGGTAGGTTGGGTTTTACTGCCCGGAATAACGGTTAACTGAGGATCGACCGTTAATTTATTATTAGAAAAAAATGCAAACCTTCTTATCCTGATCATATGAACCGTATTAACCGAAAAGATTTTCTAAAAAAAATGACGTTAATGATTGCCGGAGCCCTGTTCTTGCCATGGAGGTTAAAGGCAGCGAGCTCTGGACCCTTTTTTAAGTTTAGCCGTTACGCGATCATTGATATGCACTGTCACCCCTCTTTGAAAATGTACCTGCTTAACAAAAAAATGTGGCGCCGGCATCATAACCGGCATCCCGGAGATAACCTGACTCACCAACAACTCGACGTGCATGAAATGCAGTATGGAAATGTGCGGGTGATGATCGCCAAACATTATCTTCCGGAAGGTGGTATCGAGCGGGAATGGGGATTGGTGCGCTGCTTATGGCCGCTGCTACATTTTTTTGCGAGTTCCTTCACGGATAAGTTTGAACATGAGGATTCAACCAATATTGACCAGGTGAAAGAAATGATGGCCTTGCTTGAATGCCAGCTGGACATCGCTAACCGTCGCCAGCAGGAAGTTGAGTTTGTGCTCGTGCGTACACACAAAGAGCTGCAGGATGCGCTGAAAGGAGAACGTAAAATACCTGTAATTCACGCCATTGAAGGAGCCCATGCTTTGGGCCGTAAATTCGTTCGTTCAGAAAGAAAACTAAAGGAGAAGAAAAAAATTGCGGAGAAAAACGGAATTATCGTAATCACGGAAAAAGATCCACAAAAGCAACAAGAAGAAGTGAAGATCGCGGAGCAAACAGGGGCATCTGTACTCACAGAGGCGAAGCTGCGAACCCGAAAAATATTGCCCCACGAGGATGAAATGAGCCTGAATAATTACCTTGAAAATCTGGAGGAGCTGGCCAGCCTGGGTGTTTGTATGATGACGTTAAGCCATTTTTTTTGCAACGATATCTCCTATCCTGTTGAAGGGATATCGCCATCTGGAAAAAAGAAAGTAAAAATGAACTGGCATTACTGCGAAGCGGAGAATAAGGGTCTGACGTACATTGGTAAAGAAGTGGTATCACGCATGTTGGACATAGGGATGCTTGTAGACTTGACGCACACAACCCCAGCGGTTCGTCAGGACGTTTTCAAAATCAATAATTGCCGAAGGGGCAACATGCGTCCCTTGGTTTGCAGTCACACCGGTGCCCAGACCGTCTTTGACCGGCATGACGACGGACATTATCCGGAATATAAATATTATTGCCTTTCAGCGCAGGAAATCTGTGAGATCTCCAAATGTGGTGGTGTGATCGGTATAGTTCCGGAGATCTTCTGGTTGGCAGGTTCAAACGACAAACCAATGATTGCCAATCATCCTCTATTAGACTATGAAGTCGGTATCCCGTATTTGATCGAAACGATTATAGAATTGAACAAATATACGGTAAAGAAGGACTTTAGCAATATTGCGATCGGAACAGACTTTGATGGCCTGGCTACCAACCCAAAAGATCTTTATCTAAACCGGCAACTTAGTGGACTCTTCAGCGCTATGCAGGCAGACAATCAACTCAATGTCGGTAACCGCATAGAGCTGATTACCTTTGGAAATGCACACCGGGTGCTGCTCGAGGGCTGGGGCAGATGAACCCAACACGCCAACGTAGGTCGGTAAACTCGGGTTCGGCATATGATGCTTGTTTTACTTTAATTTGTTGAATATCAACTCTATATAGAGGTGGGTTCGAATCCCTCCCTCACCGCTGATAGTGATATCAAAACACATCAAAAGCCTGTAGATTACTGATCTACAGGCTTTTTTTTCTGAAAGTAAATTACAAGTAATATAATCCACCATGGTTAAAAGAATTTTTTCTACGTGCTCTTAGGCAACAACCGTTGGTTCCTGAT
>Ga0247742_10000288_pt1 | contig 43186 bp, 45 predicted proteins | sample UWRJL208509C2_FD_180944 | JGI IMG/M metagenome (GOLD analysis project Ga0247742, IMG submission 180944) | Plant litter microbial communities from Arlington Agricultural Research Station in Wisconsin, United States - UWRJ-L208-509C-2 | ecosystem: Environmental > Terrestrial > Plant litter >...
CCCACCGATCCCGTGGCCATCGCCCTCGACGCCTATACGTTCGGCGGCCTGGTCGGCCGGGTGGCCTTCGCGCTGCCGGTCATCATGCTCCTGTTCGCCATCTGGCTGTTCCGTCACCCCTCGAGCGTTCACGACAACGGTCGCATCGGCATCGGGGTGACGCTGCTGGTGATCACGATCAGCGGGCTCTGCCACATCTTCGGCGGCACCCCCCAGCCGACGGGCGGCATGGAGGCGCTGGCTCATGCGGGTGGCCTGCTCGGCTGGGTGCTCGCCCAGCCCCTCATCTCGCTCGGCACCGCGGCCCTGGCTGCTCCGCTGGTGATCGCGCTGCTGGTGCTCTCACTGTTCATCATCACCAAGACGCCGCCGAACCGCATCGGCGCCCGTCTCGGCGAGCTCTACGCCTACCTGTTCGGCGCCGAGCTGCCCGACCCCGGCGAGCGTGCCGCCGCCAAGGCTGCAAAGAGCGACTCGGTGCAGTTCGGCTCGCTCTCCGACCTCGGCGTCGACGAAGACCCGGCCTCGATTCCGTGGTGGCGCCGCAACAAGTCCAGCCACTCGGAGGAGCCCGCCGCGTTCGACAGCCCGGTGATCTCCCGCGACCAGCCGACCGACGTGATCGACCACTCGGTCAAGACGGACGATCAATTCGGCATCGACATCCTCGACGACCTCCTGAAGGCGGAGGAGGCGGTCAAGCGCTTTACCGGCGACGTGGACCACTCGGCCACCGCCCTCCGCGAAGACGGCCCGGGCGTACTCCCCGGGTTCACGACCACGGCGAGCGAGAAGGGTGAGGCTGGCGAGTTCGAGCTCCCCGAGCTCGCCGTCGCTCCTCCCGCCGGTCGCCAGGCCGCGACGATCTACCGGCTCCCCCCGGCAGCGATGCTCACCCCGGGTACGCCCCCCAAGGCGCGATCCGCCGCGAACGACGAGGTCGTGGCCTCGATCACCGAGGTGCTCAAGCAGTTCCAGGTCGACGCCAAAGTCACCGGCTTCAGCCGTGGCCCCTCCGTGACCCGCTACGAGCTCGAGCTCGGCCCCGGCGTGAAGGTGGAGCGGGTCACCGCGCTGGCCCGCAACATCAGCTACGCGGTGGCGAGCAACGAGGTCAACATCCTGTCGCCGATTCCCGGCAAGAGCGCGATCGGCGTCGAGATCCCGAACAAGGATCGCGAGATCGTCTCGCTCGGTGACGTGCTGCGCTCGTCCGCGAGCACGAAGTCCGTGCATCCCATGACCATCGGTCTCGGCAAGGACGTCGAGGGCGGATTCGTCGTCGCGAACCTGGCCAAGATGCCCCACCTTCTCGTGGCGGGTTCCACGGGCTCGGGTAAGTCAAGCTTCGTGAACTCGATGATCACCTCGGTGCTGATGCGGGCAAAACCCGCGGAGGTGCGCATGGTGCTCATCGACCCCAAGCGGGTCGAACTGTCCATCTACGCGGGCGTGCCGCATCTCATCACGCCTATCATCACGAACCCCAAGAAGGCGGCAGAGGCGCTGGCGTGGGTCGTGAAGGAGATGGACATGCGTTACGACGATCTGGCGAGCTTCGGCTTCCGCCACATCGACGATTTCAACCGGGCGGTGGTGGCAGGGGAAATCGTGCTGCCGGCCGGAAGTGAGCGCAAACTCTCGCCGTACCCCTACCTCCTGGTGGTGGTCGACGAACTCGCTGACCTGATGATGGTGGCGCCCCGGGATGTGGAGGACTCGATCGTCCGCATCACCCAGCTCGCCCGGGCATCCGGGATCCACCTGGTGCTGGCCACCCAGCGGCCGTCGGTCGACGTGGTGACGGGGCTCATCAAGGCCAACGTGCCGTCGCGGCTGGCCTTCGCGGTGTCGAGCATGACCGACAGCCGGGTCATCCTCGACCAGCCCGGCGCCGACAAGCTGATCGGGCAGGGCGACGCGCTCTTCCTCCCGATGGGTGCCTCGAAGGCGATCAGGGTGCAGGGAGCGTGGGTGACCGAGAGCGAGGTCGCCGCCGTCGTGCAGCACGTGATCGCGCAGGCCCGTCCGGAGTATCGTGACGACGTCGCGCAGGTCGCGGAGAAGAAGAACATCGACGCCGACATCGGCGACGACCTGGAGCTGCTGCTCGCGGCCACCGAGCTCATCGTGAGCACCCAGTTCGGGTCGACCTCGATGCTGCAGCGCAAGCTCCGCGTCGGGTTCGCAAAGGCCGGTCGACTCATGGACCTGCTGGAGTCCCGCGAGATCGTCGGCCCGTCCGAGGGCTCGAAGGCTCGGGATGTGCTGGTGACCGTCGACCAGCTGCCCGCCGTCCTGGCGCGCCTGCGCGGGGGAGACGACGTCATGCCGGCCTCCACAACGCCCAGCCGCGACGCAGTTGCCGAATCCCTCGCCGGGTACGATGAGGTCGACGGTGACTCGGACGAGGACGCCTGGGGTCTGACCGATCGGGAGTAGCAACGTGGGTACTGAGCCGGCCGCCCAGGATCCGCGAGCTGCACAGGATCCCTTGGCCAAGCAGCCCCGAGCAAAGCGCCCGAACCCAATGGCGGGCCGGGTCGCCAGCAAGGGCGACACCCCCGCGAGCCGGGGCAACGTCGCCAACATCGTCACCGTGGCCCGCATCCTGCTGGCTCCGCTGTTCATCTGGATGCTGCTCGCCGACGACGGCGACATGGGCGTCCTGCGGTACCTCGCCGCGGCGCTGTTCGTGATCGCCATCGTGACCGACACCCTCGACGGCCAACTCGCGCGCCGCCGCAATCTGGTGACCGACATCGGGATCATCCTCGATCCGATCGCGGACAAGGTGCTCATCGGCGGCGCCCTGGTGTCGCTGTCGATCCTGGGGGAGCTGTGGTGGTGGGTGACCATCGTGATCCTGGTCCGCGAGTTCGGCATCACCATCTTCCGCTTCGCGGTGCTGTCGACTCGAGTCATCCCCGCCTCCCGCGGCGGCAAGCTGAAGACCGTGATCCAGGCCGTCGCGATATCGCTGTTCCTCGTCGCGCCGTGGACGTTCCTCGGCGCGTGGGCGTTCTGGGTGAGCGCCGTCGCGATGGCGGTCGCCCTGCTGTTGACCGCGGTAACCGGTATCGAGTACCTCTACCAGGCGTGGAAGCAGAACCGGGCTCGTGGCTGAGCCGATCGGCACAGCGACTAGCGCTTCGCTGAGCGCCGAGATCATCGCGATCCTGACTGCTCGGCACCACACCATCGCCGTCGCCGAGTCGCTCACGGGCGGGCTGCTGGTGGCTGAACTGATCCGCACTCCGGGCGCCTCCCGGGTGGTCAGCGGCGGCATCGTCGCCTACAACACCGAGCTCAAGCACACCCTGCTCGGTGTCGATTCCGAGGTGCTCGCCGCGCACGGCGCCGTGCATCCCGATGTCGCGGCGCACATGGCGGTCGGGGTCCGCGAACGGCTCGCGGTCGGCGGGGAGCCCGCCCACATCGGCATCTCCACCACGGGCGTCGCCGGCCCGGACCCCCAGGACGGCCAGCCGGTCGGCACCGTGTTCGTCGGCATCGCCATCGGCAGCGACGTCCGGACCCGGCAGCTTGCCCTCTCGGGTACCCGCGACGACATCCGTTCGGCGGTCGTCTACGAATCACTTCTCGAGCTGAGAGCACTCATCGGAGCGTGAGTGTGACCGGTGGGAATACCACTCGTTTCGATCTCGTTACAAGTGTCAAGTTCACAAGCACCGCACAGATTCGAATGGTTAGTCTTCCCGTAAGCTAACCCGAAGATCAGCGAAGAGAAGGAGGGTCCAATGGTTCTGGTACGTCAAGAAATCGGTGATGTTCTCCGTGACTTCCGTCTGCAGAAGGGCCGGACCCTTCGTCAGGTCGCGAGCAAGGCGAGTGTCGCACTCGGTTACCTCAGCGAGGTGGAGCGGGGCCAGAAAGAGGCCAGCTCAGAGATTCTCGCCTCGGTCGCTGATGCGCTCGACACTCCCATCTCGGTCATCATGCGCGAAGTCGGAGACCGTCTCGCTGTGATCGAAGGTCTCAACCCGATCCCCGACACGCTGCCCGACGACCTCGTCGCCGAGTTTGATGCCGATCTGGTATCGCGGTAGAACACCACTAGACGCTAGAGACGCCCCGGTCGTATCGACCGGGGCGTTTCTGTTTGTATGAATGAGTGGATGACGCGGTGAAATCGGAGTGGCAGTGAGACTGAGTGAGTTCTGGCTGGCGATGGCTGACGAGTTCGGGGAGCAGTACGGCCGGGTGGTCGCGCACGACCTCGTGCTCGGCGAGCTCGGAGGGCTGACCGCCGACCAGGCGATCAAGGCTGGGGTGCAGACGCGAGACGTGTGGATCGCGGTGTGCCGGGCGAGCGATGTTCCCGAATCGCGCTGGTACGGCGTGGGTCAGCGGGAGCCGAAGAAATAACGAACCTGCCGGTTTGTCAGTTGCGGATGACCGGCGCGTCGCCCCTCGAACATGCGTTCGGATGTTGCTAGTCTCCTCCATAACGTCATTCGAAGACGGGTGTTATCCACGACCCGCACGTCGGTCCGCAGCAATGTCGGCCGGCGAGCGTAGCGTGTGACCAACACCAGCCTTTGTCGGGAGGCTGCGGGCCTTGCAGTATCGGCCAGCAGAAGATCGACAGCCTATGGGCAGCAACCGACGACCGGCCGAGCCGAGCGTTCACGACAGGGAGACAGCACATGCCATCAGTAGCAGATCGCGAAAAATCACTCGAGACCGCGCTCGCCCAGATCGACCGCCAGTTCGGCAAGGGTTCGGTCATGCGGTTGGGCAGCGATGAGCGTGCCCCTGTCGAGGTGATTCCCACGGGCTCCATCGCTCTTGATGTCGCTCTCGGTATCGGCGGGTTGCCGCGCGGCCGCATCGTCGAGATCTACGGGCCGGAATCATCCGGTAAGACCACGCTCACCCTGCACGCGATCGCCAACGCGCAGCGCGCCGGCGGCATCGCGGCCTTCATCGACGCCGAGCACGCCCTCGACCCCGAGTACGCGGCAAAGCTGGGCGTCGACATCGATTCACTTCTCGTCTCGCAGCCCGACACCGGTGAGCAGGCGCTCGAGATCGCCGACATGCTCGTGCGATCCGGCTCGATCGACCTCATCGTGATCGACTCCGTGGCGGCTCTCGTGCCCCGCGCTGAGATCGAGGGTGAGATGGGCGACTCGCACGTCGGCCTCCAGGCCCGGCTCATGTCACAGGCGCTGCGCAAGCTCACCGGTGGTCTCAGCCAAACCAACACGACCATGATCTTCATCAACCAGCTCCGCGAGAAGATCGGGGTGTTCTTCGGCAGCCCCGAGACGACCGCCGGTGGTAAGGCGCTCAAGTTCTACGCATCCGTTCGGCTCGACATCCGGCGCATCGAGACCCTGAAGGACGGCACCGATGCGGTCGGTAACCGCACCCGGGTCAAGGTGGTCAAGAACAAGATGGCACCGCCGTTCAAGCAGGCCGAGTTCGACATCCTCTACGGCACCGGAATCTCGCGCGAGGGCAGCCTGATCGACTTCGGCGTTGAGCACGAGATCGTGCGCAAATCGGGCGCTTGGTACACGTATGACGGCGATCAGCTCGGCCAGGGCAAAGAGAACTCGCGTAAGTTCCTCCTCGAGAACGCTGCAATGGCCCTCGAGATCGAGCAGAAGATCATGCGCAAGCTCGGAGTCGGGGCTGAGGCCAAGGCGCAGATCGCCAAGGACGCGAAGACGGCGGCTGACGCCGCTGCCGCAGCAGACGCCAAAGCGATCAAAGATGCCAAGGCGGCCAAGACTCCCGTGATGGCCGTGGAGTCCAAGCTGAAGGCCGTGGGCGAGTAACGATGACTGCCGCCGACGGCGAGCGTATCGCGCCTGTGACCTACCTGTTCGGCGCGACCGAGCCGGTAGTGGAGCACGTGGTCGAGCCCGATACCTCGCCGTCGGCGACATCCGCCGCCCCTGCACCCGTGGAGCCCGACGAGCCACGGACCGACCGCGCCTCATCACGCCCATCCCGGGCGGAGCGCGGCTCGTTCGAGCGGATCAGCAACGTCAGCATGTACGCCCTGGCCCGCCGAGGCATGTCGTCCCGGGAGATGCGGGACTACCTGCTGGGGCGGGAGTTCGACGAGGCCGATGTGGATGACGAGATCGCGCGGCTCGAGGGCGTCGGCTTGCTCGACGACGCCCTGCTCGCGGAGACCCTGGTGCGCACGCTGCGTGATCGCAAGGGCCTCGGCCGTTCCGCGCTCACCGCCGAGCTGCGCCGCCGCAACCTCGACGGTGTCGCCATCGAGGAGTCGGTGGGCTCCCTCGACGACGACGAGCTGCAGCGCGCCACCGATATCGCGGTCAAGCGCGCACCGCAGCTCCGTTCGCTCGATTCCGTCACCGCGAAGCGTCGGCTCGGCGCCTTCCTGATGCGCAAGGGGTATTCCGGCTCGGTCGTGTCCACCGCGGTGCAGCGGGCGCTCGAACCGTCTGGCCCGGTATTCCGCTGAGCCGTCTGGCGCTGCGGCCAATTCGGGCCCACGACGCGGCTTAAGCTTGGTCGCATGATCGACGTCACCCTGGCCCCGCGCACCTACGAGGTGCGCACCTACGGGTGCCAGATGAATGTGCACGACTCCGAGCGGCTGAGCGGTTCGCTCGAAGCGGCTGGCTACGTGAAAGACACACTCGGCACGCCGGACGTCGTGGTGATCAACACCTGCGCGGTGCGGGAGAACGCCGACAACAAGCTGTATGGCAATCTCGGCATCCTCGCGAGCACGAAGCGCGTCCACGAGGGCATGCAGATTGCCGTGGGCGGGTGCCTCGCCCAGAAGGACAAGGCGGTGATCCTCGAGAAGGCGCCGTGGGTCGATGTGGTGTTCGGCACCCACAACATGGGCGCCCTCCCGGCCCTGCTCGAGCGCGCCCGACACAACGACGAGGCCCAGCTCGAGATCCTCGAATCGCTCGATGTGTTCCCCTCGACGCTGCCGACCCGGCGCGAGTCGACGCACAGCGCCTGGGTGTCGATCTCGGTGGGGTGCAACAACACCTGCACCTTCTGCATCGTGCCGGCACTGCGCGGCAAGGAGAAGGATCGCCGTCCGGCGGACATCCTGGCGGAGATCCAGGCGATCGTCGACGACGGCGCCATCGAGGTGACCCTGCTCGGGCAGAACGTGAACTCCTACGGCGTCGAATTCGGCGACCGGCAGGCGTTCAGCAAGCTGCTGCGGGCGGCTGGCCGCATCCCCGGCCTCGAGCGCATCCGTTTCACGAGCCCGCATCCGGCCGCATTCACCGACGACGTGATCGGTGCCATGGCCGAGACCCCGAGCGTGATGCCGCAGCTGCACATGCCTTTGCAGTCCGGGTCTGATCGCATCCTCAAGGCCATGCGTCGCAGCTACCGGTCCGAGAAGTTCCTCGGCATCCTCGACCGGGTTCGCGCGAAGATCCCGACGGCCGCCATCAGCACCGACATCATCGTCGGATTCCCCGGCGAGACGGAGGAAGACTTCCAGGAGACGCTTCGCATCGTCGAATTGGCTCGCTTCGCGTCGGCCTTCACCTTCCAGTACTCGATCCGCGAGGGCACGCCCGCCGCCACCATGCCCGATCAAGTGCCCAAGGCCATCGTGCAGGAGCGCTACGAGCGGCTGGCCGCGCTGCAGGACCGGATCTCGCGCGAGGAGAACGAGAAGCAGGTCGGCCGTCGGGTCGAGGTGCTGGTGACCGCCGCGGAGGGTCGGAAGCAGTCCGAGACGCACCGGCTCTCGGGTCGCGCCGCCGACTCCCGGCTCGTGCACTTCGAGGTGCCGCCGCACAGCGACGTCCCGCGCCCGGGCGACGTGGTGTCGGTGGAGATCACCCAGGCCGCTTCCTTCCACCTGGTCGCCGATTCGATCGACGGGACCCCGCTTCGCATCCGTCGGACGGCCGCGGGCGACGCGTGGGATCGGGCGCAGGCCGCGGCGTGTGCCGTCCCGGCGCCCAGCACCGGCTCGGGCGCTGGCACCGGCGTCTCGCTCGGCCTGCCGACCCTCCGCGTGGCCACCACCCCCATCTACGACCTGGCCGACGGGCAGCGCTGACCTTGCCGCAGTTGGTCGTCGTCGTCGGCGCCACGGGCACCGGCAAGTCGGATCTGTCGCTCAGCCTCGCCGAGGGTCTCGCGTCGAGGGGCGTGCCGGCAGAAGTGGTCAACGCTGATGCGATGCAGCTGTACCGGGGCATGGACGTGGGAACCGCGAAGCTCCCGGTGAGTGAGCGCCGAGGCATCCCGCACCACCTCCTCGACGTGCTGGACCCGACGGAAGAAGCCAGCGTCGCCGACTATCAGGCCGCCGCACGAGCGGCGATCGTCGACGTCGAGGGGCGGGGAGTCGTTCCGATCCTCGTCGGGGGATCGGGGCTGTACGTCTCCAGCGTCATCCAGGATTTCCGGTTCCCCGGCACGGACGCGGCGGTGCGCGCGCGGCTCGAGGCCGAGCTCGAGCACCGTGGCCCCGGCGAGTTGTACCGGCGGCTGGTGGCCGTCGATCCCGGCGCGGCGCGGGCGATCGGTGCCCAGAACGGCCGGCGCCTGGTGCGCGCGCTCGAAGTGATCGAGATCACGGGGGAGGCCTTCGGATCAGGCCTTCCTGAGGGGTCCGAGCCGTGGCGCACCGCGACGATCCTCGCGATGCGCGCGCCGCGGGAGCAGCTGATTCCGCGACTCGATGCCCGAGTCACCGACATGTGGGCCGGGGGGATTCTCGATGAGGCTCGAGAGTTGCGCGAGACCGGAATCGGGATCACCGCGAGCCGCGCGATCGGGTATGCCCAGGCTCTCGCGCAACTCGCGGGCGACCTCGACGAAGCGGACGCCGTCGCCCAGACGCAGGCGCTGACCCGCAAGTACGCCCGACGACAGGTCAGTTGGTTCCGCCGCTATGCCACCGCCACCTGGCTCGACTTCGACGACGATCGTCGGCATCAGAGCGCGCTGCAGCTCGCCATGGGCGAGCAGGAGGCTGCCGCCGGCCCGCCGGCGAGTCGATGAGGGCGGAAATGAGAGACTGGAGGCATGGTGACCATCCAGTTCACAAAGGGCCAGGGCACCGGTAACGACTTCGTGCTGTTCGCCGACCCGAGCGGCGAGACCGACCTCACTCCCGCCCAAGTGGCGGCGATCTGCGACCGGCACTTCGGTGTGGGTGCCGATGGGATGCTGCGCGCGGTGCGCTCCGTGAACATCGCCGAGGGCGCGGCGGCCCTCGCCGAGGATCCCGACGCCGAGTGGTTCATGGACTACCGCAATGCCGACGGATCGATCGCGGAGATGTGCGGCAACGGCATTCGCGTGTTCACCCGCTTCCTCATCGACTCCGGCTTGATCGAACTCGAGCCGGGTCAGACCCTCCCCGTAGGCACTCGGAGCGGCGTGCGTGACGTGCAGCGTAATGCCACCGGCTTCCAGGCCGACCTCGGTCGTTGGCGACTCGAGGGCGGTGAGCCGTTGGTCCGGGCGCGCGAACTGCCTGTCGCGCGACCGGCGCTCGGTATCAACGTGGGGAACCCCCATCTGGTGGTGGCGCTGGCGAGCGATGAGGAGCTGGACGGAGCCGATCTTTCCTACATTCCCCAGATCGATCCGGAGCCGGTGGACGGCGCGAACGTGGAGTTCGTGGTGGCCGCCGACCCGATGGTGCGCGACGGAGTCGGACACATCCGGATGCGGGTGCACGAACGCGGCAGCGGAGAGACTCTGTCGTGCGGTACGGGAGCCGTGGCTGCCGCACTCGCGGCCCGCTACTGGGCGGGAGCCGGCGCCCCGAACCAATGGCGCGTCGACGTCGCTGGCGGAACTGTGGGAGTGCGGATGTTCCCCACCGAGGATGGCGAGCACGTATCGCTGAGCGGCCCCGCTGAGCTCGTGTTCAGCGGCGCGCTGGAGCTCTGAGGATCGCGCAGCGATCCCGCGACGCCAGCGCCGAGGGAGCCTGCGACCGAGGGACGGCGCTGGAGGCCTAGCGAACCAGGCCGACCGGCCCGGTAGCCCCACTGCGGCGTCGGCCCCTCAGCACCCGGTAGCCCTTGTTGGTGGCTGCGCGCACGAACGCGTAGTCGTCGGGGAAGGTCGCCTGCAGCCAACGGTGCAGCGAATCGGAGCCGAGATTGCGCTGCACGACGAGCCACGCGTCGCACCCGGGCTCGAGCCGCGGAATCCAGGTCTCCAGCAGCCCGTGCAACTCGTTCTTGCCCACCCGGATCGGAGGGTTCGACCAGATCGTCATGAAATTGACGTCATCGGGAACATTTTCGGGCGTTACGGCCTTAATATTCGGTATGGACATTTTTTCGGCGTTCGCCCGCACGAGATCGAGTGCGCGCTCGTTGACGTCCACGGCCCACACCGTCGCATGAGGTGACTCGAGCGCGAGCGTGAGGGCTATCGGGCCCCAGCCGCTGCCGAGATCGAGCAGGTTACCGCCGGGAGGCGGAGTGGGCGCACTGGCCAGGAGTACCTGGGTGCCGGTGTCGATCCGCTCGGGGCTGAACACGCCGTTCGCCGTCGTCAACTCAACATCCCGGCCCGCAATGCGGGCCCGAATCACGCGAGTCTTGAGCTCACTTCCTGGGGAAGCAGAGAAGTAGTGCTCACTGACCATGCACAGAACTTACCGAAGAGTACGAAAGTAGGGTTAACCAAAATGACCGATACGACCCAGACCAACCCAGACACCCCCACCGGCTCCGCCGAATCGCGCGACGCCGCCGTCGAGCGAGTGCTGGCGAGCGAGCGCTCCACAGCGGGTATGTCGCGATTCGGATCGGGCTCGGCGCAGGCGCTCCAGACCGACGACCATTACGAGGGTGACCGCGACGGCGACCAGTTCGATCGGGAAGACCGGCAGGCGCTTCGCCGCGTCGCCGGCCTGTCGACCGAGCTCGAGGATGTCACCGAGGTCGAATACCGGCAGCTGCGGCTCGAGAATGTCGTGCTCATCGGCGTCTACGGGCAGGGCACGGTCACCGAGGCCGAGAACTCCCTCCGCGAACTCGCCGCCCTCGCCGAGACCGCGGGAGCCGTCGTGCTCGACGGCCTGCTGCAGCGTCGTCCGCATCCCGACCCCAGCACCTACTTCGGCAAGGGCAAGGCCCTGGAGCTGAAGGACGTCGTGATGGCAACGGGCGCTGACACGGTCATCGCTGACACCGAACTCGCGCCCAGCCAGCGACGCGCGCTGGAGGACGTGGTCGGCGTCAAGGTGATCGACCGCACCGCGGTCATCCTCGACATCTTCAGCCAGCACGCCACGAGCCGCGAGGGCAAGGCCCAGGTGGAGCTCGCCCAGCTCGAGTACCTGCTGCCGCGCTTGCGCGGTTGGGGTGAGTCGATGTCACGGCAGGCCGGTGGCCAGGTGGGCGCCGGTAACGGAATGGGAAGCCGTGGACCGGGTGAGACGAAGATCGAACTCGACCGGCGACGCATTCACACCCGCATGTCGAAGCTGCGCAAGCAGATCAAGGGGTTCGCTCCGGCGCGCGAGGCCAAGCGGGCCAACCGCAACCGGTTCGAGGTGCCGAGCGTTGCGATCGCCGGCTATACCAACGCCGGTAAGTCCAGCCTGCTGAACCGCATCACCCGGGCGGGCGTGCTGGTCGAGAACGCGCTGTTCGCGACCCTGGATGCCACGGTCCGACGCTCCACGACGGACGACGGGAGGCTGTACACCCTCAGCGACACCGTCGGCTTCGTCCGCAACCTGCCGCACCAGTTGGTCGAGGCGTTCCGGTCGACGCTCGAGGAGGTCGGCCAGTCCGACGTCATCGTGCACGTCGTCGATGCGTCCCACCCCGATCCGGGTGCGCAGCTCGCGACGGTCCGCGACGTGATCGGTGAGCTCGGCGCGCGCGACATCCCCGAGATCGTCGTCTTCAACAAGAGCGACCTCGCCGACGACGATCAGCGACTGCTGATCCGCGGTCTCGAGCCGAACGGCATTTTCGTCTCGGCCCGGACCGGTGAGGGTATCGACGAGTTGCTCGTGCGGATCGCGGAACTGCTGCCCGCGCCCGAGGTCGAGCTGCAGCTGCTCGTGCCGTACGACCGCGGCGAGGTCATCTCGCGCCTGCACGTGCAGGGGCGGGTGCTGTCGACGGACTACCGGGAGGACGGCACCGTGGTGCGGGCGATGGTGCATCCCTCCCGCACCGCCGACCTGCGGGAGTTCGTGCTCGCGTAACAGGGCGCAATGCGCCGCCCGGCCTGCTTAGACTTGAGCGGTCGGGCGGCACAGCCCGACGAGGAGCGACAGCCGAGCCCGGCACCCGCCCACTCGGATTAGGTCTACCGATGGGAGTCTGGGCGATGGAAGGGGCTGTTGGGCGTTTCTCGTTCGAGCTGTACCCGCCGCGCAGCGCCGCCGCAGAGGCCGCTCTCTACGAGTCCCTGGGCCATCTGGTCGCCGCCGGCCCGGAGTTCATCTCGGTCACCTACGGGGCCAACGGGTCATCGCGCGACCCGTCGCTTGCCGTGCTCGGCAGGATTCTCGAGGGGACGAGCGTCAAGCCGATGGCGCACCTGACCTGCGTCGGCTCCTCGTACTCCGAGGCGAGCCAGCTGATCCGGCAGTTTCTCGACGCGGGAATCACGAGCTTCCTCGCCCTGCGCGGAGACCCCCCTGCGAACGCGACGGAGGGGGATGACTTCCTCGGCGATCTCGGGAGCGCCGCCGAGCTCGTGCAGCTGATCCACCGGGTGCAGGCCGAGCGCATGCCGTTCAGCTTCGATGATGTGCCCGGGTTCCCGGCGGCGAAGCGCCTGAAGAGCGGCGAGAAGGTCACCATCGCTGTGGCCGCCTTTCCCAACGGACATCCGCGCTCCCGTTCGATCGAACAGGATCTCGACACTCTGCTCGCCAAGGAAGCGGCCGGCGCGAATCTCGCGATTACGCAGTTGTTCTTCCAGGCAGACGATTTCCTGAACTTCGTGGATCGCGCCCGGGCCGCCGGGGTGACGATGCGGATTCTCCCGGGGATCATGCCGGTGCTGAGCGCGAAGCGGCTCGCCCGAATCGTCGAGCTGACCCAGGAGCCCGTGCCAGCCGACCTCCAGCGCGCTCTGGTCGCGGCCGAGGACCCCGCCACGGCCGCCCGGATCGGGATCGACCACGCCACCGCCCTCGGAACCAGTCTTCTCGCCGGCGGTGCGATCGGATTGCACCTCTACACGTTCAACCAGCATGACGCTGTGCTCGCGGTGCTCCGCGGCACCGGCCTACTCGAAACGAAGGAACTCGTATGACGACCCCTTTCCCCACCGGCACGATCCTCGGCTACCCGCGCATCGGGCGTCGCCGCGAGCTCAAGAAGGCCGTCGAGGCCTTCTGGGCGGGGCGGATCACCGCCGATGAGCTCGAGGTGACCGCAGCAGCCCTGCGCGCGGCAACCCGCGAACGCCTCGCCGACCTGGGGCTCGGCCGAACCGACTCATCGATCCCCGAGGCGTTCTCGTACTACGACCAGGTTCTCGACGCCGCCGTTACCGTGGGTGCGGTGCCCACCCGGTTCCAGCGCCTGGTGCAGGATGACGGATCCATCGACCTCGCGGGATACTTCACCATTGCCCGCGGCGAAGGGGCAGACACCCCCGCCGAGATGACGAAGTGGTTCGACTCCAACTACCACTACCTCGTGCCCGAGATCGGGCCCGAGACGCAGTTCCACCTGGCCTCCGACCGCCTGATCCGGGAGGTGGCCGAGGCGACCACCAGCGGATTCCGCACCCGCCCAGTGATCGTCGGCCCGGTGACCTTCCTGCTGCTCTCCAAGCCCAGCGAGGGTGCGCCGGACGGGTACCAGCCGCTGGACCGGCTCGACGACCTGCTCCCGGTGTACGCCGAGCTGCTCGCCGCCCTCACGGCGGTTGGCGCCGAGTGGGTGCAGCTCGACGAGCCCGCCCTGGTCAGCGAGAGCATCGAGGCGCCCCGCGACGCCGTCCTGGCCGCGACGCGTCGCGCGTATGAGCTGCTCGGCGCGGTCCCCGCGCGCCCGAGCATCTTCGTCGCAGCCCCGTACGGCTCCCTCGATGACGCCCTGCCGGCCCTTCTCGAGACCCCGATCGAGGCGATCGGCCTCGACCTGGTCAAGGGCGAGCTGCCGACCGGCATCAGCACCGACAAGGTGCTCGTCGGCGGAGTCATCGACGGCCACAACATCTGGCGCGGAGACCTGGATGCGGCCTTCGCCTCGCTTGAGGCGCTGAAGGCGCTCTCTCCGAATGTCGCGGCCGCCACCTCGACCTCGCTGTTTCACACCCCGCACGACGTGGATGACGAGCCGCTGCTGTCGGATCAACTGAAGAGCTGGCTGGCCTTTGCCGACCAGAAGGTGCTGCAAGTCGCAGTGCTCGCCGCGGGGCTCTCGGACGGCAAGGCGCTCATCCAGGGAGCCCTGGATGCGGCATCCGACGCCCTCGCCGACCGCCTCAGCGCGGTGGGCGTTCGCGACGGCGCGGTGCGCGACCGGGCGGCCGCACTGACCGCCGCCGACTTCTCACGCGGTGAATACGAGACTCGCCGTGCGGCTCAGGACGAGGCTCTGGGGTTGCCAGCACTCCCGACCACCACGATCGGCTCATTCCCGCAGACCGCCGACATCCGCAAGCAGCGGGCATCCCTTGTCGCCGGCAGGATCAGCGAGGAGCAGTACCGCCAGGCGATGCGCGACGAGATCAAGCGGGTCATCGAGCTGCAGGAGCGCATCGGGCTCGACGTGCTTGTGCACGGAGAACCCGAGCGCAACGACATGGTGCAGTACTTCGCGGAGAACCTCGACGGGTTCGCGGTCACCCAGAACGGCTGGGTGCAGTCGTACGGTTCCCGCTGTACCCGCCCCTCGATCCTGTGGGGCGACGTCTCCCGCCCGTCTCCGATCACCGTCGAGTGGTCGACGTACGCACAGTCGCTCACCGACCGGCCGGTGAAGGGGATGCTGACCGGCCCGGTCACCATCCTCGCGTGGTCGTTCGTGCGGGATGACCAGCCGCTGCGCGAGACCGCGAACCAGGTGGCGCTCGCCCTGCGTGACGAGATCGCCGACCTCGAGGCGGCCGGCATCGGCATCATCCAGGTCGACGAGCCCGCGCTCCGCGAACTGCTTCCCCTGAAGCTGCGCGACCACGACGACTACCTGGACTGGTCGGTGGGCTCCTTCCGGCTCTCCACCGCCGGGGTGGCCGACCGCACGCAGATCCACACCCACCTCTGCTATTCCGAGTTCGGCGTCGTGATCGACGCCATCGACAAGCTCGACGCCGACGTCACCTCGATCGAGGCGGCGCGCTCGAAAATGGAGGTGGTCGCCGACATCAGCACCGGCGGGTTCGGGCGGGGCATCGGCCCGGGCGTCTACGACATCCACTCCCCGCGGGTGCCGTCCGTCGACGAGGTGGCCGAGCTCATCGACATCGCGCGCGGCTCGATTCCAGACCGCCAGGTCTGGATCAACCCGGATTGCGGCCTGAAGACGCGGGGCTACGACGAGACCGTCGCGTCACTGGAGAACATTCTCGCCGCCACTCGTGCGGCGCGCGAGAACGTGGGTGCGTAGTCCGTAGCGGTGAGTGGCTGGCGCTAGAGGGAGCGCAGTACCGTGACGACCTTGCCGAGCACCTCGGCGTGGTCACCCAGGATCGGCTCGAAGTTGGAGTTGCGGGGGAGTAGCCAGGTGTGCCCGTCGCGCTGACGGAACACCTTCACCGTCGCCTCGTTGTCGAGCATCGCGGCGACGATGTCACCGTTCTCGGCGGTCTTCTGCTGTCGGACGACGACCCAGTCCCCGTCGCAGATCGCGGCGTCGATCATCGATTCCCCAACGACCTTCAGCATGAACAGCTCACCCTTGCCCGTCAGCTGCCGGGGCAGCGGGAAGACCTCGTCGACCTGCTGCTCGGCCGTGATCGGGATGCCGGCGGCAATGCGCCCCACGAGCGGCACCATGACCGCATCGCCGACGGACGGAGCTGAGTCGGAGACATCCTCCCCGCTGCCGGGAAGGTCGATGAGAACCTCCATGGCGCGCGGCCGGTTGGGATCACGGCGCAGGTAACCGCTGAGCTCGAGCTGCCCGAGCTGGTGGGTGACGCTGGACAGTGATGACAGCCCGACGGCGTCGCCGATCTCGCGCATGCTCGGCGGGTAACCCCTGGCCGAAACCGACCGCTGGATCACGTCGAGAATCGCGAGCTGCTTGTCGCTCAGGCTCGTGCGACGGCGTGTGCCGCGCGCTTCGTCATCCATGTCGTCCCCGTCTCTGCCGCACCGATGTCGGTGGTTCATTCGAAACTGTATCCGCAGCACCGGGCAAAACCAAACATTGATTCGAGTGTGTCTGCCGCAATGTCGGTGGTCCGTTCGAAGATGTAGTTGCTTTCGGACGCTGTTCGAAGCTATGTTCGGAACATAGGTTCTATGGATGCATCAAGGATGTCGCATCTGGGGCCGCAACAGACTTCGTATCCGGTGCTCCCGGCCGAGAACCGGATACGAAAACCTTTGGAGGAATGATGAGCACAGCTGTTATCGGTCACGGATTCGCACCCCGGCCCGCGGCACGACTCCGCCTCACCCAGCGTGGCCGCCGCGCGATCATGACGCTGGCGGCCACACCGCTCGTCATCGGCGCGCTGGTGTTCGCCCTCAACGGCGGCATGGCCAACGCCACGCTCGAGTCGTCCGGGGCGGCGTTCCAGTACGTGACCGTCGAGGCTGGCCAGTCGATGTGGCAGCTCGCCGGCGAACTCGCCCCGCAGGCCGACCCCCGCGAGGTTATCGACGAGGTCGTGAAGCTCAACGGCCTCGACTCCTCCGACGTGTACGCCGGCCAGCAGCTTGCGATTCCCGCGGAGTATGTGAAGTAGTCGCGGGCGCTAGCGTTGGAGAGGTGACTGAACTTTCCGACCTGCCCATCCGCGATGACCTGAGAGGTCTCGAACCCTACGGTGCTCCGCAGGAGCAGGTGCCGGTGCGGCTGAACGTCAACGAGAACACCCACCCGGTGCCAGAGGCGGTCGCCACCGACATCGTCATGGCTCTCGCCCAGGCGGTCATGGGAGTCAACCGGTATCCCGACCGCGAGTTCACCACTCTTCGTGAGTCGCTTGCGGGGTACCTCGGTCACGGGCTCGGTCCCGAGAACCTGTGGGCCGCGAACGGCTCCAACGAGGTCATCCAGCAGGTCCTCCAGGCATTCGGCGGTCCCGGCCGCAGCGTGCTCGGGTTCCCCCCGACCTACTCCATGCACCCGATCATCGCGGGGAGCACAGGCACCCGGTGGATCGACGCCGCCCGCGACGACGCCTATGAGATCTCACCCGAGACTGTGGCGGCGGCGATCCGGCGCGAGAATCCCGACATCGTCTTCCTCTGCTCGCCGAACAACCCCACCGGCACGCCGATCGGGCTCGAGACGATTGCCGCCGCGTATGACGCACACCCCGGCATCCTGCTTGTCGATGAGGCGTACGCCGAGTTCGGCGAGGGCGACACTGCGCTCACGCTGCTTCCGGGGCGGCCGCGACTGCTCGTGAGTCGAACAATGAGCAAGGCGTTCGCGTTCGCCGGGGCGCGGCTGGGCTATCTTGCCGCCGATCCCGCGGTGGCCGACGCTCTCCGGCTGGTGCGCCTGCCGTACCACCTCTCCGCTCTCACGCAGGCGGCGGCCGTTGCGGCCCTCGGGCACGCTCCGGAGATGCTGGCGATGGTCGACGACATCAAGCGGCAGCGCGACCGCATCATCGTGGGGCTCCGCGACCTGGGGTACCTGCCGCTGCCCAGCGAGTCGAATTTCGTGCTGTTCGGGGGAGTGGATGACCCGCACGCCGTGTTCCAGGAGCTGTTGGCGGGCGGCGTGATCATCCGCGAGGTGAGCATCCCGAACCACCTCAGGGTCACCGCCGGCAGCGAGGCGGAGACCAGCATCTTCCTCGACGCCATGGGTCGCATCGCCGCCCTCGGTAAGATTGGGACATGACCGCACGGCGCACGGCCACCCTCTCCCGCTCCACGAGCGAGTCGACGATCGAGCTCAGCATCGACCTCGACGGCTCGGGCGAATCCGCCATCAGCACGTCGGTACCGTTCTTCGACCACCTGCTCACCGCGTTCGCGAAGCACTCGCTGGTCGACCTCACCGTCACGGCGACCGGCGACACCCACATCGATGTGCACCACACGGTCGAAGACATCGGCATCACGCTCGGCACGGCGATCAAGCAGGCGCTGGGGGATAAGGCCGGCATCGCCCGTTTCGGCGACGCACTCGTTCCGCTCGATGAGGCGCTGGTGCAGGCCGTCGTCGATGTCTCGGGCCGGCCCTACCTCGTGCACACGGGCGAGCCGGTCGGGTTCGAGCACCACCTCATCGGTGGTCACTTCACCGGTTCCATGCTCCGCCACGTCTTCGAGGCGATCGCGTTCAACTCCGGCCTGACCGTGCACATCACCGTGCTCGGCGGTCGCGACCCCCACCACATCGCGGAGGCGGAGTTCAAGGCCTTCGCGCGCGCGTTCCGCCAGGCGGTCGCTCCGGATGCCCGGGTCACCGGCATCCCATCCACCAAGGGCGCCCTGTGAGCGCTGCTCCCTCCGTCGTACTGCTCGACTACGGGTCCGGCAACGTGCACTCGGCCGCGAAGGCGCTCGAGCTTGCTGGCGCCCGGGTGAGCCTCACGTCGGACCGATCCGCGGCCGAGGCCGCCGACGGGCTGGTCGTGCCCGGGGTGGGTGCGTTCCGGGCCGTCGCCACGCAGCTCGCCTCCGTGCGCGGCGGGGCGATCGTCGAGAAGCGGCTCACCGGCAGCCGGCCCGTGCTGGGCATCTGCGTGGGCATGCAGGTCATGTTCGAGCACGGCGTCGAGCGCGGCAACGACACCCCGGGCCTAGGCGAGTGGCCGGGTGTCGTCGACCAACTCGACGCGCCGGTACTGCCGCACATGGGCTGGAACACGGTGGAGGCCCCCGAGGATTCGCGGCTGTTCGCGGGCATCCGCGACGAGAGGTTCTACTTCGTGCACTCCTACGCAGCCAAGGACTGGACCCTGGATGTTCGGCACCCGTTCCCGCAGCCGCGGCTGACCTGGTCGCGCCACGGTGGCAAGTTCCTCGCCGCCGTGGAGAACGGTCCGCTCATGGCGACCCAGTTCCACCCCGAGAAGTCGGGGGAGCCGGGCATCCAGCTGCTGCGCAACTGGCTCGCAACGCTCTAGGGATTCCCGCACGCGCCGGTCGGCTACTATCGAGTGTTTGCGGGGCGCCTCTGCCGCGCGGTCACAGGAAGACGGCGATGAGCGAGTTCAACAAGACCCCTGGCCTCGTGCTGCTTCCCGCAGTCGATGTCGCCTCCGGCAAGGCCGTCCGACTGACCCAGGGTGAAGCGGGCACCGAGACGAGCTATGGCGACCCGGTCGCTGCCGCCCAGGAGTGGATCACCCAGGGCGCCGAGTGGATCCACCTCGTCGACCTCGACGCCGCGTTCGGGCGCGGCCACAACCACAACGTGATCCGCAAGGTGATCAAGAACACTCCGCGCCGGGTCAACGTCGAGCTCTCCGGTGGCATCCGCGACGACGCGAGCCTGGAAGCCGCGCTGGCCACCGGCGCCAAGCGCATCAACCTCGGCACCGCCGCGCTCGAGAACCCCGAGTGGGCAGCCCACGTGATCGCCGAGTACGGCGACGTCATCGCGGTGGGGCTCGACGTGCGGGGCACGACGCTCGCCGCCCGCGGCTGGACGCAAGAGGGCGGCGACCTCTGGACCGTGCTCGATCGCCTCGAATCTGCCGGCTGCCGGCGGTACGTGGTGACCGACGTCACCAAGGACGGCACGCTGCGCGGGCCGAACCTCGAACTGCTGCAGCAGGTGGCCGACCGCACCGACCGCCCGGTCATCGCCTCGGGTGGTGTGGCCAACCTCGACGACATCGCGGCGCTCCGCGAACTCGTACCGCACGGCATCGAGGGCGCCATCGTCGGCAAGGCTCTCTATGCGAAGGCCTTCACCCTGGCCGAGGCGCTCGACGTCGCCAGCGACTGAGGCCGCGTGAGCGACCTGCAGGCCGACAGCGCAGGGGTTCCCTGGCAGGGCCGCCACTTCGAGCCCAACGCCAGCTCCGACGATGACGGGTCGGCCCCCGATGCGCTCATTGCTGCCATCACGGCCTTCCGGTCCGGCGCGTTGGGCCAGCCGGAGGTGATCGACGCGCTTCGGGATGCTCGGCTCCTGATCCCGCTGGTCGCGGCGCTCGGTGCCGACGGGCGCACCGAGCACGGCCACGACAAGTCGCAGGAGCTCTCCATCGTCACGGTCGCGGGCCCCGACGGGCGCACGGTGCTGCCGGTGTTCAGCTCGGTCTCTGCCATGACCCGCTGGAACCCGGCCGCCCGCCCCGTGCCCGCCAGCGCCCAGCGGGTGGCGGTCGCGGCGGCGAGCGAGAGCACCGACCTGGTGGTGCTCGACGCCACGAGCACGACCGAGTTCGTGATCCGGCGCCCGGCGCTCGAGGCGATGGCGCGCTCGCGCGAGTGGACGCCGAGCTTCCTCGACCCCGAGGTGCTCGACGAGTTCCTGGCGAGCGCCGGGAGCGAGCCCGCCGTCATCGCGGTGCAGCTCGCGCCGGGTGACCCCGATGCCCGGCTCGCCGGCCCCGAACTGATCGTCCATCTCACGCTGGCGCCCGGCCTCGACCAGGCAGCCCTGTCCGGGATGCTGGAGCGCCTGCAGCGCCGCTGGACCGAGTCCGAGCTCATCGCGTCGCGAGTGGACTCCCTGCGGGTGGCGTTGGCCTCCGCTAGTTGACGGGGCCGGTCAGCCTCTCGCCGGGGCCCTTGCCCGGAGCATCCGGAATCGACGACTCCTCGCGGAAGGCCAGCTGAAGCGATCGCAGGCCGTCACGCAGGGGCCGAGCGTGGTGATCGCCGATCTCGGGGGCGGCGGCCGTCACCAGTCCCGCGAGCACGGTGATGAGTTTGCGTGCCTCATCCAGATCGATCTCCGATGCGGCTTCCGGCGAATCCGACAGGCCGAGTTTGACGGCCGCCGCGCTCATCAGGTGCACGGCGACGGTGTTGATGACCTCGACGGCGGGCACCTCCGAGATGTCGCGGATCTCGTCTTCGGCTTCGTACTGCGCGTCGGTCATTGAGTCCTTACTCGTTCAGGCCTTAGTCAATTGGGGCGGCGTCTGCTATTCTTCTACAGGCTCCGGGGCATGTCCCCGGTACGAAAGTGGAGATTCTCCCACCTGTCAACCGCTTCTCAAGGTTACCGGGTAGTTACACCCCGCCAGCGCGACGCAAGTCGTGCGGTAGCAGCAAGGGTGTTTTTCGCGAATTCTTTTCTTTCTGCCGTGCGGCGACCGCCGCGACTCAGCACTGACAGAGGAGAAAACGCATCAGCGATCCCCGTACCAATGACCGAATCCGCGTTCCGGAGGTCCGTCTTGTTGGCCCCAACGGCGAGCAGGTCGGTGTCGTCCGTATCGAAGACGCAATCCGTCTGGCCCAGGAGGCCGACCTGGATTTGGTTGAGGTTGCTCCCAATTCCAAGCCTCCTGTTGCCAAGATCATGGACTTCGGCAAGTTCAAGTACGAAGAGGCCCAGAAGGCCAAGGAAGCTCGGCGCAACCAGACGAACACGATCCTCAAGGAGGTTCGGTTCCGACTGAAGATCGACACCCACGACTACGAGACGAAGCGCAAGCGCGCCGAGGGCTTCCTGCAGGCCGGCGACAAGGTCAAAGCCATGATCCTGTTCCGGGGCCGCGAGCAGTCCCGGCCCGAGCAGGGAGTTCGACTGCTCCAGCGTTTCGCCGAGGATGTCTCGGAGTTCGGTTCCGTGGAGTCGACACCGACGATCGATGGACGCAACATGGTCATGGTCATCGGCCCCCACAAGAACAAGGCGACCGCGAAAGCGGAAGCTGACGCCCGCAAGGCCGCGTCGAAGCCCGCCCGCGGTTCCGCGGACGCGGCACCCGCAGATGTAACGGAGGCGGCTCCCGCCCCCGCAGCAGCAGTATCAACGGAAAAGGAAGAGAAGGATGCCTAAGCAGAAGACGCACTCCGGTGCCAAGAAGCGCTTCAAGCTCACCGGCAGCGGCAAGGTGATGAAGCAGAGCGCTGGTATGCGCCACAACCTGGAGGTCAAGAGCGGCAAGCTCAAGCGCCAGCTCAACCAGGAGCAGGTGCTCGCCCCGGCTGACGCCAAGGTCATCAAGAAGCTTCTCGGTAAGTAAGGACTACAGACAATGGCAAGAGTAAAAAGGGCAGTAAACGCCCACAAGAAGCGTCGCGTCATCCTCGAGCGCGCCAAGGGTTACCGCGGCCAGCGTTCGCGCCTGTACCGCAAGGCCAAGGAGCAGGTCACCCACTCGCTCGTCTACGCGTACCGTGACCGCCGCGCCCGCAAGGGCGACTTCCGTCGCCTGTGGATCCAGCGCATCAACGCCGCGTCGCGTGCGAACGGCCTGACCTACAACCGCCTCATCCAGGGCCTGAACCTGGCCGGGGTCGAGGTCGACCGTCGAATCCTGGCCGACCTCGCGATCACCGAGCCGGCGACGTTCGCCGCGATCGTTGCCACCGCGAAGGCGGCCCTGCCGGCCGACACGTCGGCACCGAAGGTTGTCGCGTAAGTAGATTCCCCATGAACGCTGGCGTCACCCCGGGGTGGCGCCAGCGTTCGTGCGTTGCCGCGCCCTCTAAACTGGGCGCATGATCGACAATCCGCGCTCACCCCGTGTGCGCGCCGTAGCCAAGCTGGCCAAGAGAGACGCCCGGTCCGAGACCGGGCTCTTTCTTTTGGAGGGCCCGCAGGCCGTCACCGAAGCACTCGCGTACCGACCCGAGCTTCTCGTCGAGTTGTTCGCGACCCCGACGGCGCTGGAACGATATGCCGACCTCGCCCGCGCGGCGGAGCAGGCCGACCTCGAGGTCGAGTTCGTCACCGAAGCGGTGATCGAGGCCATGGCCGACACGGTGACCCCCCAGGGGATCGTCGCGGTGTGCCGCCAGTTCCCGACCTCGGTCAAAGACATCCTGGGTGCCGAGCCGAAGCTCATCGCGATTCTCGAGGAGGTTCGTGATCCGGGCAACGCCGGCACCATCATCCGGGCCGCCGATGCCGCGGGTGCCGACGCCGTGATCCTCACGGGGCGCAGCGTCGACCTCTACAACCCCAAGGTCGTGCGCGCCACGACGGGCTCGCTGTTCCACATGCCGGTGGCCGTCGGGGTGGAACTCGACACGGTGATCGAGCGCGCCAAGGCCGCGGGGCTGCAGGTGATCGCCGCCGACATCAAGGGCGCCGATCTTCTCGCCGCGCGCAAGGCCGGGGCGCTGGCCGCCCCCACCGCGTGGCTGTTCGGCAACGAGGCGCGGGGCTTGAGCGACGAGCACTACGCGCTCGCCGACTGGGTGATCACGGTACCGATCTACGGTCACGCCGAGTCGATGAACCTCGCAACCGCCGCGTCGGTGTGCCTGTACGAGAGCGCTTTCGCGCAGCGCAGCTGAGCGCCCGGCCTACCACAACTGGGGTGGTCGCCGTTGTTTCGCCCGCGTCACTTCTCGGTTACGAAAGCCCGTTCCGTTTGACCCCCCGCTTTCGGGTGTGGTTGTGTTCAGGGCATGGAAGAACTTGTCGTCGTCGATCATGTGAACAAACACTTCGGCGAATTGCACGTTCTCAAAGACATCACCACCACCGTTCACCGGGGTGAGGTGGTGGTGGTCATCGGCCCCAGTGGCTCGGGTAAATCCACGCTGTGCCGTGCGATCAACCGGCTCGAGACCATCGACGACGGCACCATCACCATCGACGGTGTGGCCCTGCCCGAGGAGGGCGCTGCCCTCGCCCGCCTCCGCGCCGACGTCGGAATGGTGTTCCAGTCGTTCAACCTCTTCTCGCACATGACGGTGCTTCAGAACGTGACCCTCGGCCAGCTCAAGGTGCGCAAGCGTTCGAAGGCCGAGGCGGAGAAGCGCGCCATGGAGATCCTCGACCGGGTCGGGGTCGCCAACCAGGCCAGCAAGATGCCGGCCCAGCTCTCGGGCGGGCAGCAGCAGCGCGTGGCGATCGCCCGTGCCCTCGCCATGGACCCGAAGGTGATGCTCTTCGACGAGCCGACGTCAGCGCTCGACCCCGAGATGGTCAACGAGGTGCTCGACGTGATGGTCGGGCTCGCCGCCGATGGGATGACCATGGTCGTCGTCACCCACGAGATGGGATTCGCCCGCAAAGCCGCCGGACGAGTGCTGTTCATGGCCGAGGGCCAGATCGTCGAAGAGGCGACTCCCGAGAAGTTCTTCACCGACCCCCAGAGCACGAGAGCGAAGGACTTTCTCTCGAAAGTACTCACCCACTAACCGGTGGGGGAGAAACACAGCAACAGGAGGAAACCATGAGGCTCAAAAAAAGCCTAATGATCTCAGCTATTGCCGTTGTCGGCGTGTTCGGCCTCGCGGCCTGCACCGACTCGAGCGCACCCGCGCCCGAGGAGACTGCCGTTGACGAGACCATCGAGTTCGAGGCCGGCACAACGATGGCCGCGCTCAACGAGGCGGGCGCCATCACCATCGGCACCAAGTTCGACCAGCCGCTCTTCGGCCAGGTCGACGCAGACGGCGACCCCCAGGGGTTCGACGTCGAGATCGCCAAGCTCATCGCATCGAAGCTCGGCATCCCCGAGAGCGGCATCACCTGGACGGAGACCATCTCCACCAACCGCGAGCCGTTCATCCAGTCCGGCGAGGTCGACATGGTCGTCGCGACGTACACGATCAACGACAAGCGCAAGGAAGTCATCTCCTTCGCCGGTCCGTACTACAACGCGGGCCAAGATCTGATGGTGCTGGCGGGCAACCCCGACGGCATCGAGGGCCCGGAAGACCTCGCGGGCAAGCCCGTGTGTACGGTTGCCGGATCCACGTCCGAGGGCAACATCGCCGAGTACACGGACCAGATCACCGCTCTCGGTGGCTACGCCGAGTGCCTGCCGCTGCTGAGCTCGGGCCAGGTCGTCGCCGTGACGACCGACAACGTGATCCTCGGTGGCCTGGCTGACGCCAGCGCCGGCGAGTTCGAGGTCGTCGGGGCTCCGTTCACCGAAGAGCCCTACGGCATCGGTGTTGCGCTCGACGACACCGACTTCCGCATGTTCATCAACGACGTGCTCGAGGAGGCGTTCGAGGACGGCTCGTGGGCCGACGCGTGGGAGAGCACCGCAGGCGCTGTCCTTCCGCTGCCGGACCCGCCGACGGTAGACCGCTACTAAGCACCACCGCATGTGACGGCCCGCCCGGGAAACCGGGCGGGCCGTCACACCGCCTCACCCGCCCGGCTCGACCAGAAAAGGCCCGATGGACGCCATCATCGAGAACCTCCCGCGATTCGTCGACGGCTTCCTGCTGACGCTGCGCCTGCTCGTGATCTCGGGGGTCGGGGCGCTCGTCATCGGAACCCTGGTCGCGGCGATGCGGATCTCCCCGATCGCCTCCCTCCGCGGATTCGCGACGGTGTACACGGAGATCGTGCGCAACACCCCGCTGACTCTCGTGCTGTTCTTCTGCGCCTTCGTGCTGCCGCTGCTCGGCATCCGGTTCGACTACGTCACCTTCGCCACCATCGGTTTGATGGTCTACACGTCACCGTTCGTTGCTGAGGCGATCCGGTCGGGCATCAACGGCGTGCAGGTCGGCCAGGCCGAAGCGGCCCGCGCGCTCGGCCTCGGCTTCAACCAGACGGTGACCCTGGTGGTGCTTCCGCAGGCCATTCGCACGGTCATCCCTCCCCTCATCAACGTGCTGATCGCGCTCACCAAGAACACCTCGGTGGCCGCCGGCTTCGCAGTCGTCGAGCTGGTCGCCGTGTCGCGGCAGGTGATCCAGTTCAATGGCAACGCGACCATCCCGATCCTGGTGGCCGTCGCCGTCTTCTACCTGGTGATCACGGTGCCGCTCGGCCAGTTCGCGGGCCACCTCGAGCGCAAGGTGGCGATCGCGCGATGAGCGTTCTCTACGATGTTCCCGGCCCGCGCGCCCGGCGACTGTCCCTGATCGTCTCGATCGTCGCAGGCTTGCTCATCGCGGCCGGGCTGCTGGCGATCGTGCTCTTCCTCGCCGCCCCGCGGGTGAACGCCGGTGGGGTCGCCCAGCCCGGCATGCTCGACCCGACCCGGTGGGACATCCTGCTCGACCGGGCGTTCTGGCGCCTGATCCTGCGCGGGCTCAGCGCGACCCTGCAGATGGCGGGCGTCGCGGCGGTACTCGCGGTGATCTTCGGCATCCTGGTCTCGATGGCCCGCACGGCGAGCCACCGGGCGATCCGGGTGCCCGCGATCGTGCTCGTCGAGTTCCTGCGCGGCATGCCCGTGCTGCTGATGATGCTGTTCGTGCTGCTGGTGTTCTCCAGCGGCGCCTACTGGGCCGGTGTCGGCGCACTTGCGGTCTACAACGGGACGATCATCGGTGAGGCGCTGCGCTCCGGTATCGCGTCGCTGCCGAAGGGGCAATCGGAATCCGGCCTTGCCGTGGGGCTCACACCGCTACAGGTGCGATTCTCGATCGAGTACCCGCAGGCTTTCCGGCAAATGCTGCCCGTGATCATCGCGCAGCTGGTCGTGCTGCTGAAAGACACCTCCCTCGCCTCGATCGTCGGCTACCAGGAGCTGCTGAACATCGGCCTGCGGCAGGGGCCGACGACCTTCGGCGGGCGATACCTGTTCACGTTCTTCTTCGTGGTGTGGGCCGTGTACCTCGCCGTCAACCTCCTGCTGTCGTGGATCGCCCGTTTCGTCGCTCGTCGCACCGCGGCGGGGCGGGGCGGGGGTCGGAAGGCCCGCCGTGCTGCGAAGGTGATCGCCCAGCTCGGCGGCGCCGGTTTCGGCGCGACGGGCGACCCGCTGCGCGTTCCCGGTGCCACCTCCGACTACGACACCGGTAACGAGCAGCATCACTAAACTCGTCTCTTGTGTCAGACACCCCCGCACCCGCTAGCCCCATCACCGACGAGTCGGTAGCAGCCGCCACCGAGAACGCCGTGGCCGCCATCACCGCCGCCGCGACGATGGCCGAGTTGCGAGCGGCTCGCGCCGAGCACGTGGGCGAGGCATCGGCTCTCGCGCGGTTCAACGCGAGCCTGAAGTCGGTGCCGCCCGAGGGGCGGGCGTCGGCGGGCAAGCTCGTCGGGCAGGCCCGCGCCCGGGTCGGCCAGGTGCTCGCGGCTCGCGAAGCCGAGCTCGCGGTCGCCGAGGAGGCAGCACGACTGGCGGCCGAGGCCGTGGATGTGACCGCCGTCGCCACCCGCTGGCGCACCGGCGCGCGTCATCCGCTCAGCCTGCTGATGGAGCAGATGGCCGATGTCTTCGTCGGGATGGGGTGGGAGGTGGCCGAGGGCCCCGAGCTCGAGAACGAGTGGTTCAACTTCGACGCGCTGAACATGGATCAGGATCATCCGGCTCGCAGTGAGCAGGACACCTTCTTCATCGACCCGGTCGAGTCGCACCTCGTGCTGCGCACCCAGACCAGCCCGGTGCAGATCCGGGCCCTGCTGGAACGGCCGCTGCCGGTCTATGTGGTTTCTCCGGGCAAGACCTTCCGGAAGGACGAGCTCGACGCGACCCACACCCCCGTCTTCCATCAGATCGAGGGCATCGCCATCGACCGGGGGCTCACGATGGCGCACCTGCGCGGCACGCTCGAGCACCTCGCCCGGGCGATGTTCGGCGATGCGGCCCAGATCCGCCTGCGCCCCAACTACTTCCCGTTCACCGAACCGAGCGCCGAGATGGATGTCTGGCAGCCGAACGCCAAGGGCGGCGCGCGCTGGGTGGAGTGGGGTGGGTGCGGCATGGTCAACCCGAACGTGCTGCGCGCGGCGGGCATCGATCCCGAGGACTACCAGGGCTTCGCGTTCGGGCTCGGCATCGAGCGCACCCTGCAGTTCCGCAACGACATGAACGACATGCGTGACATGGTCGAGGGCGACATCCGCTTCTCGCAGCAGTTCGGAATGGTGGTCTGATGCGCGTCCCGATCAGCTGGTTGCGTGAGTACGTCGACATCCCCGCGAACGTCACCCACGAGCAGGTGCACGCCGCCCTCGTGAAGGTCGGCTTCGAGGAGGAGGACGTGCACGGGTTCGGCGTGACCGGCCCCGTCGTCGTCGGCCGGGTGCTCGCCTTCGACCCTGAGCCGCAGAGCAACGGCAAGACCATCAACTGGTGCCAGGTGGATGTCGGTGAGGGCACGCCTCGCGGCATCGTCTGCGGCGCTCACAACTTCTCGGTGGGCGACAAGGTCGTGGTGTCACTGCCGGGAGCCATCCTGCCCGGCCCATTCCCGATCTCGGCGCGCAAGACCTACGGGCACACCTCCGACGGGATGATCGCCTCCGCCCGCGAGCTCGGGCTGGGGGAGGAGCACGACGGCATCCTGGTGCTCGCCGACCTGGGCCTCGACCCGGAGGTCGGCACCGACGCCATCGCGCTGCTGGGTCTCGATGACTTCGCGGTGGAGATCAACGTCACCCCCGATCGTGGATACGCCTTCTCGATTCGCGGTATCGCGCGGGAGTACTCGCACTCGACCGGGGCCGCCTTCACCGACCCCGCGAGCCTGCCGCTCGTGGTGGCGGGCACCGGTTTCCCGGTGACGATTTCGGATGATGCGCCCATCCGTGGCCGCGTCGGGGCGAGCGCGTTCACCACCCGCGTGGTGCGCGGCGTGGACCCCACCCGCCCGAGCCCGCCGTGGATGATCGCGCGCCTGACTCTCGCCGGCATCCGGTCGATCTCGCTGCCGGTCGACATCACCAACTACGTCATGCTCGAGCTCGGCCAGCCGACCCACGCCTACGACCTCGACAAACTCTCCGGCGGCATCACCGTGCGCCGGGCGGTGGCGGGGGAGACCCTGATCACCCTCGACGACAAGGTGCGCACCCTCGACCCCGAAGACCTGCTGATCACCGACGACTCGGGCCCGATCGGGCTCGCCGGCGTCATGGGCGGGGCGTCGACCGAGATCGGCGACGCTTCGAGCAACGTGCTGGTGGAAGCGGCCAACTTCGATCCCGTCTCGATCGCGCGGTCCTCACGACGCCACAAGCTGCCGAGCGAGGCGTCGCGGCGCTTCGAGCGCGGTGTCGACCCCGCCGTCGGGGGCCCCGCGGCCGCCCGGGTCGTGCAGCTTCTCGTCGACCTCGGTGGCGGCACCGCCGACCCGCTCGGGTCGAGCTACGACGCGTCAGGGCATCCGGAACCCATCGACCTGCCCGGGGGCTTCGTCGCCGCCCTCATCGGCGTCGACTTCACCCCCGACGAGATCAGCGGGGCACTGGAGCAGATCGGCGCGACGGTGGAAGCGGATGGCGGCGGCTGGCGGGTCACCCCGCCGACCTGGCGACCCGACCTCACCACGACCGCGACCCTGGCCGAGGAGGTCGCTCGCATCGTCGGGTATGACCGCATCCCATCCGAGCTGCCGGTCGCCCCGCCCGGGCGGGGGCTCACCCGCGTGCAGCGCCTGCGCCGGACGGTCGCGAACTCCCTGGCCTCCGCGGGCCTCACCGAGGTGCTCGCCTACCCGTTCGTTTCGCGGACGGCCAACAACACCTTCGGCGCCCCGGCGGCCGGCGACGTGCCGGCGATGAAACTCGCCAACCCCATCGACGCGGAGGCCGCCTGGCTGCGCACCTCGCTGCTGCCCGGCCTCATCGGGGTAGCCCGCCGCAACCTCGGTCGCGGGCTCACCGACCTCGCCATCTTCGAGGTCGGCACGGTGTTCCGTCCCGTCGCGGGGGTGACGTACGGCAGTGGGCCGCTTCCGCTGGGAGACATCCTGCCGACCGACGATGAACTCGGCGCGCTGCGCACCAGCATCCCGCCGCAGCCCTGGCATGTGGGCGCACTCTTCCTCGGCGACGCGGTCACCAAGCAGCCCGGTCAGGCGGCCGTCGCGCACGGTCTGGCCGACGCGATCGGCACGGCGAAGCAACTCGCGTACACGCTGTCGGCACCGCTCGTCGTGGTCACCGGATCACACCAGGCGATGCACCCAGGTCGTACGGCCGAACTGCGGTCGGGCGACCGGCTCGTCGGGTATGCCGGCGAACTGCTGCCGGCGCTCGCGGATGAGCTCGACCTGCCGCGCGTCGTCGCGGTGCTCGAACTCGACCTCGACGCCCTGATCGCGAACGCCGCGACCGAGGTGTCGGCGCAGCCGATCGCCTCCCTCCCGGCAGCGACGCAGGATCTCTCGCTGGTCGTCTCGAAGAGGGTGCCCGCGGGTGACGTTCTCGCGATGATCGTCGAGGGTGCGGGCGAGCTGCTCGAGCACGTGACGCTCACCGACGACTATCGCGGCCAGGGCGTGCCCGATGGCAGCAAGTCGCTCACGTTCGCGTTGCGGTTCCGCGCGTCGGACCGGACCCTGACGGCGGCGGAGGCGACGGAGGCCAAGAACGCCGCGGTGGCACTCGCCGCGTCGCGGGTGGGCGCCACCCTCCGCGAGTAACCGCGCGGATTAGCCTGCCGCGGATGCGGTGGGCTACGCTCGGGGGGTGACCATGCTCCGTACCAACGCCTCCAGCCTCGCGCTGCGCGTTGTGGTACGTCGACGCGGGTCAGAGCGACGATAGGCGACGCCTTACGCCCACGGCCTTCCGGCCGCGTGAGCCGCCGCCGCTTCATCCCCTCGTCCCTCCTCTCAATAAGGTAGATCCATGTCTCTATCGGTTGCCGTCGCTGGTGCCAGCGGCTATGCCGGCGGTGAGTTGCTGCGCTTGCTCAGCGCTCATCCGCAGTTCGACGTGACCACGGTCACGGCCTTCCAGAATGCGGGCCAGCCGCTCATCGCGGTGCAGCCCCACCTCCGTTCGCTCGCCCACCTGACCCTGCAGCCCACCGACGCCGCAACGCTCGCCGGGCACGACGTCGTGTTCCTCGCCCTGCCGCACGGCAAGTCGGGCGCCGTCACCGCGGACCTGCCGGCCGACACCCTCGTCATCGATTGCGGCGCCGACCATCGGCTGACCAGCGAGGCTGATTGGGCGAAGTTCTACGGCGGCGACTACTTCGGAGCCTGGGACTACGGGATGCCCGAACTCGCGTCCCAGCGGCAGGTGCTCGCGTCATCCCGCCGCATCGCGGTTCCCGGCTGCAATGTCACCGCGATCACCCTGGGCCTCGCGCCCGGCATCACCGCCGGTGTCATCGCCGCCGATGACCTCGTCGCGGTGCTGGCGGTCGGCCCCTCCGGGGCGGGGCGCAGCCTGAAAACCAACCTGCTGGCCAGCGAGATCCTCGGCTCGGCCAGCGCGTACCAGGTGGGCGGCATCCACCGGCACACGCCGGAGATCCGACAGAATCTCGAGCTCGCGGGCGGAGTCGACGTGAGTGTCTCGTTCACCCCCGTGCTGGTACCCATGAGCCGGGGCATCCTGGCGACCAGCACCGCGAAGCTGGCACCGGGAGCGACCGCGGCGAGCGTGCGTGACGCATGGGAGAACGCCTACGCCGACGAACCGTTCGTGCATGTGCTGCCGGAGGGCGAGTTCCCCCGCACCGCCGATACCGTCGGCGCGAACACCGTGCTCATCGGGCTGGTCGTGGATGAGTCTGCCGGCCGGGTGGTCGTCGTCTCCGCGCTGGACAACCTGGTCAAGGGCACCGCGGGGGCCGCGATCCAGTCCGCGAACCTGGCGCTCGGCTTCCCGGAGACCACCGGGCTGACCGTCGACGGGGTGGCACCGTGAGCGTCACGGCGGCGAAGGGCTTCGATGCCGCGGGCGTCGAGGCGGGGCTCAAGGCCAGCGGCGGCCTCGATCTCGCGCTCGTTGTGAACCGCGGGCCGCTGCAGAACGCGGCCGCCGTGTTCACGAGCAACCGCGCGCAGGCCAACCCGATCCTCTGGTCGAAGCAGGTCATCGCCGACGGCACAGTCAGCGCGATCGTGCTCAACTCCGGCGGGGCGAACTGTTTCACCGGCCCACAGGGCTTCCAGGTCACGCACTCCACCGCCGAGGCGGTGGGGGAGGCGCTCGATGTCAGCGCCGGCGACGTGCTGGTCTGCTCCACGGGTCTCATCGGCGACCAACTGCCGCTGCCGAACCTGCTCGCCGGTGTCACCGCCGCGGTGGCCGACCTCGGCGACCACGGCGAGGCCGCATCCAGAGCCATCATGACCACCGACTCGAAGCCCAAGCGCAGCGTGCGGCAGGGCAACGGCTACACCGTCGGCGGCATGGCGAAGGGCGCCGGGATGCTCGCGCCGGGGCTCGCCACCATGCTCGTGGTCATCACCACCGACGTGGTGCTGGGTAGCGCCGAGCTCGACATCGCGCTGCGGAGCGCCACCCGGGTGAGTTTCGACCGGCTCGACTCCGACGGCTGCATGTCGACCAACGACCAGGTGTCGCTGCTCGCCTCGGGTGCCTCGGGCGTCGAGCCGCAGCTCGACGCGTTCACCGCGGTGCTCACCGAGGTGTGCCTCGACCTGGCCGAGCAGTTGCAGGGCGACGCCGAGGGCGCGAGCCACGACATCCATATTGCGGTCGTCGGTGCGGCGACGGAGGATGACGCCGTCGAGGTGGGCCGGTCGGTCGCGCGCAACAACCTCTTCAAGGCCGCCATCTTCGGCAACGACCCCAACTGGGGCCGGGTGCTCGCCGCGATCGGGACGACGGATGCGGCGTTCGACCCGTACAACGTCGACGTTTCCATGAACGGGGTGCGCGTCTGCCACCTGGGAGCCCCCGACCGGCCGCGGGACGAGGTCGACCTGACTCCACGCCGGGTCGAGTTGACGATCGACCTCAAGACTGGAGCCGCCGCGGCGACCATCCTGACCAACGACCTGACGCACGAGTACGTTCATGAGAACTCGGCGTACGCCAGCTGATGCCTGCTTCTAAAACAAACACAGGGCAGGATCAGGCAGCCGCCAAGGCGGCCGTACTCATCGAAGCCCTCCCGTGGCTGAAGCGGTTCCACGACGAGATCATCGTCGTCAAGTTCGGCGGCAACGCCATGGTCGACGACGAGCTGAAGCGCGCCTTCGCGGAGGACATGGTCTACCTCCGCTATGCCGGCGTTAAGCCCGTCGTCGTGCACGGCGGCGGCCCGCAGATCACCGCCGAGCTCACCCGCCGCGGCATCCCGAGCCAGTTCCGGGGCGGATACCGCGTCACCACCCCCGAGACCATGCCGGTGATCCGCCAGGTGCTCGCGGAGCAGGTCGGCGGCGAGCTGGTGCGACTCATCAACGAGCACGGCGATCTGGCTCGCGGTGTCTCCGGTGACCAGCATGGCCTCTTCACCGGGGAGCCGCGCGGGGCGCTCGTCGACGGCGAACTCGTCGATCTCGGCCTCGTCGGCGATGTCACTGAAGTCGACCCGCGGAGCGTGCTCGAGATCATCGGCGCCGGCAACATCCCGGTCATCTCCACGGTCGCGAACGGGCCCGATTCGTTGCTGAACGTCAATGCTGATTCGGCCGCCGCGTCGCTCGCTGTGGCACTCGGGGCGGCGAAACTCGTGATCCTCACCGACGTCGCCGGGCTCTACAGCGACTGGCCGAACCGCGATTCCCTGGTGAGCGTCATCACGACGTCCGAATTGAGCGAGATGCTGCCGGCACTGGAATCCGGGATGATCCCCAAGATGACCGCGTGCCTCGATGCGGTTGCCGGGGGTGTGCCGAAGGCGGCGATCATCGACGGCCGCGAGAAGCACTCGATTCTGCTCGAGGTCTTCACCCAGAGCGGCATCGGCACGGAGGTGGTGGCATGACCACCTGGCAGGACCAGTACACCGCCCGCATCATGAAGTCCGCGGCGCTGCCGATGGCCGAGCTGGTGCGCGGCGAGGGCGCCTACGTCTGGGACTCCGAGGGTGCCCAGTACCTCGACTTCCTCGGCGGCATCGCGGTGAATTCCCTCGGCCACGCGCATCCGGTGCTCGTCGACGCCGTCAGCCGCCAGGTCGCGACCCTCGCGCACATCTCCAATTACTTCGCCAGCCCGCCCCAGCTCGAGCTTGCGGCGCGACTGCTGCGCCTCTCGGGTGCCGGCGACACCGGGCGGGTGTTCTTCGCCAACTCGGGCGCCGAGGCGATCGAGGCCGCGATCAAGTTGGCCAGGCGCACCGGACGGCCGAAGATCCTCAGCCTGCAGAACTCCTTCCACGGCCGCACCATGGGGTCGTTGTCGCTCACCGGCAAGCCGGCGCTGCGCGAACCGTTCGAACCGCTGCTGCCCGGAGTCGAGCACATCGACTCGACGATCGAGGCGCTGGAACAGGCGATGGGTCCGGATGTCTCGGCGCTCGTCATCGAGCCGATCAAGGGCGAGGCCGGGGTGATCGACCTGCCCGCCGGGTACCTGCGGGCGGCTCGCGAGCTCACGTCACGCCACGGAGCCCTGCTCATCATCGACGAGATCCAGACCGGCGCCGGCCGTACCGGCCAGTGGTTCGGCTTCCAGCACGAGGGCATCACCCCCGACGCGATCGCCGTGGCCAAGGGCATCGGTGGGGGAGTGCCCATCGGCGCGCTGATCACGTTCGGTGCGGCATCCGACCTCCTGCTCCCCGGCCAGCACGGCACGACCTTCGGCGGCAACCCGCTGGCCACCGCCGCAGCCAATGCGGTGCTCGGTGAGATCGAGAGTGCGGGGCTGGTCGAGAACGCCCGCGTGCGCGGGGAGCAGCTGCGTGACGCGATCGGGGCTCTGCCGCTTGTCACCGAAGTGCGGGGCCGCGGCCTGCTCATCGGCGTGGGGCTCGCGAAGCCGGTTGCGCCCGCGGTGGTCACGGCGGCTCTCGCCGCAGGGCTGATCGTCAACGCGCCGAACGACACCAGCATCCGGCTTGCTCCGCCCCTGACCATCGGCGACCGCGAGATCGACGAGTTCATTCCCAAGTTCACCAAGGCTCTGGAGGCCGCCTCATGACCCGCCACTTCCTCAGGGATGACGACATCAGCCAGGCCGAGCAGACGGCCATCCTCGACCTCGCCGAGCAGATCAAGGCCGACCGCTGGGGCCGGAAGCCGCTCGCCGGTCCGCAGACCGTCGCGGTGATCTTCGACAAGTCGTCGACGCGCACCCGCGTCAGCTTCGCGGTGGGCATCGCCGACCTGGGCGGCCAGCCGCTGATCATCTCGACGGCCAACAGCCAGCTCGGCGGGAAGGAGAGCCCGTCCGACACCGCTCGGGTTCTCGAGCGCCAGGTCGCCGCCATCGTGTGGCGCACCTACGGGCAGGCGGGCCTGGTCGAGATGGCTGCCGACACGACCGTCCCCGTCATCAACGCCCTGAGCGACGAGTTCCACCCCTGCCAGCTGCTGGCCGACCTGCTCACCATCCGTGAGCACAAGGGTGAGCTTGCCGGGCTGACCGTCACCTTCCTCGGCGACGGCGCCGACAACATGGTGCACTCGTACCTGTTGGCCGGCGCGACCGCGGGCATGCACGTGCGGGTGGCGTGCCCCGACGACTACCAGCCCGAGAGCCGGGTCGTCGCCGACGCCGACGCGATCGCGGTGCAGACCGGCGGCTCGGTCTCCATCTACACCGATCCGCTCGAAGCGGTCGCCGGAGCCGACGTCGTGGTCACCGACACCTGGGTGTCGATGGGCAAGGAGGAGGAGAAGGCCGCGCGCGTCGCATCCCTCTCCGCCTACAAGGTCGACGCCGACATGATGGCGCTCGCGAAGCCCGACGCGATCTTCCTGCACTGCCTGCCTGCCGACCGGGGGTACGAGGTGACCTCCGAGGTCATCGACGGCCCGCAGAGCGTGATCTGGGATGAGGCGGAGAACCGCCTGCACGCCCAGAAAGCGCTCATGGTCTGGCTGCTCGAGCAGTAACCCCATCTCTAGACTGAACACGAACTTCAAGGAGCACTTATGTCAGAACGCGTCGTCCTCGCCTATTCCGGCGGCCTCGACACCTCGGTCGGTATCGGCTGGCTGAAGGATGCCACCGGCAAGGAGGTCGTCGCGCTCGCCGTCGACGTCGGCCAGGGCGGCGAAGACATGGACGACATCCGCCAGCGCGCGCTGGACTGCGGTGCCGTCGAGTCGATCGTCGTCGACGCCCGGGATGAATTCGCCGACGACTTCCTGATGCCGGCCCTCAAGGCCAACGCGCTCTACCAGAAGCGTTACCCGCTGGTCTCCGCCCTCAGCCGCCCCGTCATCGCCAAGCACCTCGCGATCACTGCCAAGCAGTTGGGCGCGAACGGTGTTGCGCATGGATGCACCGGCAAGGGCAACGACCAGGTGCGTTTCGAGGCCGCAGTGGCGGCGCTCGCCCCCGAGCTGACGAGCATCGCGCCGGTGCGTGACCTCGCGCTCACCCGTGACAAGGCCATCATCTACGCGGAGGAGCACAACCTGCCCATCCGCCAGTCGGCCAAGAACCCGTACTCGATCGACAAGAACGTCTGGGGGCGCGCGGTGGAGACCGGCTTCCTGGAAGACCCGTGGAACGCCCCCATCGAAGACCTCTACGAGTACACGATGGACCCGGCCGTGGCCAAGGACGCTGACGAGGTCGTCATCACCTTCACCGCGGGCGTCCCGACGGCGATCGACGGCGTCGCTATGAACGCGCTCGCGATCATCGAGCGGATGAACGAGCTCGCCGGCAAGCACGGCGTCGGTCGCATCGACGTGGTGGAAGACCGGCTCGTCGGCATCAAGAGTCGCGAGGTGTACGAAGCGCCGGGAGCGATCGCGCTCATCGAGGCGCACGAGGCCCTCGAGGCGCTCACCCTGGAGCGCGACCTCGGTCGCTACAAGCGCGGCGTCGAGGCCGAGTGGTCCAACCTGGTCTACGACGGCCTGTGGTTCTCGAGCCTGAAACGCAGCCTGGATGTCTTCATCGACGACACCCAGAAGTACGTCTCGGGCGACATCCGGCTGAAGCTGCAGGGTGGGCGCGCGGTCGTCACCGGCCAGAAGTCGGAGCAGAGCCTCTACGACTTCAGCCTCGCCACCTACGACACCGGCGATACCTTCGACCAGTCGCTGTCCAAGGGTTTCATCGAGATCTGGTCGCTGCCCTCCAAGATCAGCGCTCGCCGCGACAACCGGTGATCGAGCTTGTCGACATCTGACGGCAAGACCGGCGACGGGTCGCTGTGGGGAGCACGGTTCACCTCCGGACCGTCGCCGGAGTTGCAGCGTCTGAGCCGGTCGACGCACTTCGACTGGCAGCTCGCGCCCTACGACCTCGCCGGGTCGCGAGCCCACGCGAAGGCGCTGGCCGCGGCCGGTTACCTGACCGCCGATGAGCTGGAATCCATGACGGATGCCCTGCTCGTGCTCGGGGAGTGGGTTGCCGATGGCACCCTCACCCCCCTGGACACCGAGGAAGACGTGCACGCCTCGCTGGAGCGCGGTCTCATCGAACTGGCCGGCGCCGAACTCGGCGGCAAGCTGCGCGCGGGCCGAAGCCGCAACGACCAGATCGCCACCCTCGTGCGGCTGTACCTGCTCGACCACGCCGCCGTGATCGGTGACCTCGTCGTCGACCTCATCGATGCGATCGCCGCCCAGGCGGAGCGCCACGAATCGGCGATCATGCCCGGGCGCACCCACCTGCAGCACGCGCAGCCCGTGCTGCTCGCCCACCACCTCCTCGCGCACGCCTGGCCGCTGGTGCGAGATCTCGAACGGCTCCGTGACTGGCGGGCGAGAGCATCCCTGTCGCCCTACGGTGCGGGGGCCCTGGCCGGCAGCAGCCTGGGCCTCGACCCCGAGTTGGTCGCCGCCGAGCTGGGCCTGAGTCGCCCGACCGAGAACTCGATCGACGCCACCGCCAGCCGCGATGTCGTTGCCGAGTTCGCCTTCATCGCGGCCCAGGTGGGAATCGACCTGTCGCGATTCGCGGAGGAGGTCATCCTCTGGAACACCCGTGAATTCGGGTTCGTCCGCCTCGACGACGGCTATTCCACCGGGTCGTCGATCATGCCGCAGAAGAAGAACCCCGACATCGCCGAGCTCGCTCGTGGCAAGTCCGGGCGGCTGATCGGCAACCTCACGGGGCTGCTCGCCACCCTCAAAGGCCTGCCGCTGGCCTACAACCGCGACCTGCAGGAAGACAAGGAACCCGTCTTCGACTCGGTCGAGACCCTCGAGGTGCTGCTGCCGGCATTCACGGGGATGATCAGCACCCTGACCTTCGACACCGAGCGGATGGCCGAGCTGGCGCCCCAAGGATTCTCGCTGGCCACCGACGTCGCCGACTGGCTCGTGCGCCAGCGCGTTCCGTTCCGCGAGGCCCACGAGATCAGCGGCGCGCTCGTGCAGTTCTGCGAGGCGAACGGTCTGGAGCTGCAGGAGCCGACCGACGAGCAGTACTTGGGCATCTCGCCCCACCTCACGGCGGCGGTGCGCGACGTGCTCACCGTTCAGGGCTCGGTGGAGAGCCGCACCGGTGCGGGCGGCACGGCACCCGAGCGCGTTGCCGAGCAGCGCGCCGAACTCACCGCGCGGGTACGCGCCCTGACGGCAAGGAGCACGGTGTGACCCTGCGCAACGACCAGGATCCGGGGTGGTGGCGCCGCGGCATGACCAAGCGCGCCATGACGATCGTCACGGTGGTGGCATCGGCCATCATCGTCGGCGTGCTGATCTACATCTTCGTGGCGGGCATCCCGCTGTTCTGATGATCGACCTGCTCGCGCGACCCGCGACCGAAGTGGCGCCGCTACTGCTCGGGGCGGTCCTGACCGTAGATGACGTGCGCCTGCGGATCACGGAGGTCGAGGCGTACCTCGGCGAGGTCGACCCCGGATCACACTCCTTCCGCGGGCCGACGAAGCGCAACGCGGTGATGTTCGGCCCGCCCGGCCATCTGTACACCTACTTCAGCTACGGGATGCACGTCTGCGCGAACATCGTCTGCTCGCCGGAGGGGGTGGCGTCGGCGGTCCTGCTCCGGGCGGGAGAGGTCATCGGCGGCATCGACATCGCGCGGCAGCGTCGCACCACCAGCCGGGGCGACGCCGATCTGGCCCGCGGCCCCGCCCGGTTGTGCGTGGCGATGGGCATCACGCTCGCCGACGGGGGAGCGCGCCTCGACGGGGGCCGCTTCGGGCTCGAGCTGCCGGCGGTGCCCAGCCCGTTCCTCTCCAGCGCCCGCACCGGGGTATCCGGCGCGGGCGGCACCGCCGACTATCCCTGGCGGTTCTTCATCCCGGGCGACCCGACCGTCTCGCCGTACAAGGCCAGCGCGCCGCGGAAGCGCCCGTGATGCCCGCCACCCCATCCCGGTTCACCCCGGTCGAGCAGCGCATCGACGCATGGGCGCACCGCCAGCTCGACGGCGCGCCGGAGCGCGGCATCCGAGCCAGCGTCGTCGAGTTCGTCGTGTTCGTGCTGAAGCAGGCCTGGGCGTGCGTATTCGGCGCCCTGATTCTCGCGGTGATCATCGCGACCGCGCTCTGGTACCCGGCCGACGCGGTCGTCGCTCGCAACGACTTCCTCGTGATCGCGGCCGTCTCCATCCAGGTCGCGATGGTGCTGCTGCGCCTGGAGACGGTGCGCGAGCTCGGCGTCATCCTGCTCTTCCACGTGGTCGGCACGGGCATGGAGCTGTTCAAGACTGCGGTCGGCTCGTGGGTGTACGAGGGCGAGGGCATCCTGCACCTCGGGGGAGTGCCGCTCTACAGCGGGTTCATGTACGCCGCGATCGGGTCATACATGGTGCGCGTGTACCGGTTGTTCGACCTGCGATTCGAGCGCTACCCGCCCCGGTGGATCACTGCGATTCTTGCCGCGCTGATCTACCTCAACTTCTTCACGCATCACTACCTCCCCGATGCGCGCTACCTGCTGATGGCCGCGGCCGTGCTGATCTTCGGCCTGTGCACGATGAGCTTCCGCGTCTTCCGGCGGCGGTTCAGGATGCCCCTGCTCCTGACCTTCCTGGGGGTGGCGCTGTTCATCTGGATCGCGGAGAACATCGGCACTTGGGGCAACGCGTGGCAGTACCCGAACCAGCAGGATGGCTGGGAACTGGTGTCGCTCGCGAAGCTCGGCTCGTGGTTTCTGCTGATGATCATCTCGGTGGTGCTCGTCGCGTGGATCTACCCGCCGAGACCGCTCGAGCGGCACCTCACCACGCGAGAGTGACCGCCGCCGTGCAGCACGCGGCCCAGGTGAGGCTCACCAGGGTGCCGATGATGAACCGCTCGCGAGCGCTCGCGTTCTCCAGTTCGGAGAAACGGCCAAGGCCCTTCACGGCGACGATGACCGCGATTGCGCCGGGCTGGCCGCCGAGCACCGAGCCGATCAACGCGAACCGTTCCACGTAGCCGATCGTGGTGCCGCCGCGAAGAATCTCGCGGTCGGGCAGCGGGGAGTCGGCGTCGGTCACCAGAATGCCGCCGTGCGTGCCGAGCCGCACCGTGCGGGTGGCGAGCGCGAGCACGAGCGACACCAGCGGGTTGCCCCCGACACTCGCGAGCACGACGAAACCCAACCCGAGCGCGATGCGGAACAGGGCAGCATCGGGCTGCTGCACGTCGAGCAGTGCGAGCAGGATGGCCGCGGCGATCGGCAGGGCCGTGGGCACGATCAATCGATGCAGGCCGGGTCGGGTGGCGATGATGGCGAGCGCGATCGAGAGATAGAGCAGCACCAGCTCGGCGATCCAGAACCCCATCACGACCCCCCGTTCTCTCCGTCGACCTCGGCGTCGAGGTCATCCAGCAGGCTAGCAAGGGCCACCGTCGCGGCATTCTCGACGCGCAGGCTCGCCACGCGGGCTCGCTGGCTCACCGATTGCGGAGTGATTCCGAGTCGCTCCGCCGCGTCCGCCTGGCTTAGCCCGGATTGCAGCAGGTCGTGCAGTTGCCAACCCTCGGCCGAGCGACGGCCGCGCTGGATCAGCAGCAGATCAAGCAGCGCCTCGATGCCTTCGGCGCGTGGATGCTCGGGGTCGGCGGTCACCGCGCAGTGGGTGACGCTGCGCTTGGCACGATCGACGGCATCGCGAGCCGCGATGAACGCCGGTCCTGCGGATTCCCGCACGTGGTCGCCGAGCGGGCGTCGCACGCTGCCCGCGCCCATCCCGACACTCCATGACCCCGTGCGGGTCAACTGCAGGGCGACGCCCAATGCCGTCGCGCCCGAATCGGCCAGCAGCTGAATCTCATCTCCCGCCGTGCGCTCAGCGGAAAGCACCAGGGCAGAACCCCAGGTTCGGTTGAGGTCGGCTATCGCTGATGCGACGGCGTCCGGTGTCGAGCGGCTGTTGCGTTGGTCTGCGGTGATGACGATCATGAGTCCTCCGGATCAAGGCTACAACCCTGATTGTCAAAAATAAAGGCTACAGGCCTGATTGCAACAGATCAGGCCACGGGGACTGATCTTCGGCGAATCAAGAAACTGCTTGCTCCCGGTGCTGAGAGCGACGACTCTGGTTGCATGGCATTCGTGGAGCACTTCGAGATTCCCGCTGACGACATTCCTCGGGCTCAGGCCTTCTACAAGGCTGTCCTCGAGTTCGATTACCAGCCGTGGGGCGAAGACATGGGCGTGCTGCTGCAGCCCGACGATAAGCGCATCAACGGTGACCTGCACCGCCGTGGTGCCACACCCCACCCGACTGTGGTGTTCACGGTCGATAACATCGAAGAGACCCTGGCTCTTGTCGTTGCCAACGGCGGCTCCCAACTCGGCGACGTGCAGCAGCTTGACGAGAACTCACGCTGGGTCTACATCCGTGACAGCGAAGGCAACATAATCGGCCTCTACGACGAGATAACCGCCGCCTGAACGCACGCGCTACGGTTGAACGCGTGCCAGCAACCGCCCCAGATTCCCTCTCCGCGCAGCGAAACGACGACTCCTTCGACGACATCTGGGAGGAGATCGTCTGGCGCGGCCTCGTGCACGTCTCCACGAACGCCGACGAGCTGAAAGAGCTCTTGGCGGGCCCGCCGATCACCTACTACTGCGGTTTCGATCCCACGGCCCCGAGTCTTCATCTGGGCAACCTGGTGCAGCTCCTGCTGCTGCGGCGTCTCCAACTCGCCGGGCACCGGCCGCTCGGCCTGGTGGGCGGGTCCACCGGCCTCATCGGCGACCCGAAGCCGACCGCGGAACGCCAGCTCAACGAAGCGTCGGTGGTCGCCGAGTGGGTGGGCTACCTGCAGCAGCAGGTCGGCAAGTTCCTGAGCTTCGAGGGGGAGAACGCCGCCCGGCTGGTCAACAACCTCGACTGGACGGCGCCCATGAGCGCCATCGAGTTTCTCCGCGACATCGGCAAGCACTTCCGGGTGGGCACGATGATCAAGAAAGACGCGGTCAGCACCCGCCTGAACTCCGATGAGGGCATCAGTTACACCGAGTTCAGCTACCAGATCCTTCAGGGCCTCGACTTCCGCCAGCTCTACCTCGAGTACGGCTGTGTGTTGCAGACCGGCGGTAGCGACCAATGGGGCAATCTCACGAGTGGGGTCGATCTGGTCAAGCGGGCGGAAGGAGCGAGCGTGCACGCCATCGGCACGCCCCTTGTCACCAACTCCGACGGTCGCAAGTTCGGTAAGAGCGAGGGCAATGCCATCTGGCTCGACCCGACTCTCACGAGCCCGTATGCGATGTACCAGTTCTGGCTCAACACCGACGATGCCGATGTCGTCGACCGACTCAAAGTGTTCACCTTCCTCAGCCGGGCGGAGATCGAGGCGATCGCGCAGTCGCACGCAGCCGAGCCGTTCAGGCGCGAGGGGCAGAAGACCGTGGCGCGACTGGTGACCGCCCTGGTGCACGGTGAGGCGGCGACCATGGCAGCGATCGCCGCGACGGAGGCACTCTTCGGGCAGGGGGACCTGCACTCCCTGGACGACAGCACTCTCGAGTCGGCCCTGCGCGAACTCCCGAACACCACGGCGCCCGCCGATACGCCGATCGCCCAGCTCTTGGTCGACACCGGGCTGAGCCCGAGCCTGGGAGCTGCGCGACGTTCGATCTCCGAAGGTGGCGTCTACGTCAACAACGAGCGGGTCGAAGATGAGGCGCAGCCGCTGGCTGTTCTCGCGGGCCGCATGGCAGTACTGCGTCGCGGCAAGAAGACCCTCGCCGGCGTCTTCGTGGAGTGAACGAAACCCCTCGGTCGCAGGCTCCCTCGGCGCTGGCGTCGCGGCAACGCTGGCGCGTTGCTCC
>Ga0247742_10000289_pt1 | contig 42851 bp, 38 predicted proteins | sample UWRJL208509C2_FD_180944 | JGI IMG/M metagenome (GOLD analysis project Ga0247742, IMG submission 180944) | Plant litter microbial communities from Arlington Agricultural Research Station in Wisconsin, United States - UWRJ-L208-509C-2 | ecosystem: Environmental > Terrestrial > Plant litter >...
TGCGGTACCGGGTGCGCTGGTGCCCACGGAGGCCTCGGACCAGTCAGCACCGGCCACGAACATCATGCCTTCAGCGCGGCGCTGCATCACCGGATCACCATCCACCCACAGAAGCCGGCCGACGTCGTCACCCACCGCCACCAGCAGGCCACTGTCATGGCTGGGCTGAACCAGGAGCTTCTTAATGACGGGCATGATGGTGGCCAAGGGATGCTGCCGGCGGTACTCCTCCAGCTCATCCTGGTCCATCGCGAGGGGCGCCTCGGGGACGTCCGGATTGGCCTGCAGGTTTGCCGAACGCTGCCAGGATTCACGAACCAAGCGGCGTAATCCAACAATGTCCTCCGGTGCCCCAAGGCGCAGGGAGTCCAAGCGTTCATGGCCAACCAGGGCATGCTTCTGCAGCAGCTCCGCGGCATCGCTGCCTGGAACGGGCGGATGGACTGGATTCCTCATCGAACTCCCTGATAGTCCGCAACAACAGTGCGCTGCACGTGTGGTGGGCGGGACAGTACCCAGCAGTCTAGTTCCAGGGCTGGAGTTTTTGTACAGCTAAGGCCCCCAAAGTGGTCGAATGAGGGCATCAGCTGTACAAAAACTCCCTCGTCAGCCGCGGGAGATCCGGATCATTTCCTCGCGGGGAACAACCTTGATGCGCTCACGGACTACGCCATTGCCATCTCCGTCACTGCCGGTCCACGCAGCACCCAGGGCGGCCTCGTGGGCATCCAGCCTGTTCCAGCCCTCCCACGTGGTGTATTCCACCCCGCGTTCTTCAAGGAGGTCGATGATCGCTTGCGGGTCCGGGTTTTCCGCCGGGGGCAGATTGAGCCTGTCCTCCAGGAGGAAGCCGATGGTCTCCAAAGCATCGCCCTTGGTGTGTCCGATAAGCCCCACCGGTCCGCGCTTGATCCAGCCCGTGGCGTAGATTCCCGGCACCGGGTTGCCATCGGAGTCCAGGACGCGACCGCCGTCGTTCGGTATGACGCCGCGGCGGGAGTCGTACTCCAGCTCTTCCAACGGCGAACCGTGGTAGCCGATTGCCCGGTAGACCGATTGGACAGGGTATTGAATGAACTCCCCGGTTCCCTTGACGTTACCCGTGCCATCCAACTGCATGCGTTCGAACTTGATCCGGGAGACCTTGCCGGGCGTCTCAGGTGAGTCGAGTATCTCCACGGGACTGTGCAGGAAGTGCAAGTGCAGGCGGCGGGAGGAAGGCTGCTCCGATTCTGCGTGCTCCTCCACCAGCCAGTTGGTCATGGTGTTGACCATGGTCTTGATTTGGTTGTTGGTCTTGATCGCTTCATCGGAGGCCTCATCAAATTCGAAGTCCTCCGGGTACAGGACTATGTCCACGTCCTTGCAGTGGGACAACTCGCGAAGCTCCAACGGCGTGAACTTCACCTGGGCCGGACCGCGGCGGCCGAACACATGGACGTCGGTCACCGGCGACTTTTTCAGCCCGGCGTAGACATTGTCCGGGATCTCCGTGACCAGGAGTTCCTCAGGGTGCTTGACCAGCATCCGGGCCACATCCAAAGCCACGTTGCCATTGCCGATCACGGCGATCTCCTTGGCATCAAGCGGCCAGTCGCGGGGAACGTCCGGGTGTCCGTCGTACCAGGACACGAAGTCAGCGCCCCCGAAAGAACCCTCCATACCGACGCCCGGGATGTTCAGGTCTGCGTCCTTGATGGCACCGGTGGAGAAAATCACGGCGTCGTAGAAAGCACGGAAATCGTGGAGCGTGAGGTCCTTGCCGTAGGTCACGTTACCCAGGAAACGGATGTCGCCGCGGTCCAGGACCTTGTGCAGTGCGTTGACGATGCCCTTGATCCGGGGGTGGTCCGGGGCCACCCCGTAGCGGATCAGCCCGTAGGGCGCCGGATATGCCTCGAAGAGATCAATGCTGACCTCCACCTGCCCGTCCTTGACCTCATTGGATTTGGTCAGGATGTCCGCGGCGTACACACCTGCGGGTCCCGCGCCGACGATCGCGACGCGAAGCGGACGATTGGGGGTTGTTGCGGCTGAGTTGGACACCGTTAGCCCTTCCGAAGCAGTGAGCCACGCCATTGTGTGGGGCGCGCAGATTCCAATTCTAGATGTCCACCCCACACCGGGCCGCCTATATGGCAGGAGTCACAGAAATTAGTAAAGATTGCGGAATATTGCGGGGGGAGGTGGCGTTGGCGACATTGTGTCGACTCCGGATCAGATAGCTGCCAACCCACCCTCTTCAAACCAGCCAACGACGGCGACCGTCGGCGGCGGCGTTGGTGGTACCGGCGGTTCCGGTAAAGCGGGCGGCAAGCCCATGAGGAGCGAGTCGACCGCGGGAATCCTGTTCGGCATCGGCGCTTACGGCCTGTGGGGCCTGCTTCCGCTGTACTTCTTTGTCCTGATGCCGGCCAGCGCCATCGAGATCGTAGCCAACCGGATCGTGTGGTCCTTGATCTTCTGTGCCCTGCTCATCACCATCACCCGGGCCTGGCGGGTTTTCGGCGCTGCGGTTAAGGACCGCACTGTGTTCGGCCCGTTAGCCTTGGCTGCTGTGCTGATTGCCATCAACTGGCTTACATATACCTTTGGTGTCACCACCGGGCACGCCGTTGAGACGTCTCTGGGCTATTTCATCAACCCGTTGGTTTCGGTGTTGCTCGGCGTTTTCGTCCTGAAGGAGAAGCTGCGTCCCCTGCAGTGGGCAGCTGTGGGCATCGGGTTCGTAGCCGTTGGGGTGCTGACGTTCTCCTACGGGCAGCTTCCCTGGATCGCCTTGATCCTCGCGTTCAGCTTTGGCCTCTACGGCTTCGTCAAGAAGCGCGTAGGACCCAAGGTTGACGCCCTCACCAGCCTTAGCGTCGAGACCGTGGTGTTGGCTCCCCTCGCCGGTATCACCATGGTTGTCCTGGGCGTGACGGGCGCTGCAACGCTCACCACCCAAGGCGCCGGCCACTTCTGGTTGCTGGTGGCCTCGGGCGTGATCACCGCCGTACCGCTGCTCTTCTTCGGTGCCTCCGCACGCCGCCTGCCCATGACCACCATCGGGCTGCTGCAGTACTTTGCCCCGGTCCTCCAGTTCATTGTGGCGCTGACGGTGTTCCATGAAACCATGACCACGGCCCGCTGGATCGGTTTCTGCGTGGTGTGGTTGGCCCTGGTTTTGCTGACAGTGGACATGCTCCGGACCACGCGCAAGAACTCCGTCATGAAAAAGCAGGCCCGACGCGAGGCAACGGCCGCCGCGTAGCCCGGAGCCGCCGTCGAGACCGCGGGAAAGATGCGAGACCACCCCGAGCCGACCAGCGAACCCGCAGCTTTCCCGCGAACTCAGCGGCAACCAAAAAGCAGGGCCGGATCCACGAATGGATCCGGCCCTGCTTGTGGGTAAAACTTACGCGTGAGCCTTGATGGCGTTCGCGAGAACCTCCAGGCCGTCGATCAGCAGTTCGTCGCTGATGACCAGCGGCGGGAGCAGGCGGATGACGTTGCCGTAGGTACCGCAAGTCAGGATCACGACGCCTTCTTTGAGGCAAGCAGCCGCAACAGCCTTGGTGAGCTCGGCGTTGGGTTCCTTGGAGCCGGACTGAACGAGCTCGATGGCCAGCATGGCGCCACGGCCACGGATGTCGCCAACCACGGAAACTTCGTCAGCCAGTTCGCGGAGCTTGCCCAGGGCGAGCTCTTCGATGTGGCGGGCGCGGCCGTTGAGGTCGTGCTGCTCCATGGTGTCGATGGCTGCGAGTGCTGCGGCGCAGGCAACCGGGTTGCCACCGTAGGTGCCGCCGAGGCCGCCGGGGTGAACGGCGTCGAGGAGGTCGGCGCGGCCGGTGATGGCCGAGAGCGGAAGGCCGCCGGCGATGCCCTTGGCCATGGTGATGATGTCCGGGACAACACCTTCGTGGTCAACGGCGAACCACTCGCCCGTGCGGCAGAAGCCGGACTGGACCTCGTCAGCGATGAAGACGATGCCCTTTTCCTTGGCCCATGCGGACAGTGCCGGGAGGAAGCCTTCGGCCGGAACAATGAAGCCACCTTCGCCCTGGATGGGTTCGATGATGATCGCGGCAACCTGGTCGCCACCGATCTGCTTCTCGATCATGGTGATGGCGCGCTTGGCAGCCTCGGCACCGGTGATTTCCGGGTTCTCTTCACGGAACGGGTAGCTCATGGGCATGCGGTAGACCTCGGGCGCGAACGGGCCGAAGTTGGTCTTGTACGGCATGGCCTTGGCAGTCAGTGCCATGGTCAGGTTGGTGCGGCCGTGGTAGGCGTGGTCGAAGGCTACGACGGCGTCGCGGCCGGTGGCCAGGCGGGCAACCTTGACGGCGTTTTCGACGGCTTCAGCGCCGGAGTTGAACAGCACGGTGCGCTTGGCGTGGTCGCCCGGGGTGAGGCGGTTGAGCTGCTCGGCAACTGCAACGTAGCCCTCGTACGGGGTCACCATGAAGCAGGTGTGGGTGAAGTGCGTGGCAGCTTCCTGGACAGCGGCGACGACGGCGGGATCGGACGCGCCGACGCTGGTCACGGCGATGCCTGAGCCGAGGTCAATGAAGGAGTTGCCGTCGACGTCGCGGATGATTCCGCCGTCGGCGTCTTCAACGTAGACAGGGACGCCGGACGCAACTCCGGCAGCAACGACGGCGGCGCGACGCTCGGCAAGTGCCTGCGACTTGGGGCCGGGGAAGGTGCCGTTGATGTTGCGCTTCTGCTCGATGCGGTACGAGAGCTCGTTCGCGGTGGTGGTCATGGGGTGGTTGCCTTTCTGGGAAATTCGTACGGGTTACGCGGCTGCGCTATGCAGCCGGGTTATGCATCGAGTGCGGACATGACGTGCTTGATGCGCGTGTAGTCCTCAACGCCGTACATGGAGAGGTCCTTGCCGTAGCCGGACTGCTTGAAGCCACCGTGCGGCATCTCTGCCGTCAGGAGGATGTGGGTGTTGATCCAGACTGCACCGAAGTCAAGGTCGCGGCTCATGCGCATGGCCGTGCCGTGGTCGGTGGTCCAGACGCTGGACGCCAGGGCGTATTCGACGTCGTTGGCCAGCTCCAGCGCTTCTTCTTCCGAGCTGAACTTTTGGACGGTGATGACCGGGCCGAAGGTCTCCTTCTGCACAATGTCATCGGTCTGCTTGGCGCCGGAGATGATGGTGGGTTCGAAGAAGAAGCCCTTCTCCCCTGCCCGGTGGCCGCCGGTCTCGATCTTGCAGTTGGCCGGCAGGTTCTCCACCACGGACGTGACCGCGTTGAAGTGGTTCACGTTGTTGAGCGGGCCGAAGTAGTTGTCTTCGTCGTTCTGCGAACCGGTGTGCAGGGTCTTGGTGTGTTCGACCATGGCTGCCACGACGTCGTCGTGAACGGAGTCTTCCACCAGAACGCGGGTGATGGCCGTGCAGTCCTGGCCGGCGTTGAAGAAAGCGAACTCGGCGATGGCCGCGGCGCTCTTCTTGATGTCTGCGTCCTTGAACACAATGGCCGGAGCCTTGCCGCCAAGTTCCAGGTGGGCACGCTTGAGGCCCTTGGCTGCGCCGCTTGCCACGGCGATGCCTGCGCGGACGGAGCCGGTGATGGAAACCAGCCCGGGGACCTTGTGGTCAACCATCATGGCGCCGGTTTCGCCGGTGCCAAGGACAACGTTGAGGACACCGGCCGGGAAGATCTCCCCGGCGAGACGTGCCAACACGAGGGTGGATTCTGGGGTGGTGTCCGAGGGCTTCAGGACAACGGTGTTGCCCGCGGCCAGCGCGGGGCCGATCTTCCAGATAGCCATGAGGAACGGGTAGTTCCACGGAGCAACCTGGGCTACCACGCCGATCGGTTCGCGGCGTACGTAAGAGGTGTGGCCCTCGAAGTACTCGCCCGCGGACTTGCCTTCCATGATGCGGGCAGCGCCGGCGAAGAAGCGGAGCTGGTCTGCGCCGGCGGCAACTTCCTCTGAGGCGATCAGGGAGCGGACCTGTCCGGTGTTGCGGTGCTGGGCTTCGACCAGTTCGTCGCTGTTGGCCTCCACGGCGTCGGCGAGCTTGAGGAGCATCAGCTGGCGCTGGCCCGGGGTGGCCTTCTTCCAGGACTTGAAGGCCTGGTTGGCCGCAGTCATGGCGGCGTCCACGTCTTCCTGCACTGAAATCGGCGACTTGGCAACGATGTCCCCGGTGGCGGGGTTCACGATGTCCAGAAGACCCGTACCTGCCGGCGTAACGAATTCGCCGTTGATGAAGTTCTGCAAGGTTTGAACCACGGTGTGCAACCCTCTTTCGGAGTCTGGGCATGGGTTTAGCTGATCAGAGCCTATGCCAGGGAGGTGGACCAAGGAATAGCCAGCTGCACACACAAGAACCCTCCGCTTAGTGCGCTTGACCAGTGCCGGGTTAGGCTTTAAAGCATGGCAATGTCCCTCGCTTCGCTCGTCGCTGTCCCTTCCCTGAAACTCCGCCAGGCCGGCCTTGCCGAAACTACCTGGAACCAGGACATCAGCTGGGTTGCCGTGACGGAACTGGAAGATCCCCAGCGCTTCCTCAGCGGCGGCGAATTGGTCCTTACCACCGGGCTCCGCCTCAAGAGCGCCGCGGACCAGCGGCGGTTCGTTCGTCAGGCCCAGCGCGCCGGCGCGGTGGGGATCGGCTTCGGCATCGGCCTCACCCACGAGTCCGTTCCGGAAGCCCTCATCGCCGAAGCCAACCGCTGGGGTTTACCGCTGGTGGAAGTCCCCTACGAGACCCCCTTCATAGCCATCGGCAAACTGGTGGCGGAATCGCATTCGGCTGACCACTACTCCAACTTGGAGCGACTCCTTGCCGGGCACCAGATCCTGGCACGCTCGCTCCTCACCGGCGGCGGCCTGAACGAGCTCCTCAAACAATTAGGCAGCATGCTCCGCACCGACGTGGTGCTCACCCAGTTCAGCGCGCAGCTTTACAACAGCGTGGCTGGGAAACCGGCCCCGACGGCGGACGGCTGGGCTTCGTATCCGATTCCCACCGGCCGCAGGGATGCCTGCACGCTGTGGCTTAGGCAGCCTTTTGTGGACTCCGGGATAGTCAGCTACGCGCAGAACCTCATCAGCGTTGAGCTCAACAACATGGTCAAGCAGCGCCAGTCCCAGCGCGCCATGGCCGGGCAAGTGCTGGACGACGTTATCCACGGCACCCTGGAGAGCATCGAGGCCGCCCGGCGCCTGGCTGGAGTGGGCATCAACAGCACCAGGAAGAACGTGGTGCTCGTGGCGGAGTCCACAGCACACCACAAGCAGCTGGTCAGCATTTCCCTGCCCCAGGCGCTGGAAGCCGGCGTGAGCGCCGTCGTCGGGAAGGACCTGGTCACGGTCATCAACGACGACGGCAGCTCGGCCACCGCTTTGGCCAAAAGCCTCAGTGATCACTTGCAGGAGGCCGGAATCCACGCCGTGATCGGCATCGGCGGTGCCTACACGAAGCCAAACGGCCTGCGCTGGAGCTACTTTGAAGCGCGCGACGCCGTGGCGCACGGCTTGCCGGTCAACGAACCCGAACGGCTGAGCCTGACGTCGCTGTTGCTCGCCAGCGAGGATGTTCCTTTGGCGGATATGGCCAGCGAGTCCCTCACGCCGCTGCGGAAGTTCGACGCCGCCCACGGCGCCGAACTGGTGACCACACTGGAAAGCTACCTGAACCACAACGGATCAGTGGCCGCCGTCGCCGAGGCCTTGACCCTGCACCGCAATACGGTGCGTTACCGTTTGGCGCAAATCACAGAACTGACGGGCTACGACCCCTCACAGACGCAAGACCGGGTGCAGCTGTGGCTCGCCCTTGCCGTGCAACGGTTGGGTTCGCGCAACCCCCGGTAAACCGCAGTCCCCGTCAGCACAGAGAGGTTCGCCACAAAACTCTAGACATTAGACGTCAAACGTCTAACCTTTAGATATGGCCGCGACGACTCCTCTTACCCCCAGCACTGGAAACATCCCCACTGTGAGCAACGCCCAGGTTGCCCCCGCAGTCCTTGCGAACCCTTCGGCTCCCAAGACGCGCGTCGTCGCCGTCGTCGGCATTATTGCCGTGGTGCTCATCGGCCTGAACCTTCGGGCAGGCATCACCAGTGCCGCGGCGTTGTTCCACGATCTGCAACAGGTACTGGGCTATGGCGCGTTGGTGGCCTCCATCCTGCCGTCCATCCCGCTGTTGTGCTTTGCGGTTGCGGGCATGGGAACGTCATGGCTCACGCGTCGGGTGGGTGTGGAGAAAGCCATCGCAATTGCGCTGGCACTGCTGGCTGGCGGCCTGCTGGTCCGCGGCGTTCCGGTAACAGGTGCACTCCTCGGAGGCACCGTCCTGGCGATGTCCGGCCTGGCCGTGTGCAACGTGGCCATGCCGTCCTTCATCCGCGAGCACTACTCCGAGCGCACCTCCATGATGACAGGCCTCTATACCTTCACCATGTCCGGCGGCGCCACCTTCGCCGCAGTCGTCAGCGTTCCCTTGGCCCAGGAGCTCGGTTCCCCGTCCATGGGCCTGGCTGCCTGGGGCTTGCTGGGCGTCGCGGCCCTGCTTGGATTCCTGCCGGTTGTCCTGCACACTCACCGGAACACCACCAAAACTGATCGCCCAAGGGTCTCCATGTGGCCTCTCCTGCGCACCCGCTTGGGCATCCTGATCACCGCGATCTTCACCTTCCAGGCGTTCCTTGCCTACGCCGTAATGAGCTGGTTCGCGTACATCCTCACGTCGCAAGGCCTTAGCGCCTCCGAAAGCGGCCTGCAGTTTGGCGTGATGCAGCTGGTGTCCGTTGCCGCCGGCATGATCCTGTTAGCCTTCGGCTCCCGGCCGGGAATGCTGCGCCCCGCACTGTATCTCGCCAGTAGCTCCACGCTGGTGGCCATTGCCGCCATGCTCTGGCTGCCAACGTCATTGGCCGTTGTCCCTGCTGTTCTGTTCGGGTTCGGCTTGGGCATTTTCCCGCTGGTTCTGGTGATCATCAGCCGCAGCGGACGCTCGACGGCGGAAACCACCGCGCTCTCCACCATCGCCCAATCGCTGGGATACTTGATTGCGGCAATTGGTCCCTTCGGCATGGGACTCCTCCACAGCGCAACCGGCGGCTGGGTGTTGCCCCTGAGCCTGCTGTCGGTGGTTGCCGTGGCGCTCATGGTTACTTGCCACATGCTCACCAGTAAGCGCACTGCCACCAAGACCGGACCGAGGACAGCATGACCCTTACGCCTTCGCATCGCCCGGCCCTTGCCGAGGAGATCACCGCCAAGCTGCGGGACATGATCAAGTCCGGTGAATGGCCGCTCCAGGAGCGAATTCCTGCCGAGCCAGAGCTCATGTCCACGCTGGGCGTTTCGCGCGGCACCCTCCGCGAAGCCATCAAGGCGCTGGCGCACTCCGGCATGTTGGAAGTCCGCCGCGGCGATGGCACCTACGTCAGGGCCAACAGCGAGATGTCCGGCGCAGCCCAGCGCATGTACCTGGAGCACACCCAGGAACATATCGTGGAAGTCCGCCTGGGCCTTGACACCCAGGCGGCCCGCTTGGCCACCAAGCATGCCACCACCGAGGACCTGGCCGAGATGCGGCGCCTCCTTGCCTTGCGGCACGATGCCTGGCAGGCCGGGGACTACCCCACCTGGGCCAGCGCCGACTGGGAGTTCCACGAGCGCGTAGCCCTGGCCTCCGGCAATCCGCTACTGCACCAGCTCTACGCTTCCTTTGGCGGTGTCTTCCACAACGATCTCCTGCGTCAGCAGCGCAAGGGTGGCTTCAATGGCATCCCCCGCGAAGGCCACGACGAATTGGTTGATGCCCTCGAAGCGCACGATCCCGATGCCGCCGTGCAGAGCGTGTACCGGAATCTGGATTACTGCTCGGACTCAGCGCCTCGGTAACTTTCGGCGATGAAGGCGACGAAGACGATGAAGGTGATGCTGAGGAACGACTCAGGGCGTGTCCGGTTGACACGTGCCCTCAGGAAAAGTCCAAACTGGTCGTATGGTCATCCGCGTTCACACCGAACCCAACTGCGGTAACGCGCCTCGGCATGAGGTTGCCCGCCGCTTAGCCGTAGCTCTCGCAGGCGCTGATTCAACAGAACTGGAATCGCTGCTCTCTCCCGATGCCGAGTGGGACGTTCTGGGAAAGGCAGCATCCCGGGGCCTACCTGCAATTCTTGCCAATGCCGAGCCGAGGAGCCCGGCCGTCGAGCTACGTGTTCTCTCGGTCATCACCCACGGCAGGGAAGCAAGCATTGACGGCGTGACGCTGTTCAAAGACGGTCAGGTGGTGAACTTCTGCCATGTGCTTCGTTTCGCGAACACCGCAAAGACCGCAGCGATCACAAAAATCCGGACCTATGAGGCAACGCCATAAGGCGTACCCTGCTGGTACCTCTGCACCGGATCGGTGCGCTGCGCCGCCTTGATGGCTTGGAATAGCCTGGCCCCAGTCAGGACAGGACCGCAACGCATCAGGTTGCCACCTCGATCCCCGCCCCGGCCGCGTCCCTGAACCTCGCATTGACCAGCACCACGTCGCGCCCGGCCCGGTCCAGCAGGCTCGCGGCAACACCCGCCTGGTATCCAGTGGCGCAGTGCACCCAGATCCGGGCATCCGGTACCTCCGTGATCCTCCCCAGGAGCTCGTAAACGGGGATGTTCAGCGCACCCGCCACGTGCGAGGTCCCGAACTCATCCGGACGGCGAACATCCAGGACCACGTCCTCAGGGTTCCGCTCCCTCAACAGCAACGTCCAGTCCCCGTGCGGGTAGCTTGCCTGCGGGTACCCCGGCGCCCACTCACCAGGGTCAGGCCCGACGGCGGCATCCGGGCTGTCGATGCCGATCCTCGCCAGATCGCGGATCGCCTTTTCCACTTCCGCCAAAGGCCCCAGTAACGTCAGTGGCTGGTTCCACGGGATCACCCAGCCGAGGTAACTGGTGAAATTCTCTCCAGTGCCGTACTCGAAGCCCACACTGCCCTGGAGATGGCTGTCCGCGAAGGCTACGCGGTGCCGCAAATCCACCACCCACTCCCCGGCCCTCAACCGCCGGCCCAGCTCACCGGCTTCCACGGAATCCGGCACGGACAGGTCCGCTGCGCCCGGACCGGCGGCGTTGAGAGGGCTCATGTGGGCGTAATACGCGGGGTACGCCGTGAGATTCTCCAGCAACTCTGCAACGAAGTGGTCCTCATCAGGGTCCGTCAGTGCGTGGTTGGATAGAGCTTGCTCGCCAATGGTTGACGATTCCTGGCGGCTGGCAGGCCCGGTCGAGCAGAAGGATCCGAAGCCGTGGGTCGGGTAGAGCGGAGCGTCTGGATGAGCCGAGGACACCAATCGACGGACCGATGAATACTGATGGTGTGCCAGCGTCGCGGTGTCATGGGGCGAGACCAGGTCCGTCCGCCCCACCGAGCCGTAGAGCAAGCTGCCGCCGGAAAACACAGCCGCCGGGCCGCCGTCGTGCGCTTCATCCCGCACCACATATGACAGGTGGGTATGGGTGTGCCCGGGGGTCGCCACCACGGTGACTACAAGGCGGCCGACGCGGAGGACCTGGCCATCGGAAACGGGGACACGGGTGAACGTGACGTGGTCCTCGGCGTTCACCAGATAGGCAGCCCCGTGTTTTTCGGCCAGCACCAACCCGCCGGTGACGTAGTCGTTATGGAGGTGGGTTTCGGCAACGTGCGTAATACGGACGCCCGCGTCCCTCGCAGCGGCTTCCACCCGGTCAATGTCTCGTTGGGGATCAACTATCAGAGCCACATCGCCGTCGTGCACAAGTAGCTGCGGTCGCCCAACGGAGGAGTTTCGATGACGACGACATCCATGCTTCAGGGTACCGCTGAGGCCCAAAACCGCTGGGTTTAAACAGAAGCGGGGCCACCCGAAATGAGTGACCCCGCCCTGCATGGAACGACTAGACCTGTGCGGCTACGCCATCACGGGAGATGTTGACCATGTCCTCGCGCGGTACAACCTTGATGCGCTCGCGCTTGACCTCAACACCGTGGGAGGTGCCGGCCTCGGTTGCTGCGGCGCCGAGCGCGAGCTCGTGGGCGTCCAGTGCCAGCCAGCCCTCCCAGCTGGTGAACTTCACGCCGCGGGAGTCCAGGAGATCAACCACTGCATCAGCTGCGGGAACCTCGGCAACCGGTAGGTTCTCGCGGTCTTCCAGCAGGTACGTGACGGTTTCCAGGGCGTCGCCCTTGGTGTGGCCGATCAGGCCTACGGGACCACGCTTGATCCAGCCCGTGGCGTAGAGGCCCGGGACGTGCTGGCCGTCGGCGTCCAGGACGCGGCCGCCGTCGTTGGTGATGACGCCCTTCTTGTGATCGAACTCGACGTCCGGCAGGGCCGAACCGAAGTAGCCGATTGCGCGGTACACGGCCTGGACCGGGTAGTCGACGAACTCGCCGGTGCCGCGGGCGTTGCCCGTGCCGTCCAGTTCAGTGCGCTCGAACTTGATGCCCGCAACCTTGCCCGGGGTTTCGGCGGAGTCAACGATCTCCACCGGGCTGTGCAGGAAGTGAAGGTGCAGGCGGCGGGAAGCCTTCAGCTCGGAGAGGTCCTCGGGCTGCTCGGCGATCCAGTTGGTGAGCGTGCCAACCATGGTCTTGATCTGGTTGTTCGTCTGGACCTGGCGGTCGGACTCTTCGTCGAATTCGAAGTCCTCGGCGTAGAGGATGATGTCTACGTCCTTGGAGTGCGAGAGTTCGCGGAGTTCCAGCGGGGTGAACTTCACCTGTGCCGGGCCGCGGCGACCGAAGACGTGCACGTCCGTAACGGGTGAGGCCTTCAGACCGGCGTAGACGTTGTCCGGGATTTCGGTGACCAGCAGGTCATCGGCGTGCTTGGACAGAACGCGCGCTACGTCCAAGGCCACGTTGCCGTTGCCGAGGACAGCGATTTCGGTGGCCTCCAGCGGCCATTCGCGGGGAACGTCCGGGTGTCCATCGAACCAGGAAACGAAGTCCGCGCCGCCGAAAGAACCCTCAAGTTCGATGCCCGGGATGTTCAGGTCCGCGTCCTTGATGGCGCCGGTGGCGAAGATGATGGCGTCGTAGTGCTTGCGGAGGTCCTCAATGGAGATGTCCGTGCCGTAGTCCACGTTGCCGAAGAAGCGGATGTCGCCGCGGTCCAGAACCTTGTGCAAGGCGTTGACGATGCCCTTGATGCGGGGGTGGTCCGGTGCGACGCCGTAGCGGATCAGGCCGTACGGTGCCGGGTAGCGATCGAAGAGGTCGATGCTGACCGTGAGTTCGCCGCTCTTGACGGCCTCGCTCTTGGTCAGGATGTCCGCTGCGTACACGCCGGCCGGGCCGGAGCCGATGACGGCGACGCGAAGCGGACGGTCCGCAGAACCTACGGGGGTGCTAATTGACACGGCTGTGTTCCTTCTTCTTCTCAGTTACTGCGGACGCGGGGACGGTTGGGGGTAATAGTGCTGTAGTCAGCGGTCTTGAAATGTTGCGGGGCAAAGGGGCTGACACGGACCACATCGCCGATCACAATGACCGCCGGGTTGGCCACGCCGACGGCTTCCGCCTGGTCCGCAATGGTGCCCAGAGTGCCGATGGTGACGCGCTGATCCGGCAAATACCCGTTCTCTACGATACCTACTGGCGTGTCCAAAGGCAGACCCGAGCCTGCCAGCGCAGCCGCGGAATCACGCAATTGCGCTACTCCCATGAGCAACACCACAGTGTGATCGGGGCGTGCGGGGACCTCGGACAGCTCTTCGTGGCCGGTCACCACGCTGAAACCCTTGGCCAGGCCACGGTGTGTCACAGGAATACCGGCGGCGGCCGGAACCGAGATTGCCGACGTCACGCCGGACACTACTTCAACCTCGACGCCGTTCTGCCGGCAGAATTCTGCTTCCTCGCCTCCGCGCCCCAGGACGTAGGGGTCGCCGCCTTTGAGGCGGACCACGCGGTTGCCCTTGAGGGCTTCCTCCACCAGGATGCGGTTGATCTCCAGCTGCGGCACCGGGTGGTGGCCGGGCGTCTTGCCTACCTCGATCACGCGGACATCCGGAGCGAGTTCATTCAGCAGCTCACGGGGGCCAAGACGGTCTGCAACCACGACGTCGGCCTGGCCCAGCAGGCGTCGGCCGCGGACGGTGATGAGTCCCGAGTCGCCGGGACCGCCACCCACCAAAGCCACAGAGCCAAGGGGTGTCCTGCCGGCGGCGTCCAGCTTACGGTGCCGGCGGAGCGGAAGATCACCCGTTTCCAGTGCGGTGGCAACAGCGTTGCGGAGGGCCATGGCGCGGCGAGGGTCTCCCCCGGCATTGATGGCGATCTTGACGTCGTCCACCACGGCAACGGCCGGCGTCCATGCAGCGGATGCTTCGTGATCAGAGGCGTTGACGCACCAGATGCGCTGAGCCTCGGCGTCGGCGGCAACCCGGGTGTCCACAGCGGCTGCGCCAGTGGCGGTCTGGACGAACCAGACGCCGTCGAGGTCCGAGGTGCGGTACTCGCGCGGCTCCCAGGTGAGAAGCCCGGATGCTGCCTGACCGCGAAGTGTTTCGGTGGCAACGGGTGCGACCACGGTGACTTCAGCACCGGCGTCGAGCAGTCCCTTGGCGCGACGCTGCGCAACGGGGCCGCCGCCAACCACCAGCACCGGGCGGCCGAGCAGCCGCAGGGCGGTGGGGTAAATGTCCTGTATTGCCATGAAAAAACTGTAGGGCGGCTCCGTAACATGCTTCAAAGGCTCGGAAACACCCGGTAACGCTGGGTAATCCAACGTCACATAATTCCCCGCTCAAGTCGGAGAAACACTGTCCCTGAGCCTCAGGTAATAGGCCCGCTGCTCCTTGCCGAGGTGCTCGATCGCGTAACGAAGCGCCGTCCGCGGCATGGTGGCAGCGTGTTCATCCAAGAAAGCCAGGAGGCGCTCGCGGCTACTGCGCCCGGCATCCCGGACCCAACCACCCACGGCTTTGTTAATGAGGTCTTCAGCGTCATGGAGCAGGATCTCGGCGATGGCGAAAGTGTCGTCCAGGTGGCCTTCGCGGATGAACGCCGACGTCGCCACGATGGCTGTCCGGCGCTCCCACATGTCCTCCGAACGGGCCAAGTGATAGAGGGGATCGCGCGGCTTATCCATCAGCCACCCACCCACAACCCGTCCGGCACCCAGGTCAACAAGGTCCCAGTTGTTGATGCGGTCGTGCCTGCGCAGATACAGCTCGTAAAGTTCCCTGCGCCGATCTTCAGTGGTCTTCTTTTTCTGCATTTGCAGAGCCATGATCTTCACGGCCCCGGCCCTTGCCTCGTGGATGTCCTGCTCCAGGAGTTCCTCAATCTCCTTCGGGGGCATGGCTGCGAACTCCTTGCCGAGAGTGAAAACCTCGCCCATGCGGACGCCCAGGAAAAAGTCACCCTCGGCATAGTCTCCTTGGCCCGTCTTGAAATACCGCTGGTATTTGGCCTGTTCGACGTCGGACTGCCGTACTTGCAGCCGTGCCAGAAACTCGACGGCGGTGGGTTGGGTGCCTGGCGCCAGCGCGGCTCTTGGGGACTTGCCTGCCTTGGGGGCCTTGGCAGCGGTGGCCGTCTTCCCGGTGTTGAGTTTCTTACCGGTGTCTGGGGTCTTTCCGGACTTGGGGGTCATCACTCAATGATGCGCCTAAAAGACCGACCAGCCAGTACGCGTAGTGAATTCGTCCAGCGCGGCCACACCAGCCACCGAGTTGCCCGACCTTCCCAGGCCGGGACTCCACACACTGATGGAGCACTTGTTGGGCACCACGGCCACTATCCCTCCGCCGACGCCACTCTTGCCCGGCAGCCCCACCCTGTACGCGACTTCGCCCGCAGCATCGTAGGTACCGCAGGTGAGCATGACAGCGTTGATTCTTTTGGTCTGCGCGGGGGAAAGCACCAGTGTCCCATCTGCACCCAAACCGTTGGATGCAAGGAACCGGGTTGCGAGCGCCAGGTCTTCGCACGTCATGGCCAGGGCGCATTGCTCGGCGTAGGAGTTCAGGACCTCCTCCACGGGGTTTTCCAAGTTGCCGCAGCTCGCCAGGAAATGCGCCAGCGAGGCGTTGCGGTGCCCTTTGCCCAATTCGGAGGACGCCACGCGGTGATCCGTGTCGACGCCGGCATTGCCGGTCTCTTGGCGCATCAGGTCCCGGACGGCGTGGGCGGCGTTGCCCGTCAGGCTAAGGAGCCTGTCCGTCACCACAATGGCTCCGGCGTTGATGAACGGGTTCCGGGGAATGCCGTCCTCGCTCTCGAGCTGAACCAGCGAGTTGAAGGGGTTTCCCGAAGGTTCCCGGAACACGCGCTTCCAGATGTGGTCACCGTCGGCAGCCAACACCAGGGCGAGGGCGAAGACCTTGGAGATGCTTTGAATGGAGAATTCCACATGGGCGTCCCCTGCGGAGAAGACATCGCCTTCCCGGGTGACTACCGAGATCCCGAATTGATGCGGGTCTACTGCGCCGAGTTGCGGGATATAGTCCGCTACTTTGCCTTGGCCGATGTGCGGTTGAACCGCCCCGACAATGTCTTCGAGAAGGTTTTGAATGTCCACGGGATAACCTTTGCTTTCTGCGTAGCCCCCTCGCCGTTGAAGGGACTGACAAGTGTTCGCGCGCTCTTGGCGCAACAACACACAGCCAGCAACACTACCTGCCTTAAAGCGGCTCCGTGTGGACCGCTGGCGTACACGCAGGGACGTTACGCACAGCCATAGGTTATGTGGCCAGGTGTGGACTCCATCCGATGGCAGGGGCTACGTGCTTTGCTACGTTCCTCAGGAGCTTGGCGTTGTAATCCACTCCCAGCTGGTTGGGCACAGTGAGCAGGACGGTGTCAGCCGCTTGAACCGCAGCGTCCTTGGCAAGTTCCTCCGCCAACTGATCCGGCTCCCCGATGTAGCTTTTGCCGAAGCGGGACAGCGCGCCGTCGAGGACGCCCACCTGGTCCTTGCTGTCGGCTTGGGCGCGGAGGCCGAAGTAGTGGTTGTCTACCTCGTCCACAATCGGGATCACGCTGCGGCTGACTGAGATCCTCGGCTCAAGGTCGTGCCCGGCTGCGGCCCAGGCCTCACGGAACATGTGGATCTGTTCGGCCTGCAACTCATCAAACGGCACGCCTGTGTCCTCGGTGAGGAGTGTGGAGCTCATAAGGTTCATGCCCTGCTCTGCGGCCCACACGGCAGTTTTCCGGGTGCCGGCTCCCCACCAGATCCGCTGTGAGAGGCCCGGTGACTGGGGTTGGATGGGTAGCAGCCCCGTGGCTCCGCCAGCGTAGTGCGGATCGGCTTCGGCAACACCGTGCCCGGCGATGGCTTTCCGGAACAGCGCCGTGTGACGGCGTGCCATGTCGCCGCCGTCCTCGCCGTCGGCGGGGACGTAGCCAAAGTTCGCGGCGCCGTTCCGGGCGGGCTCAGGTGAACCGCGGCTCACGCCGAGCTGCAGACGCCCATCGCTGATGAGGTCCGTGGCGGCGGCTTCCTCGGCCATGTAGAGCGGGTTTTCGTAGCGCATGTCGATCACGCCTGTGCCGATTTCGATCCGGCTGGTCCTGGCCGCGATCGCGCTGAGGAGCGGGAAGGGAGAAGCCTGCTGCCGGGCGAAGTGGTGGACCCGGAAGAAAGCCCCGTCTATGCCCAGTTCCTCCGCCGCGACAGCGAGTTCAATCCCCTGCTTCAGGGCCTCCCCAGCCGTGGGAACCAATGAGCCAGGTACACGCGCCCAGTGTCCGAAGGAGAGGAAGCCGATCCGTTTCTTGTGCATGCTCAGGACAACCGTGCGGGGGGCGAGGGAATTCCACATACGCTGATTCCTCGTTTGCATCCATACCCTCCAGGGGTATGGTAGAGGTGAACGTAACCCCAGTGGATAGTCGGCGGAAGGAGGCCCAACGTGAGCCCATCAGCACTTCTACAACCCCTTCGTCGGGCTTCCCTGCTCGTACTGGTGTTTGGCGTCATTGCCGGAATTTTCGGCATGCATGTGGTGACGGACTCCCATGCGACCCATTCCGCTCCCGCTACTCAGGCTTTAGCGCTGCACAGTGCTCATCTCGGGCATTCAACGCCCGGCTCCCAAGCAGCCAGCACGCTCCACCACCCGCTGGGTTCCAGCATTGATGCACAGTCCTGCTCCTCGGGTAGCTGCTCATGTGCAGAATCAACCGCTGAGCACTGCACCCCCTCGTTGAAGACTGGCTCCTTGGTCGCTCCGCTTCCGGGCAGCGGAGCTGGCGGCTTGGCTGATGGTCCGTGGGCCACAGTCGAAGCACCGCGAGCGTGGACCTATGTCCCTCCCAAGCCGTCCCTGAGTCAACTTTCGATCAGTAGGACGTAAGCGTTTTGCCTTGGCGGCCCCAAGTTTTGCCGCCTTCGCAAGGCCTCGCATCCCTCCACGTAGGACCACGAGGCAATCATCGTGCTTATCACCAGGATGGCTCGCGCCCCGGGCCGCCCCACTATCGAAAGACCACAACCCTGATGAACAAAACCCAGCTCACCCTTAGCGCCGCCACTTTTGCAGGTCTCCTTGCTGTGGCGGGCTGTGCCTCTCCCGCGAACCCTGGCTCCATGCCGGGAATGGACCACGGAAACTCCAATACCAGCGCGCCCACCAATATCACTTCTGCAGAGCACAACGCGGCGGACGTCATGTTTGCCCAGATGATGATTCCCCATCATGCCCAAGCGGTGGAGATGTCCGATGCCATGCTCGCAAAGGCCAACATTCCTGCCGCGATAACGGAGTTGGCCAATAAGATCAAAGCGGCTCAGGCACCCGAAATTGAGAAGATGACGGGCTGGCTCAAGAGCTGGAACATGCCGGTCATGGGTTCCTCAGGTCATGGCGGCCACGGCATGGACGGCATGGTCAGCGAAAGCGACCTCCAGAAACTCAGTGAAGCCCAGGGCACGGAAGCGTCCAAGCTCTTCCTCTCACAGATGATTGCCCACCATGAAGGCGCCATCAGCATGGCTAAGACGGAGACCAGCCAAGGCAAGTTCCCGGAGGCCATCCAGTTGAGCAAGGACATCGTGACCTCGCAGGAGAAGGAGATTCAGGAGATGAAAGCCCTACTGGCCACCCTCTAGCAGGCCTGTTGCACGGCGAACACACGACGGCAGCAGGTCGCCGTCGTGCGTTCGCGTCGGGTTTTCCGCCAGGCACCGCAGTCTCTACCGCCTGGCGCCCCCGTAACCTCTGGCGCGGAAGGCGCGAAAGGGAGCGGTCCCCACGCCGAAAAGGTGCGGTAGGCGGAAACGGGTGCGGTAGGCGGAAACGGGCGCGCGGTGCGGGCCCGGCACTCAATCGGCTCGTCGATAGTGCATGTAGACCGCGCCGTTGCTGAGCGGCTCCGATGAGACAAGCTTGAGGTGCCGGGTGCTGGGCAGTCCGCCCTGATACAGGGTGGGCCCGTGGCCAGTGATCATGGGATGGATAAGGAACTTGTATTCGTCGATCAAATCAAGACGGTCCAGTTCTGTGGCTAGTTTGCCGCTGCCGACAAGCACACCCTCGGGGGTCCTGTCCTTGAGTTCCTGCACCGCAATCTGCAGATCGCCAACAAGATGGTGGCTATTGGTCCAGGGGAATTTTGACCGAGTGGACGATACGACGTACTTGGGTATTGTCTCCAGGGTCAGCGCCCACTCCCGCAACGCTGGCGGTGCGTCTACTTCACCGCTTGCCACCAAGGGCCAATAGCTCTCCATCATTTCGTAGGTAGTACGGCCCCAGAGCATCGCACCGCCCTGCTCCAGGAGACGGGTGAAGAGGGCATGAGTCTCGTCGTCCGCGATTCCCTCCCGGTGGTCGACGCAACCATCAAGAGTGACGTTGATACTGAACGTTAGAAGGCCCATTCGACGATTCTAGGTGCGCGCAGAGAGCGGAGGAAGGGGAGCCAGAAGCCGATGGGGTGTGAACCCGCGAACAGGAGTTTGTGTACACATAATGCCCCTAAGAAGGGCTCTTAAGGGCATTATGTGTACGAAAACTCCGGAGGGTTAGCGGCTGCTTCCCGCCAGCAAACCCCGACGCTGCAGCAAACGCTTCTCAATGGGCCCGAACACAAGCAGTTCGATCAGGATTCCCACAAACAGGATCAGCAGGATCGCGGACATCACGATTGTCATGTCGGAGAGCAAACGCCCCTGATCCAGCAGCGAGCCCAGGCCGAACCCAATCGTTCCGCCCACTGCGATGATCTCTGCGGCCATGAGTGAACGCCAGGAGAAAGCCCAGCCCTGCTTCAAGCCGCCGATGTACCCGGGAAGAGCTGCTGGCAGGACAATCTGCAGTGCCATCTGGAGACGGTTCGCTCCGAGAACTGTGCCCACACTGCGGTACTGCGGCGGGATCTGGTCCACACCGGAGATGAGCCCGTTGATGATGGACGGGATAGCGCCCATGAACACCACGAAATAGACGGTGGCGTCAGTGAGGCCAAACCAGATGATGGCAGCGGGAACCCATGCCACGGAAGGGAGCACCTGCAAACCGGAAATGAGCGGCCCGAATGCACGGCGCAAGGGAGCCACTTGAGCAAGGATCAACCCCACGGGGGTAGCAATGACCACCGAAATCAGGAAGCCGATCACACCACGCTGCAGAGACGTCCACACTGCTTCCTGGACTTTACCTTCGCCCCACATGGTGACGAACTGGGTGAGAACGTCCAGGGGCCCGGGAACCAGGTCACGTCGTTTGAACTCGAGGGATACGTAGAACTGCCACGCAAGAATCAGGACCACCAAGGCGGCAACAGGCAGCAGGACGCGCTTCCATTCGATGCCAGCTTTGCGTCCGCTGTCCGACTGGAGGTTGTCCAGGCCTGCTTCAAGGTCCCGGAGTTCCGAGGCGTTGCCCTTCAGCGACGGCGAGGTGATGTGCTCTTTGGAATCTGACACGGGAAGGGTCCGCTCTTCGGTGGTGATGGGGTTACTTGGCATGGCGGCGGATCTCCTCGCGAAGGCGGCGCGTGATGGTTCCGGTGAGCTCCCCGGCGCGGCCGGCATCGGTTCGATGCTCTTCGGTAACGTCCCATTCGGCCACCACGCGGCCGGGACGCGAGGACAACAGCAGTACGCGTTGGCCCAGGCGAACGGCCTCGCGGACGTTGTGGGTAACGAACACGATGGTCCGGCCCGTTTCCTTCCAAATCCGCTCAAGTTCATCGTGCAGAAGGTCACGGGTGATGGCGTCAAGGGCAGCAAACGGCTCGTCCATCAGCAGCAACTGACGGTCCTGAGCCAAGGAGCGGGCCAAGGCAACGCGCTGCCTCATGCCGCCTGACAGTTCGTGGGGACGCTTATCCCCCGCGCCGCCCAAATGCACCAGTTCCAAGAGTTCCGTGGCGCGGGCACGCCGGCTGGCCTTGGTGCTGGACTTGTCTGCAAGCTGCAACGCCAACTCAATGTTTCCGCGCGCGGTCAGCCAAGGGAACAGGGACGCGTCCTGGAACATGAAGGCGGCACCGTCGCTGGGTACTTCAAGAGCGCCCGACGTCGGCCTTTCCAGTCCCGCCATGATGTTTAGCAGGGTGGACTTGCCGCAGCCGGACGCACCGAGGAGGGCAACGAACTCGCCCTGCGCGATGGTGGCGTTGACGTCGTCCAGCACCGGGGCGCCGTCGCCGAAGCGCTTGCCCAGGTTCTCGAGTACGACTGGCATGGTCCCGTCCTTCGTGTTGATTGGTAGAGCTGATGTGGCCAAAGGCCGGCCCGCTCCCCCGTGTACTGGGAAGCGGACCAGCCTGTTACTGCTTAGTCCTGGCCAAGACCTGCAGCTGAGGTCTTCTTGCCTTCAACCTCGTTCAATGTGCGAAGGTCGAAGATGCCGTTGATATCGGCCTTCTGAGTGGTTCCGGCTTTGACGCCGTCTTCCAGGAGCTTGTTGTAGGTTCCAGCCAGCGGATCGGTGGTGAACTTGATGTTCTGCAGAGCGCGTTCAATCACGTTCGCGGGAAGCGGCTTGCCTGCCGTGTCCTTGAGAACCGCATTGATGGTGGTCGCCTTCTCCTCAGCCGAGGCCGAGTTGAGCCAGTTCACGGATTCAACGTGGCCCTTCAGGAGCGCCTTCACGGTTTCCGGGTGTTCGGCAGCGAACTTCTTGTTCACGATCAGGATGGTGGTGGTGAAGTCACCGTTCTCCCACAGATCCTTCTCATCAACCAGGACCTTCGCACCGGCTTCGAGCACCAGGCGGGAGGCCCACGGCTCAGGCAACCACGCGCCGTCGAGCTTTCCGTCTTGGAAGAGCTTCAGCGACTGGGCGTTTTCTGTCGGGTTGATGTTGACGTCGCCGCTGCCATCGGTGTTGGTCTTGAAGCCTTGATCGCCCAACCAGGCTCGGAGGGCCACATCCTGGGTTCCGCCGAGCTGCGGGGAGCTGAGGATCTTGCCTTTGAGGTCGGCTGCGGAGGTGATCTCCGGCTTGACCACCAGCTGGGCACCGCCTGAAGCGGCACCGGCGATGATGCTGATGGACTCGCCCTTGCTCTTGACGAAGGAGTTGATGGCCGGGTTCGGGCCGATGTACGTGGCGTCGATGGCGCCGGCGTTCAAGGCTTCGATTGCGGCGGGGCCGGCGTTGAAGACCTGGGTGCTGAGCTTGGTTTCGCCAAGTTCCTTGGCAATGAGGCCCTGGCTGGTGCCTACCAGCGCGGGGCCGTGCGTGACGTTGCTGAAGTATCCGAGTTTGAGTTCGGCTGCAGGCGTGGTGGTGGGTGCCGGTGCAGCTTGGTTGTTTTGCGAGACAGCGGAAGCAACTGCAGCGCCTGCACCGATCAGCAGCACGAGGCCGACAGCCAAGCCGATCTCTAATGTGCGGCGGCGCTTGGGCTTGGATGCGGATTCACCGGCGACGATGCGGGTGGTGCCCGTGTTGGGCGACTCGGGTGTGTTAGCCATGGGGGTGGGTCCTTAGGAGATGTGGGATGCGAGAGGGGCGAAGATCAGGCCCCGTGACATCGCCCGTCGAGGGCAAGCAAGGACCATTCCGGAGAGGTCATGCCTTCACAGTAGGGACTGTCATATTTCGGCTTCAATCCCGTAGAAATCAAGGTTCACGCAGGTTCACGTGGCGTCATATTCGCTGCCAGGCCTTCAATGTCGCGTGGAGTTGTGCGGCAGCATCCACCTATGAGATGGGCGCCCCGGTCAAGCCAAAAAGCTGCGTTGCCCGCCAAAGTTCCGTTACCTTGAACGCCCTCCGAAGGACCCCACGTCTTGGTCACAGCATCGTAGGTCTCCCCCGAATTCGGGTACGCCACCAGCGGCTTGGTCGAGGACTTCTGAAGGTTGCCAAGCGCTTCGGTCACCAGTTCCAGCGGCACGCAATTGACGCCGACGGCGGCCACCCGCGGTTCCGCGCTGAGCAACGCAGCCACGTCCGCGATCGGCGTTCCGTCACTGATGTGGCCGCTGTCCCGCAGCGTGAACGTAAACCAGGATTCGACGTCGAACTCCGCCACGAGCGCCAAGAGCGCCTCTGCTTCGGCGTACGACGGCAGGGTCTCGCATGCCAGGAAATCCGCACCGGCCTCCACGAGCGCAGAGATGCGCGGGCGGTGGAAGTCCCGGAATTCCGCGGCGGAAAGCGTGTAATCGCCGCGGTATTCAGAGCCATCAGCGAGGTAGGCGCCGTACGGGCCAACGGATCCGGCCACCAATAAAGGCCCACTCGCTGAACCTTCCGCCAAGGCTTCCTGTCGGGCTTCATCGGCCAGCCGGAAGCTCAACGCCACCAGCTCCAATGACTCTTCAACGGACAATCCGCGCCGCGCAAAACCCAGCGGCGTCGCCTGGTAGCTGGCCGTAATGGCCACAGAGGCACCGGCGTCGAAGTAGTCGCGGTGGACCTGTTTGATCAGGTGCGGCTGCTCCAGCAGGACCTTGGCCGACCACAATGCGTCCTCCAGATCGCAGCCGTGGGCTTCCAGTTCCGTGGCCAACGCACCGTCCAGGACCAGATCCTTGCCGGCGTTGAGGAGAGTGCTGAGCGAGGTGTTCTGTGGCATGGGTCCTTCCCCAAAAAGAAAACCGCAGCCTGTTCGAAATTCCCGCCGTACAACGTGAGGAGTCGCGAACAAGCTGCGGTTTTGTGACTGTGTGTGTCCCTAGATGACGTAACGTTCGTCTTCGTGGTCGCCGGGGTGGTCCTTCACCAAACCAGCGGCAAGGGTGTTGCCGTCGATGGGGTCGATCACCAGGAAAGCGCCGGTGCGGCGGTGGTGCAGGTAGTTCTCCAGCGGCAACGGAGCGGACAGGCGCAGCTGTGCGTGTCCGATGTCGTTGAGCTCCAGATTGGTCGCGGGCTCCACGTTGAACGTGGCCAGGTCAAGCTTGCCCGTGACGTTGCGAACCAGTGCCTGGACGGTGCGCGTACCGTGCTTCACCAGGACCTTCTGGCCTTCGCGGAGCGGCTTCGGTGAAAGCCATGCGAGCGAGGCATACAGGTCAGCTGTGCTTTCGCGGACAGTTCCGGCAGCGGCGATAGTGTCGCCACGGGCGATGTCGATCTCGTCGGCCAAACGGACGGCCACTGACTGCGGAGCAGCAGCTTCCTCCAGCGACTGACCGGCAAAGTCGATGCCGATCACCGTGGTGGTGCGAGGTTCGTGGCCCGGGCTGATCACAGAAACTTCGTCGCCAACCTTCACGGAGCCTTCGGTGATCTGGCCTGCGTAGGCGCGGTAATCGCGGTACGCCTCCACATCGAGCCCACCAGCAACAGCATCCGGAGCCAGGGCGCCCTGCGGGCGGATCACCAGCTGGACCGGGAAACGGAAGCTCTCCAGTTCGGCCTCAAGCTCGTCAGCAGCAGGGAGGGTTTCGAGGACCTCCAGCAGTGCCGGGCCCGTGTACCAAGGGGTGCGCTCAGAGCGGTCCACCACGTTGTCGCCATCAAGGGCCGACACCGGCACCACCAGCAGGTCAGCGACTCCGTCGGATCCAAGGCCAAGTTCTCGGGCAACCTTCTGCACGTCCGCTTCGATGTCGCGGAACACCTGCTCGCTGAAGTCCACCAAGTCGATCTTGTTCACGGCCACAATGACGTGGGCAACCCGAAGCAGTTGCAGCACGGACAGGTGCCGGCGGGTCTGCTCCAGCACACCCTTGCGGGCGTCAATGAGTACGACGACGGCATCCGCAGTGGACGCGCCGGTCACCGTGTTCTTGGTGTACTGAACGTGCCCGGGGCAGTCCGCCAGGATGAAGCTGCGGCGGTCCGTAGCGAAGTAGCGGTAGGCGACATCGATGGTGATGCCCTGCTCGCGCTCGGCACGCAGGCCGTCGGTCAGGAGGGCCAGGTCAATCCCACCTTTTTCCCCGCCGAAGCCGCGGTCCGCAGAGGTGCGGGCAACGGCGTCGAGCGTGTCAGCAAGAATGGCCTTGGAATCGTGGAGGAGGCGGCCCACCAAAGTGGACTTGCCGTCGTCCACCGAGCCGGCGGTAGCGAAGCGGAAGAGGGTTGTGGGCAGGGCTGTTTCCAGCCCGGCAGCCAATGTTTCGGTGCTCATTTAGAAGTAGCCGTCCTTCTTGCGGTCTTCCATGGCTGCCTCGGAGATGCGGTCATCTGCTCGGGTGGCGCCACGTTCGGTCAGGGTGGAGGCAGCGACTTCAACAACGACGTCGGCCACGGTGCGTGCGTCGGACTCGACAGCACCTGTGCAGGACATGTCTCCCACCGTGCGGTACCGGACCAGCTTGGTGATGACTTCCTCGTGCGGCAGCGGCTGGGAAACTTCGCCCACAGCGCGCCACATACCTTCGCGGGCGAAAACTTCGCGCTCGTGAGCGTAGTAGAGGCTGGGCAGTTCGATGTTCTCGCGTTCGATGTAGCGCCAGATGTCCAGTTCAGTCCAGTTGCTGATGGGGAACGCGCGGACGTGCTGGCCCACGGTGTGGCGGCCGTTGTACAGGTTCCACAGTTCGGGGCGCTGGTTGCGCGGGTCCCACTGGCCGAACTCGTCACGGAGGCTCAGGATGCGTTCTTTGGCGCGGGCCTTATCCTCGTCGCGACGGCCGCCCCCGAACACGGCGTCGAACTTGTTCTTCTGGATCGCATCCAACAGCGGAACGGTCTGCAGCGGGTTCCGGGTCCCATCGGCACGCTCAGCCAACTCACCGCGGTCGATGAATTCCTGGACTGAGCCAACAACCAGCTTCAGCCCCAGGCGCTCAACGGTGCGGTCACGGAAGTCGATGACCTCCGGGAAGTTGTGGCCGGTGTCCACGTGAAGGACCGGGAACGGAACCTTGCCCGGCCAGAACGCCTTGGTGGCCAAGTGCAGCATGACCACGGAATCCTTGCCGCCGGAGAACAGCAGCGCAGGCTTCTCGAACTCGGCAACAACCTCGCGGATGATGTGAATAGCTTCGGACTCGAGGGTGTCCAAGCTGGAGAGTCGCTCGGCTGAGGGGGCGTCGACTGCCGCTGCAACTTCCACCGTGGACTCCTCTGTTGTTTGGGTGCTCATGTGTGTAGTCCGCATTCTGTCTTGTCGGATCCTGCCCAGCGGCCGGCGCGGGGGTCTTCACCCGGGGCCACTTTGCGGGTGCAGGGCTGGCAGCCGATGGACGGGTAGCCCTGGCTCAGGAGGGGGTTGACGGGAAGGATGTTGTCCTCGGAGTACTCGATCAGCTGATCGAAGGTCCAGTCGACCATCGGGTTCACCTTGACCAGGCCGAAGCCCTCATCCCAGGTGACCACGGGCGTGTTGGTGCGGGTGGGTGCTTCGTCTCGGCGGACACCGGTGAACCACACCTCGTAGCCGGCCAGCGAGCGGCGCAACGGCTGGACCTTGCGCAGCGCGCAGCACTGGGCGGGGTCGCGGGCGAACAGGTCCTTGCCCAGGAGCCTGTCCTGCTGTTCCACAGTGGTTTCGGGAAGGACGTCCACCACGTTGACGCGGAGATTCGCCGCGACTTCGTCGCGCGTCTCGTACGTTTCCTTGAAGTGGTAGCCGGTTTCCAGGAACAAGACATCGACGCCGGGAAGCTGGTCCGCGACCAAAGCCGGCAGGACCGCGTCGGCCATGGAGCAGGCGACCGTGACCGTAGGCAGCTCGAAGTTGCGGGCCACCCAGGCGATGACATCCCTGGCAGGAGCGTTCCAGCCGAGCTCAGCGGCGCCGGATTCGGCCAGGGCCTTAAGTTCCTCATGGGAACGCAGCGCCGGACGGGCTGGTGCGCTGGCGAGGTTGGTAATGGTGACGGGATCTGTCATTGGAGATCTCCTTCATCTGCCGAGTGTGCCCACTCTGCGAAGGTCTGGCCCTCGGCGCCAACAGCGACGAACTTACGGACCACGCGTTCCACATAGTCGGGCAGGTCTTCCACCGTGACCTTGAGGCCGCGGACGGTACGTCCCAAACCAGCTTCCTCGCGCTCGTTGTTGGCCAGCCCGCCACCGAGGTGGACCTGGAAACCCGGGGTGGGGTCGCCGTCGGGCGTTGGCAGCATCATGCCCTTCAGGCCGATATCGGCCGTCTGGATACGGGCGCAGGAGTTGGGGCAGCCGTTGATGTGGAGGGACAGTGCCGACGGGAGCTGCTTGGTTTCCACGAGGTCGGCCAAGCGGCGCTCCAGCTCAGCGATGGCCGTAGCAGCGGTGACCTTGGTTTCCACGATGGCCAGCTTGCAGAACTCGATGCCCGTGCAGGCGATGGTGCCGCGGCGGAACACGGACGGACGAGCCGAGAGGCCCAAAGTGTCCAGTTCGGCGATGAGCGGTTCAACCTGTTCCTTGGCCACGTCCAGGATCACGAGCTTCTGGTGAGGAGTAGTGCGCAGGCGGTAGCTGCCGTGCTTCTCCAAAGTGTCCGCCAGCGTAACGAGTGCCTCGCCGGACGTGCGTCCCACAGTCGGGGTCACGCCGATGAAGAACTTGCCGTCCTTCTGCTCATGAACACCAATGTGGTCACCGGGAGCCGTGGGCTTGGGAGCTGCAGGGCCATCGGGAAGCTTGAAGCCGAGGTATTCGTCCTCAAGGATCTGGCGGAACTTGGCCGGTCCCCAGTCGTTCATGAGGAACTTCAGGCGGGCCTTGGTGCGCATGCGGCGGTAGCCGTAGTCGCGGAAGATGCTGGTGACGCCGAGCCACACCTCTGCGGCGACGTCGGCGGAAACGAACACACCCAGGCGTTCGGCCAGGCGCGGGTTGGTGGACAGGCCGCCGCCAACCCAGAGGTCGTAGCCCGCGCCGAGCTCAGGGTGAACCACGCCTACCAAGGCGAAGTCGTTGATCTCGTGCACCACGTCCTGGGACGGGTGGCCCGTGATGGCGGTCTTGTACTTGCGCGGCAGGTTGGCCAGCTCGGGATCGCCGATGAAACGCTCGGCGAGCTCGTGGATCAGCGGTGTGGGATCGATGATCTCGTCCTTGGCAATGCCCGCAACCGGGGAGCCGAGGATGACGCGGGGAACGTCGCCACAAGCCTCAGTAGTAGACAGCCCGATACCTTCGAGGCGGCGCCAGATTTCCGGCACGTCCTCAACACGGATCCAGTGCAGCTGGATGTTCTGGCGGTCCGTGAGGTCCGCTGAGCCGCGGGCGAAGTCCACGGAAATCTGGCCAATAACGCGAAGCTGCTCGGTGGTCAGCGCGCCGCCGTCGATGCGCACACGCAGCATGAAGTACTTGTCCTCGAGCTCGTGCGGCTCAAGCGTTGCCGTCTTGCCGCCGTCGATCCCGGGTTTGCGCTGGGTGTAGAGGCCCCACCAACGGAAGCGGCCGTGAAGGTCGGTGCCGTCGATCGAATCGAAGCCCTCTTTGGAGTAGACAGACTCAATGCGTTCACGGACGTTCAGCCCGTTGTCTTCCTGTTTCCAGGTTTCGTTGGCGTTGAGTGGAGCGGTGCCGTCAACCTTCCACTGGCCGTGGGGCTTGGCGGCAGGGCGGGTGCGCGCCGGACGCGAGGGGACTGCGGTGTCCGCGGACGCACCGGCTACAGCTGTATCTGTCATACATCGACTGTAGGTCTGGCCAGATTTCGCCAGCAAAGGTCCGGAAATGCTAAGTCACCTAGGGAAACATTTCGTCACGAAGGCGTCATTGGCCTTGTTGCTGAGGGCTTCTTGTGCAGGTTCCTATTGTGGCGCTCTGGGCCTTTTCGTGACGTTTTTTGGGGACTTTTTCTGGGCTGCGATGCCGGCCCTGCGAATTAGTAGCATCCTCTCAAGTCTTGCTTTTCCGGTCCCGGAGGAGCCGTTTTGGGGGGATTTGGTGACGATCAGCTGGGATATTGACCCTGCCGGTACGCGGGCTGTGCTGGCTACCGCGGCGGCGGATGCGGACGGGCAGAACCAAGCTGCCACACGGTTGGGCGCCTCGCTCGATGGCGCAGGCACCGTGGTGGGCGGTGGTCTGGTGGGCAAGGCCCTTCATGAGTACGCCGAGATCTCCGCACTCCCCCACCTCACAGCCATCGCCGGACGGTCCAACCGCATCATCGAAGGCGCAACGGTCGCGTTGACGGCTTATGTACGGGCCGACGCCGACATGGCGCGACAGGCGCAGGCCTCGGCATCCACCCTGGCAGCCGACGGATCAGGGTTGGGTCGTGTCTCGGGGCTCGACGGCGGCGGCTCGCTGTCGTGGGGCGGTCGCCGTTCGCCCGAGCGCGGCTGAGTACGGCATGGCAGACAACTTTGGCAGGTGTATCGCCCCGCAGGGCGGCGTCCCGGGCCTGGACTAAACATCCGCACGTACCTCGGATGGTCGGTACGCGGAACGGGGATGTTGCGCTGCTTGGCATTGTTCTGCTGCATCCCAAGGAGTCGGCCTACATAGAGTGGGGAGGGCCGGACGCTTGTTCGGTGATCGCACAGAGGCTGGAGGCGTTGCCCCCGGAACTACTCAACAACCCTCGCCGCAAACCTGTCGTCAGCGGCTAGCCACCACTGCGTCATACCGTTCCAGCGCGATCTCCGCCAACACAGGAGAAGGCAGCAAAGGTGCCGCCACAACGTCCGCGCCCGCTTTGGCCAACTGGTCGTGGAAATAGCCGGTTGCCAGCAGGTATGAGGCAATGAAAACCCTGCCTGTCCCACCGTCTGCGGCGAGTTCGGCACGCAAGGAGGCGACGCCGTCGGGCACTGTTGGCTGGGCACTGGCGCCATAGGCGACGCGCACTTTGTTCGGCAGCAGCTCGCCGAGCAGCCTCCCCTGCTCTTCCGAGTCAACCGAACCGTCCGGAAGGGACGATCCAGCGGCGGCCAGCAGCACGCCGTCGTTCTCAGTCAGCCCGGCCGCACGCAGATGGTTGGCCAACAGCTCTGCCAGCCGAGGGTCCGGACCCAGGGGCCTGGCGGCAATTACCTCAGGGCGGCTCTTGATGGCTTTGGGCACGTCCACTTTGATGTGGAAGCCGGTAGAGAGCAAAAGCGGTACGACGACGGCGGCAGTCCCCTCCGGCAGGCCCTCCACCACGCCGCCCAGCTCCGGTTCCTGAACGTCAACGTACGCCTCAACAACACGCAAACCGGGGCGGAGAGTTTCAATGTCTGCCATCACGCGCCGGATGGCAGCCTGGCCTTCGGCGTTGCGGGTTCCATGGGCGCAAGCGATCAAAACGGGGCTGTTCATGGGAGCTAGCGTAACGTTGAGCCAGCACCTGTTGTTAAGCGCGTTAAGAAAGAACCCGTCCACTTGATTTCCTTTGACATTGTTCTTCTTTGGCTTGACCTCATCGGCGTGTTCTTTTTTGCTGTGTCAGGCTCGTTGTTGGCGGCCCGGAAGCAGTTCGACTTCGTGGGCTCCATACTTCTCGCGTCCATCGCGGCACTGGGCGGTGGCGTAATCCGTGACATCGTTATCAATGCCGGTCCCCCCATCGCTTTCACCAACCCCGCGTACCTGGCCCCGCCGTTGTTGGCTGCGCTGCTGGTTTACTACTTGTTTTCCTCCGTGCAGCGCTTCACCTCTCTGCTGACCCTGTTCGACGCCGGCGGGCTGGCCTTGTTCTGCATCACGGGCACGCTGAAGGCAATCGGCGCGGGCATGAATCCGGTGGCTGCGATCCTGCTGGGGGTCACCACAGCCGTGGGCGGAGGCCTGCTCCGTGACATCACCGCGAACGAAATCCCTACCCTGTTCAACAACCGCGACATCTATGCGCTGCCGGCCTTCGCGGGTGCCGGCTTGACCACCTTGTTGTGGAACCTTGGCTTGTTCAATGGGGTTACCGCTTGTGTCATCGCTGGCGTTGTTTTCGCTTTCCGGGTGACCGCGTGGCGGCGCAGTTGGTATGTGCCGTTGGCTGTGCGCGGATGGCATCGAGCAGCCACCGGTGGGGGCGCAATTTCGGGCCCCCGGGATTAGCTAGGATAAGAGCATGACTGACATGTTCCTCGAGAAGTTCCGCGCGCTGGTCCCAAAGTATCTCGAGGATGAATGGCAGGAAGAAGACGGCCTCACGCCGGCCGAGCTGGACGACGCCCTGGCCGATCACTCCTTCACCATCCCGCTGGTTCTGCGCGAGTTCTACCTTGCTATCGGCGGCTGCGAGGACCTCATGGAGGCTTACCACTACTTCTGGGACCCTGAGGAACTCGAAGTTGATGACGAAGGCTTCCTCATGTTCCTCGAAGACGAGGACGAGCAATTCACGTGGGGCTTCCGCACCGCCGATCTCAGTATCCCGGACCCCATCGTCTGGCGCCGCAATAACGCCCGCGGCCAGTGGAAGAGCGAAGAAGGTACGTTCTCCGAGTTCGTGTTCGACATGTTCGAGTGGGCATTCAACGACGAAGACTAACTTTCCAGGTTTCGAGCAGCCTCTTCTCACCCATTCCGGGTTGGGAAGGGGCTGTTTTGTTTCCCCTCCCCAAACCGCCACCACCCACTTTGAGCCAACTCCAACGGCGACACACCTTCGGAGGGCGTTGTTGGGGCATTTCGGAGTCAAAGTTGGTGGTGGCGGTACACCTCTCGCGAAGGATTACGACGGCGGTCGGCTGGCTATGTATCGGAACGGGCCGAAACGGCCGGTCTCCCTGTTCCGCAGAACCACCAGGACTTCGTCCACCATCCGCTGAGGGTGATGCACTACGTCTGCATAGTAATAGTGCAGGGTCATGAGTCCGCCGAGGATGCCTGCATTGTTCCGGTATTGGTCCTTCTTGACCTGTTTCCCCTCCAGATGGGTGCCGCCGTCGAGTTCCACAATCAGGCACTCGTTGATCAGACAGTCCACTTCTCCCACACCTGGTACGTCCACATGCATACGGACTCTGAGACCTGCCCGAGTGAAGTGTGTATGGGCCAGCACCTCCAAGAGGGAGTCGGCACGAGGGAGAACCAAACCCAAGATCCCGCGGACCTTGCCATTCCGGTTGCCGGGAAGCTTGGATCTCAGGAAATCCGTAGACAGGAGTGCTTGGCTAACTGCGCTCTGCACCATGACCAGTGCTTCGAGTTCCGGTAGGCACCTGAGGGAGTGGATCAGGACATCGGCCACCCCTGCAACTGGTAGATCCGAGTGTGCCGGGTGTAGGCAGTCTCCGTGGTGGACTACGCCCCGTCTCGCTTGGCCCGTACTGCAGCTCAAATGGAGAGAGCCGGGGTCGCCAAGAGTCCAAAGCCGATAGAAGCGAGCTGCTGAAACGCAGGTAAGTAAGCCATCGGCTCGAAAGGCGGCAACGATGTCGGGGTCCGCTTTTCTGGACGTGTAGACGCCACGATGAAGGCGGGTCACTCGGCCGTCCCTGACTGCATTCGCGAGCACGCGGCGAGTAAAGCCTGCGGTCAGCAGGGTCCGAGTGGTCGCTGCTCCGTGGCGGCTATGGAGGAAGTTCTCGATGTTCATAAGGCCATGCTGACTTCGGCGGAGAGCCTGCAGTTGTTGAGAAGTTCCTTATGTGGACAACTCTCGCGGGCCGCCACCACCTACTTTGAGGGCTCGAAGGCTGCGACACACCCCGCAGTAGGCGTGTCCCGGGTTTCCCAGGATCAAAGTAGGTGGTGGAGGACCAACGCCGTCCTGTAAATCACGCTGCGTGAACGAAAAAACCGTTGACCTGGAAAGTTGCATATGTGACAGGATTGTCATAAGCTTTTCACGGATCCACTAAATGCCTCCGGTGGGTCTGATGCGAACGGAGATTGTGGTCCCGGTTCGGTGCAGCGTATGACTCGTAACGTTGCAACGAACCGGGGCCATTCCTTCTTAAACCAGGGGCTGCGCCGAAACGGCTGTGCGGCCACCACTTACTTTGAAGCCAAGAAAGCCGGACTTGCCGTAAAACGAGGGCCATGCAGTCCTCATTACACCCAAAGTAGGTGGCAGCGGTACACGGGCAGCCAACAAAACAGGCGCCCAGCCCCTCAAGGGCCGGACGCCTGCCGCAAGCAAAGAGAAACCTAGCTACTGCGGTCCACCACAGCATGGGCGAAGTTGGTCAGCGACGCCTTCACGACGCCCTCCGGCAGCGGGTCCAGAGCCGCAACGGCTTCGGCAGACCACTGGCGGGCGATCTTCCAGGACTCGTTGGTGACAGGGTGCTCGCGCAGGCCAGCAACGGCTTCAGCCAGAGCCTCGTCGGAGGACAGGTCGCCGTCGATCAGTTCAAGGAGGGCAGTAGCGGAGGCATCCCCCGCACCAGCATCCCGGCGAAGCAGCAGGACAGGCAAAGTGGGAACACCTTCGCGGAGGTCGGTGCCCGGGGACTTACCGGACTTGACCTTCACTCCGGTGACATCAATGACGTCGTCGGCAAGCTGGAAAGCCACACCAACTTTCTCGCCGTATTCCACCAGCAGGTCCTCGTAGGACTCATCGGCGCCGGCGAAGATCGCCCCGAGCTGGCCGGACGCTGCCACCAGTGAGCCGGTCTTGTCTGCGATGACGGACAAGTAGTGCTCCACGGGATCTTCGTCTTCGCGCGGGCCCACGGTTTCGTGGAGCTGGCCAAGGCACAAGCGCTCGAAGGTCCGCGCTTGGATGCCCAACGCGCGGGAACCGAGCTCGGACACCAGGATGGAGGCACGGGCAAAGATGAGGTCACCGGTGAGGATTGCGACGGAGTTGCCCCATACTTCGTGGGCCGTGGGAGCACCGCGGCGGAAGGGTGCGGAGTCCATGACGTCGTCGTGGTACAGCGTGGCGAGGTGTGTCAGTTCCACCACAACGGCGGCCTGAACAACCTCGGGGCGGGAAGCATCGCCAAGGTGGGCGCACAGCAGAGTCAACAGCGGACGAATGCGCTTGCCGCCGGCTTCCACCAGGTGGCGCGACGTCGCGTCAGCCAGGGGGTCCGAGTTGGAAATGGCTTCGCGGAGCTTTTTCTCAACCCGTGCAAGGTTGGTGGTGATGGCCGGTCCGAGCTCGGCATCGCCGGCAATGGCGGCGAATCCGGCGGGCAGCTGGAGTCCCGTTGCTATTGCGGTGGTGTTGGGAGCAGGCTCAACGGCCTGCGGCAAGCCGTGCCCGGCATGAGTCCAGCTGTGTTCGGCAGAGTTCGTCACGGGTTAACCCTAACTAGTTGTTGCGGAAACCGCGGTGTTGGAGCCTGCCGGCGTAAGGGCGCGGGCAGGCGAAGTGTTGGAGGTGGCCGGAACCAGCATTTCGAGGACCCGGATAACCCGGTCTTCGAAGCCCTTCGCGGACGGATCCGTGAGGTTCGCGAGCATTCGAACCACAAAGCGCATGAGCACAGGGATGGGCATACCCGTGCGCAGTGCCAGCTTCATCACGGCGGGCTTCCCGATCAGGGAGGCAAACATGCGGCCCAGTGTGAAGTGTGAACCCCACTGGTCCCGCACATAGTCCGCGTACCGCGAAAGGTGAGCATCGGCGTCGTGCGTTGTCCAACCGGCGGAAGCCGAGCGCGACGACGAGTCAATCAGGAACTCAGCCGCGAACCGGGCCGACTCCATGGCGTAGGAAATGCCCTCTCCGTTGAACGGGGACACCATTCCGCCGGCGTCACCCAACAGGAGAAGCCCGGGTGAGTAGTGCGGGGTGCGGTTGAAGCCCATGGGCAGCGCGGCACCGCGGATCTCTCCCACCTGGTTTTCCGGTGTGAAGCCCCAGTCGGACGGCATGCCGGCGGTCCATTCGCGCAGGACCTGCTTGTAGTCGAGTTTGCCGAATTCCTTGGACGAGTTCAGTATCCCCAGGCCCACGTTGGAGGTTCCGTCGCCCACCCCGAACACCCAACCGTATCCGGGCAGCGGCTTACCGGACTTGCCGGGGAGTTCCAGCCAGCCTTCCATCCAGTCGTCGTCGTGCCTGGGCGAGGTGAAGTATGTGCGCACCGCGACGCCAAGAGGCCGGTCGTCACGCTTGTGCATACCCAGCGACACGGCGGTTCGCGTCGAGTTACCGTCAGCGGCGAGTACGACGTCGGCGTGGAAGTCGCGCGTTTCGCCCGTCTTGCGTCCGGACTCGTCAAGGATGGAAGCCTGGACGCCGATCACGCGGCCATCCTCTGCGGTCAACGCGGAGGTGACGCTGTGGCGTTCAAGCACGACGGCGCCCGCGGACTCGGCGTGGCGGGCCAGGTCCTCGTCAAAACCGAGTCGGGTCCGGATCAGGCCGTAGGTGGGGAAGTCGGCAACCTCGGGCCACGGCAGTTCGATGGTGCGGCCACCGGCAATAAGGCGAAGGCCCTTGTTCCGGCGCCAACCCTCCGAGACAGCATGGGGCAGCCCAAGCTTCTGGATCTCGCGGACCGCGCGTGGAGTGAGCCCATCGCCGCAGACTTTTTCACGGGGAAAAGAGGTCTTTTCCAGCACCGTGACATCGATGCCCTGCTGGGCGAGGTAATACGCGGCGGTGGACCCGGCAGGGCCCGCGCCAACAATCAGTACTTTCACGACGTCCTAATCAACGGGCTGTGCTGGTTAGCCGGCCTGGTGGCGCGGCTTGATCTGGCGGCGAAGCTTTGCCACGGGAACACTTTCGCGGTGCTCGGCGGGCTTCTGCGCACGGTGCACGGCAACAATGCCGCCGCTGAGGTTCCGGTAAGTGACGTCCGTCCAGCCGGCGTCGCTGAGCCACTGGGCCAGGTGGTCCTGGTCCGGCCAGGCGCGGATGGATTCGGCGAGGTACACATAGGCGTCCGGGTTGGAGGAGACCTTGGTGGCGATGGCCGGAAGCGCACGCATCAGGTACTCGGTGTAGAGGTTGCGCCACAAGGGAACCACGGGGTGCGAGAACTCGGCGATGACCAGCCGCCCGCCAGGCTTGGTGACGCGCAGCATCTCTTCAAGAGCCTTGCGCGGTTCCACCACGTTGCGGAGGCCGAAGGAGATGGTGGAGGCATCGAAGCTGTTGTCAGCGAACGGCAGGTTAGTGGCGTCGCCGGCAATGAAGTCGATGTCCGGGCGGCGGCGCTTGCCTACTTTGAGCATGCCCAGGGAGAAGTCGCAGGCCACAACGTCCACGCCTGCGTCGGCGTAGGGTTCGCTGGATGTTCCCGTTCCGGCGGCGAGGTCCAGGACCTTCTGGCCTTTTTTCACATCCATAGCGTCCACCACGATCCGGCGCCAACGCCGGGTCTGTCCCATGGACAGGACATCATTGACGACGTCGTATTTTGGGGCGACATCATCAAACATCGTCGCAACTTCGTCCGGACGCTTTTCCAAGGATGCTCGGTTCACCCTGTAATTGTCTCAGACATTCAACCGACTTTGCTGCGCTGTAGAAGTCGGCTCAGATTCTGGCCGGGCACGGGAGTACTGTTGTTCCATCATGACGAGCACGCTCCGCACCTTGACAGTCCCCCTGAATGTTGAATCATCCTCCGGGGGGCTGCCGTCGTTTCTGGTGCGGGACGACGTCCTGTGCTGGTCCCGCAGGGAGGCCGGCCTGGTTGGCTATGGCGAGCTGACCCGCTTCAACGCCACCGGGCCCGAGCGATTCCTTGAGGCCGATATCTGGTGGCGACACCTCATTATTGAGGCGGACATCACGGATCTGGTGGAGGTTCCGGGTACTGGTCCGGTGGCTTTTGGATCGTTCGCCTTCTCCAAAACCTCGCCCCACGTTTCCCGCCTGATCCTTCCCGAACTCGTGATTGGAATCCGCGACGGCAGCGCCTGGGCCACCCAGTTGACGTTCGACGACGGCCCCCTCACCGAGGCCGGCGTCCTCGCCTCCGTGGACCGCTGGCTTACTCAGCCGGAGCCCAACGGCGACGCTCCAGCCACCGGAGGGCCCGACGTCGGACTCTCACCGGAGGCTGTTAATGCGGACGGTTCCGCCGGTCACCTCAGCCGCGGGTCCCTGAGTGAGGCCGCTTGGATGCAGGCAGTTTCCAACGGCGTGGAGGAGATCCGAGCCGGAAAACTGGAGAAGCTGGTGCTGGCGCGCGACGTCGTCGCCAACCTTCCGGAGGGCGTCAACGCTGCGGAGGTTCTTCGTCAGCTTGCTGCGAGATACCGCGAATGCTGGACGTACGGCGTGGACGGTCTGGTCGGAGCTACGCCGGAGATGCTGATTCAAGTGGAGGGCCGCACTGCGCAGGCGCGGGTGCTGGCAGGGACACTGGATCGCCGCGACGCGGATGGCATGGACGGCTCCCCCATGGAGTACGCCGAGCGGGTCCTGGCCGGTTCAGAAAAGCAACGCCACGAACACGAGATCGCCATTGATTCATTGACGCGGCAGCTCGCTCCTTTCTCCGAGGCAATGAATTCCCATAGCGAGCCTTTCATCCTGGAACTGCCAAATGTGTGGCACCTGGCCTCGGATGTGAAAGCTGAACTGGCGGACATTGAGGGACACGTTCCTACCTGCCTGGCCTTGATCAATGCACTGCATCCGACCGCCGCAGTCTGCGGAACACCCACGTTGGTAGCCGGTGCCCTGATCCGCAAACTGGAGCATTTGGACCGCGGCCCTTACGCCGGCCCCGTAGGTTGGCTGGACGCTGCCGGGAATGGTGAATGGGGCATCGCCCTCCGTGGCGCTGTGATTGAGGACGCCAATACCGTGCGCCTGTATGCGGGCTGCGGGATCGTGGAAGGCTCCGTGCCGGAGGCCGAACTGGCCGAAACGTGGGCCAAATTCCGGCCGATGCTGGAAGCCCTGGGCATCAAGCGCTGAATCTGGGATTTCAGACACCATCACTTCTGCAGTGGTTGATTAGTGCGTAAACTTGTTATCCAATAGTGAAACTTCGTTTCCTGTGATGCACATCTCACGTTCGGCGCTACACTAAAACCGACTCAGTTCAGCATCCACTGCAACAAAAGGTAAACAACATGCAGATCTCCCGTTCGGTTCTGTCCGGCACCAAGATTGCCGCCGTGCTCGCCGCCGGCGCCCTGGCCCTCACCGCCTGCGGTGGTTCCTCCACCCCGGCTGCGTCCTCGGACTCCGGCCTTAAGCTCATCAACGCCGGCAAGCTGACCGTTTGCTCGGACGTGCCTTACGAGCCCTTCGAATTCCAGAAGGACGGCAAGATCGTTGGCTTCGATATGGACATCGCGGCCGAAATTGCCAAGGACACCAAGACCGAACTCAATGTGGTGGACAGCTCCTTCGAAGCAATCGAGACCGGCACCGCCCTGACCGGTTGCGACGTCTCCATTTCCTCGATCTCCATCACGGACGTCCGCAAGAGCGTCATGGACTTCTCCACCCCGTACCTGGACGACGACCTGACCCTCGTGGCCACGTCCTCCTCCGGCATCAACAACATTGACGGCGCCAAGGGCAAGAAGGTGGGCGTCCAGCAGGCAACCACCGGCGCCCAGTACGCCAAGGACAAGGGCATCGACGCACAGCAGTTCGAGGATTCCGGCCTCCTGGTCCAGGCCCTCAAGGCCGGAACCATTGACGCCGCAATCGGCAACCAGTCCGTTCTGGGCTACGCCATCAAGGACGACTCCAACCTCAAGCGCGTTGAAGACTACGCCACGGGCGAGAAGCTTGGCATTGCCATCAAGAAGGGCAACACCGCCATGGCCGACGCCGTGAACTCCACCCTGAAGCGCATCACCGATGACGGTTCCCTGAAGAAGTTCGAGACCACCTGGTTCGGCGAAGCCACCAAGTAGTCCGAGCCCCGGCTCCCGAGATCCACGCAGGCGGGCCCCGAAACCATATGTTGTTTCGGGGCCCCACCTGCGCAACACGAATGTGAGAACACCATGGCAATGACTGCACGTCAACGCGCCAAAGTCAGTCTGTACGTCCAGGCCGGAATCTTCGTAGTGGCCGTGGTCGCAGTGATCCTTGCTGTGGACTGGAAGACCATTGGTACCAGCGTCTTCAACTTCGCCAAGATCGGGCCGATGTTCCCGGACATCTTCCTGGTGGGCCTCAAGAACACCCTCATTTACACGGCACTAGCTTTCATAGTGGGCTTGTCCGGCGGCCTTCTGCTTGCCCTGATGAAGCTCTCCTCCTTCCCTCTGTACCGCTGGCTGGCCACCGGCTACATCGAGTTTTTCCGCGGCGTTCCCGCCCTGCTGGTCTTCATCGCGTTCGGCTACGGCGTTCCGCTGGCGTTCGGCGTGCAGTGGGACGTCAACATCGTGGTCATGGTTTCGTTGGGCATGGTGGCCTCGGCCTATATCGCTGAAACACTCCGCGCCGGCCTTCAGGCTGTGCCCAAGGGCCAGATGGAAGCAGCCCGCTCACTGGGCATGCCGCACTGGCGGGCCATGATCTCAATCGTCATCCCCCAGGCATTCAAAATCGTCCTGCCGCCGCTGACCAACGAGATCATCCTGCTCACCAAGGACTCCTCGCTGATCTACGTTCTGGGTCTCACCGCGTCCCAGTACGAGCTCACCAAGTTTGGCCGTGACGGCATCTCCAGCCTCGGCGCCGGCCTCACGCCGCTGCTCGTAGCCGGTGCTTTCTACCTGGTCATCACCATCCCGTTGAGCCTCCTGGCACGGAAGTTCGAAAGCCGCTCCGCGCGGACTAAGCGATAGGCAGGACAGTCATGAATAACTCCACTGGGAGCACGTCCACCGTTCAAGCCGCCGGTGTAAACATCAAGGATCTGCGCAAGTCCTACGGCAGCAACGAGGTCCTCAAAGGCATCTCGCTGACCGTTGAACCAGGCCAGGTTGTTTGCCTGATTGGGCCTTCGGGTTCGGGTAAATCCACCCTCCTGCGCTGCGTCAACCTGCTCGAACAGCCCAACGGCGGCACCATCAACGTGGGTGAGTTCGAGGCAACAGACCCGGACGTGGACCTCAACAGGATGCGCCGGAACGTTGGGATGGTGTTCCAGCACTTCAACCTGTTCCCGCACTTGAGCGTGCTGGACAACTGCACCATCTCGCAGGTGAAGGTTCTCAAACGGTCCAAGTCCGAGGCTGGCGAAGTAGCGCGCCACAACCTCGAGCGCGTCGGCCTGGGTCACCTTGCCGACCGTTTCCCGGACCAGCTCTCCGGTGGCCAGCAGCAGCGTGTGGCCATTGCCCGGGCCCTCTCCATGGACCCGCAGCTCATGCTTTTCGATGAGCCCACGTCAGCCCTGGACCCGGAAACAGTGGGCGACGTCCTGGCCGTCATGCGCAAGCTGGCCCAGGAAGGCATGACCATGCTGGTGGTCACCCACGAGATGGGCTTCGCCCGCGAAGTGGCAGACCGCGTGGTGTTCATGGACGCCGGTGTTGTGGTGGAAGAAGGGCCGGCGGAGAACGTCATCAGTGCTCCCACCCAGCCGCGCACCAAGGAATTCCTGCGCCGCGTCCTGGACCCTACACACATTGACGTGGTGGAGGACTAACCCCGCGCATAGTCGTTAGCACCACCCAAACGGGAGGGTGACATCCATATTCGGGTGTCAGCCTCCCGTTTCTGCGTCACCGTCGAATTGTGGGTTTCTGTCCCTAGTGAAGTACGACGGCGGCGTGAAGTACGACGGCGGCGGCGCACCCCTTCCCGCTCGGCGCACCACTCCTTCACCCGCGGCGCACCCCTTCGCGCCATTCGCACCAGCGGTTACGGGTGCGATCGGCGGTAACGGTAGCGAGGTGGGGCGGAGCGGTGGCTAGCCGGCCGTAAGGACTTGGTCCACGGCGGCCGAGATAGCTTCCTTGATCCGCGCATGGAGCTGGCGGAGGCCTGCCCGGTCCACGCACACTTCAACAATGGTGCGGCCCTTCACAGGCGACTTGAGGGCCGCGGCGAGTTCCGCCGTCGTGCTTACCGCTTGGTGCCCGACGCCGTAAGCCGCCGCGAGTGCAGAGATGTCCACTGAGTGCGGGGTAGCGAAAAGGCGCTCGACGGCGGTGCCGTAGGCTCCCGAATCCTCCACAGCACCGTGTTCGAGAAGGCCGAAAATGGCGCCGCCGGAGTCGTTGAGCACCACGATCCTGAGATCCGGCGCGGGTTCTCCGTGGCCGAGGAGGAGCCCGCCGGCGTCGTGAAGGAAGGTGACGTCGCCCAGCAGAACCGTGGTCTCGCGGCCACTGCCCAGCGCGATTCCGGTGGCTGTGGCGATGGTTCCATCGATGCCGGCGAGGCCGCGGTTGGCGTGAACCGTAGCAATGGGTTCGGGGTGAGGTGCTCCCGCGAGGTCGACGTCGCGGATGCCGTTGGAAGAACCCAGCACCAACTGTCCGCGGGAGTGCTCCCAGACGGTAGCGCCAACCGAGGGACCGGTTGCAAGGCTCTCCCCCGCGAGCACGCCGTCGAGGCCATGCTGGGCGGCCGCGCCGGCGAGCAGCCAGGAATCGAGCCATTCGGCAGACCCACGTCCGGCAAAGTCGGCGAGCTCGGGAAGAGTTTCGATGGGTGTTTCGCGGCGCCGCCCTGCTTCATACCAGGCAACCGGGACGGGCTGGTAGATGGCGGATTCAACAGACTCACGCGCCAGCAGGGCAGCCACAGGACGGGAGAGCGTTGCCCGTCCGAACAGGACAACGCGTTCGATCGGCGTGGGTGAATCCGGACCAAAGTGGGCCAGCAAGACCCGGTAAGGTCCAATAGCGTTCGGCCCGAAGCGTGCGTTGGACGAAGGTTCCGCCAACAGTGGCAGACCGTGGGCGCGGGCAAAGGCTTCAGCTACGGGGCCGGCGTCATGCCCGGCAAGGACCACGGTTCGTCTTTCGGCGAGTTGCCGGGAAGCTGCCGGAAGATCCAGTGCCAGGGGACCGGCGTCGTAATGGAACACCCCGCGACCGGCGGTCTCGGGAAGAGCGTCGCCTGCGTCCGGAACCAGCGGATCCCGGAACGCGAGGTTCACCTGGACAGGGCCGGGCGGGGTGTCTTCGAGGGCCCCCGTGGCGGCGTAAAGTGCTGTGGCAACCGCCTTTTGGGGGTGATCACCTGCCGGGACGTCGACGGCGAATCTCACGTGATCGCCGAAAAGGTCCAGTTGGGTGGTGGTTTGGTTCGCCCCGGTGCCGTGAAGTTCCTGGGGACGGTCAGCTGAGATCACCACCACGGGGACAGCCGAATGATTGGCTTCCATGACCGAGGGCAGGAGGTTGCCGACCGCCGTCCCGGAGGTTGTCACCACCGCCACGGGAGCCTCTGTGGAGAGGGCAAGGCCCAGCGCGGTGAACCCTGCATCCCGCTCATCGATGCGGACGTGGATCCGAACCCGGCCTTCAGCTTCAGCTTCCGCGAGCGCGTAGGCCATGGGCGCCGAACGCGAACCAGGCGCCACCACCACGTGCCGCACACCGCCGTCGAGCAGTGCCGTAACGGCGATCCGGGCGGCGCCTATGGATGTCAGAGAGTCCTGGGAAGTCACCGTTCCAGTCTATTGGGGCGTCCGGACCCAAACCCTCTCTCACATCCCGAGCCCTCCCGGCCAACTGCGGTCGTCAAGTTTTTGAGACAGGTCTCGTTGTTGTTTTTGGTTAGGCGGCCAGGGGTTGCTGGGCGCGGGTTTGGTAGTTGGTGTGGGCTTTGGCTGGTGGTATGCCGCCGGCTCGGCGGTTGG
>Ga0247742_10000290_pt1 | contig 42808 bp, 36 predicted proteins | sample UWRJL208509C2_FD_180944 | JGI IMG/M metagenome (GOLD analysis project Ga0247742, IMG submission 180944) | Plant litter microbial communities from Arlington Agricultural Research Station in Wisconsin, United States - UWRJ-L208-509C-2 | ecosystem: Environmental > Terrestrial > Plant litter >...
AGCGGCTCCCGCCAGGCAACGGCCCCGGTTTTCACAACGGCGCCACGCGCTTGTCATCATTCTCCGCCGCGCGGCTGGCGGACGTTCCTCCGGCGCTTACGGAGGGAATCCCATGCTCAAGTACGCCATTATCTTCGGCCTCATCGCACTGGTTACCGGCGCGCTGGGCTTCAGCCGCGTGTCGGGCATCGCCGCGACGATCGCCAAAGTCTGCTTCGCCATCTTCCTGATCCTGTTCGTGATCGCGATCCTGGCCGTCATCGGCGTCTTCCACCTGGCATTCTGACGGACATTCGGACTCCATTCGGACGCGGATGCATGGCATCCTAGGCGACTGATGCGTGGCCGAATTCCCGACAATTTCATCGACGAACTGCTGACCCGCGTCGACATCGTCGACGTGATCGAGCGTCGCGTCCCGCTGAAGAAGGCGGGACGCGAGTGGACCGCCTGCTGCCCGTTCCATAACGAGCGCTCGCCCTCGTTCTACGTTAGCCCTCAAAAGCAGTTCTTCCACTGCTTCGGCTGCGGCGCGCACGGAAGCGCGATCAAGTTCCTGATGGATTACGACCGCCTCGAGTTCCCCGATGCCATCGAGGAACTCGCGCAGTCCGCCGGTCTCAAGGTGCCCTATGAGGGCAACCGCGACGACAAGCCCCGCGAAGACCGCAGCGACCTCTATACCCTGCTCGACGAAGCCGCCAGCTTCTACCAGCGCGAGCTGGGGAACAGCCCGGAAGCGACGTCCTATGTGGACCGGCGCGGCCTGGATGAGGACATCGTCAAGCGCTTCCGTATCGGCTGGGCGCCGGCGGGTTTCGACGGCGTCATGAAGGCCCTGGGCACGAACGATCGCCGACGCCAGCTGCTCAACGAAGCCGGCATGGTGGCCAGCAACGAGCGTGGCAACAAATACGATCGTTTCCGCGAGCGGGTGATGTTCCCCATCCTGGATCGCCGCGGCCGCGTGATCGCCTTTGGCGGACGCGTGCTGTCGTCGGAGCAGAGCCCGAAGTACCTCAATTCACCCGAAACGCCCCTCTTTCACAAAGGCAAGGAGCTTTTCGCCCTGTGGCAGGTGAAGCAGGCGAACCAGACCGTCTCCCGGATCATGGTGGTCGAGGGCTACATGGACGTCATCGCCCTCCATCAGGCGGGGCTGCCCATTGCCGTCGCCACGCTGGGCACGGCAACCACGCCCGAACACGCCGAGGTGCTGTTCCGTACGGCACCCGACGTCTATTTCTGCTTCGACGGTGACCGCGCCGGCAAGGCCGCCGCCTGGCGGGCGCTGGAATCCGTGCTGCCGCGCATGCGCGACGGCCGCCAGGCCCACTTCCTGTTCCTGCCCGACGGAGAAGATCCGGACACGCTTGTGCGCAAGGAAGGCAAGGACGGCTTCGAGAAGCGCATGAAGGAGTCGATGCCGATGTCCGAGTACTTCTTCGAAGAGCTGGCGCGTGATGTCGACGTCAGCCGCCTGGACGGCCGCGCCCGCCTCGCCGAACGCGCGCGCCCGCTCATTGCCAAACTGCCCGACGGCGCCTTCCGCGATCTCATGGGCCAGGAGCTGGAGCGCCGCACAGGCGCCAAGGCCGTGCTCGAGCCAGAGCCGGCGGCCGCCCGTCAGAACCAGGCTCGACCGGCCAACGTCCAGCGCAGCCTGGTTCGCAGCGCGATCACCCTGCTCCTGGCCCAGCCCGCGCTGGCCGACGAGGTCGAGCCGCCTTATGCCTTCCTGCGTCTGGACCGACCCGGCGTGAACCTGCTGTCCGAACTGATCGACGTGGCGCGGTCTCGCCCGGGCATCAATCCCGCCGTCCTGGTTGAGTATTTTCTCGACCGGCCCGAGTACGCGTCCCTGCAAAAGCTCATGCAGGCCGAGGTGGTGGGCGACGCCGATATGCAACGGGTCGAGTTCCTGGGTTCACTGGACCAGATGCAACGCCAGGCGGTGACACAACGTCGCGAGTACCTGATCGGCCGCAGCCGCGAAGGCGTGCTGGACGACACGGAAAAGGCCGAGCTGCGCGTCCTGCTGGCGGCCCGCTCCGCCCCGACCCCGGTGGAGGGCGAATGATGCGCCGCACCGCGAGATTAACGCGATCCATGGGATCATCCGGGCCTCGTACCCTGAAGGGACCGGCCGGGACCGGACTTGCGCGTCGCTGATGGAATTATTGAACCACCTCGTCGATCTCTTCGGGCAAAACGGCTATGCGGCCGTTTTCCTGGCCCTGATGCTCTGCGGAGCAGGCGCGCCCCTGCCGGAAGACATCACCCTGGTTGCCGGCGGCATCATCACCGGCCTGGGCTACGGCGACGTCCATACGATGGTCGGCGTGGGCATGGCTGGCGTGCTGTTCGGCGATTCCACCATGTTCCTGCTCGGTCGCCATTTCGGCGCCCGCATCCTGCGCTGGCGCTTCGTCGCCCGGCTGCTCACCCCCGAGCGCTACGCCAAGGTGCAGGAAAAGTTCGAGCGCTACGGCAACCGCATGATGTTCGTCGCCCGCTTCCTGCCGGGCATGCGCACCGCGGTCTTCATCACCGCCGGAGCCACCCACCGCGTAGGCTTCTTCCGCTTCCTGCTCCTCGACGGCCTTGCCGCGGCGATCAGCGTGCCGCTGTGGGTGTACCTGGGTTATTTCGGTGCCCATAACCACGAATGGCTGGCCATGTGGATTCACCGTGGGCAGGCCGGCATCTGGCTGGCGATCGCCGGCGCACTGATTGCGCTGGCCGCACTCTGGTGGCGTCGCAAGAAGGCGCCCCGCGACTGCTGAGGCGGGCTTTGTGTGGGAGCCGGCTATGCCGGCGATGAGGTTGCGGCAACCTGGCTATCGCCGATGAATCGGCTCCCACAGAAAGCCGGCCTCAATGGTGGGCCTGCATCACTTGTTCGACAACACTTCGGCGAATAGCCACTCGCGGAAGACCATGGTCTCTTCGCGCGACACCGCGTCGCGGGAGATCGCCAGGTAATAGGTATGCCGCAGCGGCACCTCGATCCGAAACGGTTCGGCGAGGCGGCCCGCGGCGAGGTCGTAAGCGACAAGGAGGTCCTGGGCGAGCGCGACGCCCTGACCTTCGATCGCCGCCTGCAACATCATGGTGCCGTCGCCGAAGCCCATGTCGCGCGCGACCACGGCGGTCTCGAAACCGGCGCGTTCGAACCACTGCTCCCAACTGACCGCCGATGCGGCCCGGCGACCGGGTCGCTCGTGCAACAAGAGGTGATCGGCGAGATCGGCCGGCCCATGGATGCGATCGGCAAGCGACGGCGCGCAGACGGGGGTATAGGCGCTCGTGGCGAGGATGGACTGTTCACCACCTTCACTCAGGCGATCGTCGATGGCGAGGTCCCACCCCGCCTCGTCCCCCGCGTCGGTCACGACCTCGACGGCGATGTCGGGGTGCTTCGAAAAGAAGCGGAAAAGCCTCGGCACCAGCCATTTCGTACCGAACGTCGGCGGGACGGACACCCTCAACGACGCGTTGCGCTCGCCCATCACCTGGTCCGTGGCGTGTTGCAGCGCACGAAAAGCGTCGCGAACGCGAGGGAAGTAGTTCTCTCCGGCTGACGTCAGGGACAGTCGATTGTTGCTTCGCACAAAAAGCGCCGTACCCAGGTACGCCTCGAGCAATTTGACTTGGGCACTGACCGCAGCCGCCGTCAACGAGAGCTCCTCACCTGCCTTGGTGAAGCTCAGATGTTGCGCTGCAAGTTCGAAAACCCGCACGGCGTTGAGGGGTAGCGACCGCTTCATTGCAAACTCATTCAAAAAAACTTGGGGAAGCCCCGGAGAAATTCTAGTTTGCCTGTCTCGACAGGTGACGCCAATCATCCGTGGCGCTTTCGAACGGACCCGCGATGAACATCCTCACCATCGACACCGGCACCACCAATACCCGCGTCACCGTCTGGACCGACGGCGAGGTGGTCGCGCAGGCCGCGCGGCAGGTCGGTGTGCGCGATACCGCGATCACCGGTAGCACCAGGAAACTCGAGGACGGCGTCCGCGAAACCATTGCCGAGGCCCTGGCGTCGGCCCAGGTCGAACGCGGCGATATCGGCCTCGCGGTGGCCTCCGGCATGATCACCTCGAATGTCGGCCTTTGCGAAATCCCGCATGTGCCGGCACCGGCCGGTATCGACGACATGGCCAGGGCCATGCGCGAACACCTCGTCGAGAACGTCTGGCATGCGCCGATCTGGTTCGTCCCGGGCGTCCGTAACGCCGTGGAGCACATTGGCCTGCACAACTGCGAGGCGATGGACATGATGCGCGGCGAAGAGGTCGAGTCTTTCGCCCTCGTCGAGCGCCTCGGCCTCAACGAGCCGACCGTCGTGGTTCTGCCGGGCTCGCATTCGAAGTTCGTCAGCATCGACAAGGACCGCCGCATCGATGGCTGCGTGACCACACTGGCCGGTGAACTGCTGCACGTGATCTCGCACGACACCATCCTTGCCGGCTCGCTGAAAGAAGGCTTCGCCAAGCGTATCGATACCGAGATGCTGCTGGCTGGCGCCGCATCGGCGAACAAGATCGGACTGGGCCGCGCCTGCTTCAGCGTGCGCATCCTCGACCAGTTCGCCGTGTACGACGCCAACGCGCGGGCGAACTTCCTGCTTGGTGCGGTGCTCGGCTCCGACCTGCTTACGCTCAAGAATTCCAGCGCGATCCGGATGAGTCCGGGTACACGCTTCGTTGTCAGCGGCAAGCCGATCCTGCGCGAAGCAATCGCGCGGCTGGTCGAGGGCGACGATTTCTTCTCCGGTACCGTGACGGTGCTGGGCGATGACGAACAGCGCGACCTCGCGGGATATGGCGCCATCGCCGTTGCCCGTCGGCGCGGCCTGGTCGACTGAAAACAACGAGTCATTCGAGGAGGGAACGCATGAAGACGAAGATTGCCCTGGGCCTACGCGCCCTTGCCGTGGCACTGGCCATGGCCTCCGCACCGGCCTTCGCGGCCGATGAGCCGGTCAAGATCGGTTTCGTAGTCAAACAGGCCGAGGAACCCTGGTTCCAGGACGAGTGGAAGTACGCCGAGCAGGCTGCCAAGGAAAAGGGTTTCACCCTGGTGAAGATCGCCGCGCCGGACGGTGGCACCGTGCTTACCGCCATCGACAACCTGAAGTCCCAGCACGCGCAGGGTTTCATCATCTGCACGCCGGACGTCAAGCTCGGCCCCTCCATCGTGGCCAAGGCCAAGATCGACAACCTCAAGCTGATGACGGTGGACGACCGCCTCATCGACGGCTCGGGCAAGCCGATCGAAGCCGTGCCGCACATGGGCATTTCGGCGAGCAAGATCGGTGAGCAGGTCGGCCAGGCCATTGCCGACGAAATGAAGAAACGTGGATGGAAGCCGGAAGAAACCGGCGCGCTGCGCATCTCCTATGACCAGCTGCCGACCGCCAAGGATCGTACGGACGGCGCCGTCGCCGCACTGACTGCGGCCGGATTCCCCAAGGCCAACGTGATCAACGCGCCGGAAGCCAAGACCGATACCGAGAACGCCTTCAACGCGGCGAACATCGCGATCACGCAAAACCCGAAGTTCAAGCACTGGGTCGCCTTCGGCCTGAACGACGAAGCCGTGCTCGGTGCCGTGCGTGCGGCGGAAGGTCGTAACTTCCGCGCGGACAACGTCATCGGCGTCGGTATCGGCGGCAGCAAGTCGGCGCTCAACGAGTTCGCCAAGGCCCAGCCCACCGGCTTCTTCGGCAGCGTACTTATCAGCCCGAAGCGTCATGGCTATGAGACCTCGGTGAACATGTACGAGTGGGTCAAGAACGGCAAGGCCCCGCCGCCGCTCACCCTCACCACCGGCATGCTCACCACCCGCGCCAATGTCGCCGAAGTCCGCAAGGAAATGGGTCTTTGACGATGACCGACGCACCACGCCTGGAATTCCGGCACATCGGGAAAACCTTTCCGGGCGTGCGTGCGCTCGGTGATGTCGGGTTCGCCGTGCGCGCCGGCAGCGTGCACGGCCTGCTCGGTGAGAACGGAGCAGGCAAGTCCACGATGATGAAGATCCTCGGCGGGGAGTACATCCCCGACGAGGGCGAACTGGCGATCGACGGCCAGGTACAGCACTTCCGCAAGGCAGCCGACGCGATCGCGTCGGGCGTGGCGGTCATCCACCAGGAACTCCAGTACGTGCCGGAACTCTCGGTGATGGAGAACCTGCTGATCGGCCGGCTGCCCACCCGTTTCGGCCTGGTCGACCGTCGCAAGGCGCTCGCCTGGACCCGCGAGAAACTCGATGCCCTCGGCGTGGATCTCGATCCACGCGCGAAGCTCAAGCAGCTTTCGATCGGCCAGCGGCAGATGGTGGAGATCGTCAAGGCGATCCTTCGCGACGCGAAGATCCTCGCCCTCGACGAACCGACCAGCTCGCTGTCCCACCGCGAAACCGAGGTGCTGTTCCGTCTTGTGCGCGACCTGCGCGCGCAGGGCAAGGCGATGATCTATATCTCGCATCGCCTGGACGAGATCTTCGAGCTGTGCGACGCGGCGACGATCTTCCGCGACGGCCGCAAGGTCGCCGACTTCGACACGCTCGAAGGTGTCACCCGCGACCAGCTCGTGCAGCGCATGGTCGGCCGCGAGATCAGCGACATCTTTGGTTACCGTCCACGCGAACACGGCAAGGTGCGCCTGGCCGTACAGGGCGTGACAGGACGTGCCGTGCCGGCACCGGTCAGTTTCGAAGTGAAGGCCGGCGAGATCGTCGGTTTCTTCGGCCTCGTCGGTGCGGGCCGCAGTGAAGTCATGCGCGTGATCTACGGCGCGGACCGCCGCACCGCGGGTTCGGTCCATGTGGATGGCGAGACGATCAAGGCCTCGCATATCCGCGATTCGATCCAGCACGGCCTGGTGTTCTGCCCGGAAGACCGCAAGGAAGACGGCATCATCGGCGTGCGCTCCGTGTCCGAGAACATCAACATCAGCGCGCGTCGCAACCACCTCGTCGCCGGTCTGTTCGTCAACGACCGCAATGAGGCGAAGGTCGCCGACACCTATATCGATCGCCTGCGCATCCGCACGCCGAACCGCCGCCAGGAGATTCGCCTGCTCTCGGGTGGCAACCAGCAGAAAGCCGTGCTGTCGCGCTGGCTGGCCGAGAAAGATCTTCGCGTGCTGATCGTCGACGAGCCCACCCGTGGCATCGACGTGGGCGCAAAGAACGAGATCTATAACGTCCTCTACGAACTCGCCGACCGTGGCGTGGCCGTCGTGATGATTTCCAGCGAACTGCCCGAAGTACTCGGCGTGTCCGACCGCGTGATCACCATGTGCCGCGGCCAGATCACCGCACAATTCAACCGTACCCAGGCGAACGAGGCGGACGTGCTCGCCGCCGCGCTCCCCGAAGGCACCAGCGCCACCCCGATGAGGAACACCTGAGCCATGACCGAGACCAACGCCGCCGCCATCGGTGCGAAACAAGCCGAAACGCCCGACGCGCGTCGTCGCGCCATGTTCTGGCAGATCGTCGACGACTACAGCCTGATCGGCATCTTCATCGTGCTGTTCGCGGTGCTGAGCGCCACGGTGCAGTACTTCTTCTCATGGGACAACATCGTCGGCCTGGCGCTGTCGGTATCGCAGATCGGCATGGTCTCCTGCACCATGATGTTCTGCCTGGCCTCGCGTGACTTCGACCTCTCGGTCGGTTCCACGGTGGCCTTTGCCGGCGTTTGCTGCGCCATCGTCTCCAACGCCACCGGTAGCGTCGCCATCGGTATCGCGGCCAGCCTGGTCGCCGGTGCCTTGATCGGCTTCGTCAACGGCGTCGTGATCGCCAAGTTGAAGATCAACGCGCTGATCACCACGCTGGCGACCATGGAGATCGTCCGCGGCCTGGCCTTCATCACCTCGCAGGGCCAGGCGGTCGGCGTCACCAGCGAAGCCTTCTTCACCCTGGGCAGCGCGGAGCTGTTCGGCCTGCCGGTGCCGGTATGGGTCACGCTGGCCTGCTTCGTGGTCTTCGGTATCCTGCTCAACAAGACGATTTACGGCCGCAACACGCTGGCGATCGGCGGCAACCCTGACGCCGCACGGCTGGCCGGTGTCTCGGTGGACTGGGTGCGCATCGCCATTTTCCTGATCCAGGGACTGGTGGCCGCGCTGGCCGGCATCATCCTGGCCTCGCGCATGACCAGCGGCCAGCCGAACGCAGGCGAAGGCTTCGAACTGAACGTGATCTCGGCCTGCGTGCTGGGTGGCGTGTCGCTCATGGGCGGTCGTGCGAGCATCAGCGGCGTGCTCGTTGGCGTTCTCATCATGGGCACCGTGCAAAATGCCATGAGCCTCATGAACATCGACGCCTTCTACCAGTACCTTGTCCGCGGCACGATCCTGCTGATCGCGGTGCTGGTGGACCAGCTCAAGAACCGCAGGCAATCCCGCTGATGACAGACGCCTTCATTCCCCTATCTCCCCATCGACAGGCTCACGCCGAAGGCGTGATCTGGGACGACCTGACGGGCCTGGTCCGCTGGACCGACATCGGCGCCTCGCGCCTGTATGCGTACAACCCGACCACGGGTGCGACGACAGAAACCGTGTTGCCGGCGCGCCTGTGCTGTTTCGCGCTGACCGACGAACCGGGCGTCCTGCTGCTCGCGCTGGAGAAGCAGCTGGCCCGCCTCGACATGCGCGATCCCGCCGCCCTCGTGGTCCTCGAGGACATCGAGCCCGAGTTGCCGGGCACGCGCGCCAACGACGGTCGCTGCGATCGCGGTGGCAACCTGATTTTCGGCACGCTCAACGAGCGCGGCCCCGAGCAGGTCGCTTCCTTCTGGCGATACTCGCGCGAGGGCAAGCTGGCCCGGCTCGCCCTGCCCAAGGCGGCCATCACCAACAGCATCTGCTTCAGCCCCGACGGCGGCACGATGTACTTCACCGACTCGCCGACCGCGAAAATCATGGCCTGCCGCTATGACGCCGCCAGCGGCGAGGTGGAGCACATCCGCGAATTCGTCCAGCTCGAGAAGGGCCTCGAGCCCGATGGCTCGACGGTCGATGCGGAGGGCTTCGTGTGGAATGCCCAGTGGGGCGGGTCGCGGGTCGTGCGCTATGCGCCGGACGGCCGCGTGGATCTGTCGATTGATCTGCCCGCACGCCAGCCGAGCTGCGTGGCTTTCGTCGGCCCCACCCTGGACCGGTTGGTCATCACGTCGGCCAGCAAGGGCCTGGACGCGTCCGTCGTCGGCACCGAACCGCTGAATGGCGCTATCTTCATCGGCACGCCGGCGCGAGGCCGCGGGCTGCCTGAGGCCCGCTACGGGCAAGGAACCAAGGCATGAGTACTGCAACACAGGCCGATCCGCGCATCACGCCCCTGCCGCGTCTGGCCGGAAAGATCGCCATCGTCACCGGCGCCACCCAGGGCATTGGTGCGGCTACCGCGAAACTCTTCGCCGCGCATGGCGCGAAAGTCGTCCTGAACGTCCTTGAGGACAATGCGCAGGCGCGTGCCACGCTGGCCGATCTGGACACCGCCGACGCCATGCTTTTCGAGGCCGACGTGACCGATGCCGCGGCGATCGCCCGCATGGTGGCCGCGGCGACGGAACGCTTCGGTCCGCCCGACGTCCTGGTGAACAACGCCGGTATCAATGTCTTCAACGACCCGCTGTCGCTCACCGACGACGAATGGACACGCTGCTTCGAGGTGGACCTCAAGGGCGCCTGGAACTGCGCCAGGGCCGTCCTGCCAGGCATGCTCGACGTAGGCCACGGCAGCATCATCAACATCGCCTCGGTGCACGGTCACAAGATCATTCCGCACTGCTTTCCCTACCCCGTCGCCAAGCATGGCCTGATCGGCCTGACCAAGGCGCTGGGCATCGAGTACGCCGCGCACGGCATCCGCGTGAATTCGATCTCGCCGGGGCTTATCCTGACCGCCATCGCCGAGGCCGGCTTCGCCGCCGCGGCCGATCCGGTCGCGGAACGGAAACGCCAGACGGACATCCTGCCGAACAAGCGCATCGGCGAACCGCAGGAGGTCGCTTACACTGCGTTGTTCCTGGCCTCCGACGAGGCCCGCTACATCAACGCCGCCGATATCCGTATCGACGGCGGCCGCTCACAGCTTTACCACGAGAACTGATATGGCCTGGCCCACTGCGCTACCGCTCATCGCCATCCTTCGCGGCATCACGCCCGAGGATGTCGTCGAGCACGTCGAGGCCCTCCTCCAGGAGGGTTTCGATGCGATCGAGATCCCGCTCAACTCGCCGGACTGGCAGACCAGCATCCCGCTGGCGATACGTCAGGCAGGCGATCGCGCCCTCGTCGGCGCGGGCACGGTGCTCAGCGTGGACCTCGCCAACCAGGTCGCCGATCTCGGCGGCACGCTCATGGTCACCCCGAACACCGACCCCGATGTCATCCGCCAGGCGCGTCGCCGCGGGCTTTACACCTCCATCGGCTTCATGACGCCGAGCGAAGCCTTCGCCGCACTGGGAGCCGGCGCGCAGTCGCTCAAGCTGTTCCCGTCGTCGAATCTCGGTCCTTCGTACATCAAGTCCATCCGCGCGGTGCTCCCGCCGGACGTGCCCCTGCTCGCGGTGGGCGGCGTCACGCCCGAGAATCTCGGCCAGTTCCTCGATGCCGGTTGCATCGGCGCGGGCCTGGGCGGCGACCTCTACAAGCCCGGCCAGCCCGTCTCGCGCACCCGTGAACAGGCCGCCGCTTTCGTCAAAGCCTATCGCTCGAACTGACCATGAAGATCACCAAGCTCACCACCTACCGTGTCCCGCCCCGCTGGATGTTCCTCAAGGTTGAAACCGACGAGGGTGTCGTCGGCTGGGGCGAGCCGGTGATCGAAGGCCGTGCGCGCACCGTCGAAGCTGCCGTGTCGGAGCTCTCCGAGTTCGTCATCGGCAAGGACCCTTCGCGCATCAATGACCTCTGGCAGGCGATGTATCGCGGCGGCTTCTATCGTGGCGGTGCGGTGTTCATGAGCGCCATCGCCGGCATCGACCAGGCCCTTTGGGATATCAAGGGCAAGGTACTGAACGCCCCGGTGTTCGAACTGCTCGGCGGGCGCGTGCGTGACCGCATGAAAACCTATTGCTGGGTGGGTGGCGATCGCCCGGCCGATGTCATCGCGCAGATCCGTGCGCGCATGGAACACGGGTTCGACACATTCAAGATGAATGGCTGCGAGGAGATGAGCATCATCGCTTCGAGCAAGGCCGTCGACGCCGCCGTGGCGCGCGTGGCCGAAATCCGCGAAGCCTTCGGCAACACGATCGAGTTCGGCCTGGATTTCCACGGCCGTGTTTCGGCACCGATGGCCAAGGTACTGGTGAAGGAGCTGGAGCCCTTCCGCCCACTCTTCATCGAAGAACCCGTCCTCGCCGAGCAGGCCGAGTACTACCCGCGCATCGCGGAACAGACCTCGATTCCCATCGCCGCAGGCGAACGCATGTACTCGCGCTACGAGTTCAAGCACGTGCTCGAGCGTGGCGGCATCTCCATCCTGCAACCGGATCTCTCGCACGCCGGTGGCATCACCGAATGCGTGAAGATCGCGGCGATGGCCGAAGCGTACGACGTGGCCCTCGCGCCGCACTGCCCGCTCGGCCCCATTGCCCTGGCCGCCTGCCTGCATGTGGACTTCGTCAGCTGGAACGCCACGCTGCAGGAGCAGAGCATGGGCATCCACTACAACAAGGGTGGCGAGGTGCTCGACTACGTGCTCAACAAGGACGCGCTCAAGCTGGACGATGGCGGCTATGCGAAACCGTTCACCGGTCCGGGTCTAGGTATCGAGGTGAACGAGGAGCTGGTGATCGAGCGCAGCCGGGAAGTCGCCGACTGGCGCAATCCGTTGTGGCGGCATGCGGATGGTTCGGTCGCCGAGTGGTAGGAGCATCATCGGAAAGGCTTAGGGTCGATGACCCGCACTTGGCCAAGCCCCAGTCCATCCAGGCCATAGCCACCCACCGCCTCGCGAATCAACCGCAGCGTTGGTAGTCCGACGGCCGCCGTCATCCGCCGCACCTGCCGGTTGCGCCCCTCGCGCAACACGATGCGAAGCCAGGCATCCGGCACGGTCTTGCGAAAACGCACCGGTGGATCGCGCGGCCATAGCCAGTCGGGTTCACCGATCGCTTCGACGCCCGCAGGCAAGGTTGGCCCATCGTTGAGCGTCACCCCACGACGAAGCCGCTCGAGGGCTTCCTCCGTCGGAACGCCCTCCACCTGCACGACATATGTCTTCGGTTGCTTGTGCTTCGGATCGGCAAGGCGATGCTGCAACCTGCCATCGTCGGTCAGCAGGAGCAGCCCTTCGCTGTCGTGATCCAGTCGCCCCGCCGCATAGACGCCCTTCTGCGGCACGAAGTCGGCCAGCGTTCGCCGGCCGGCTTCGTCGGTGAACTGGCAGAGCACACCGAAGGGCTTGTTCAGTGCGACCAGCACCTTACTTGGCGGTGGCGGGCTTCACGAAGCGCAGGGTCATGCGGTCGGACTCGCCGATGGCCTTCCACTTCGCCTTGTCCGTCTCACCCATGTCGTAGGTCGGCGGCAACGTCCACACACCCTTCGGGTGGTTGTGATCGTCCTTCGGATTGGCGTTGATCTCGCTCTGCGCATCGAGCTTGAAACCGGCATCGGTGGCGAGCTTGATCACGTAATCGGTCGGCAGGTAACCGGAATTGACTACCTCGTCGAGCTTCTTGCCCGCATCGGCACGGTGATCTTCCACGCCCAGCACGCCGCCCGGCTTGAGCACCGCGAAGAACGACTTGAACATCGCTTCCGCACTGCCGTCGGCCGCCCAGTTATGCACATTGCGGAAAGTCAGCACCATGTCGGCCGAGCCAGGTGCACCGAGCACCGGTGCCTTGTGGTTGAACTCGACGAACCTGGCGTTGCCGTACTGCGCCGGCGCGAACGAGAACTTCTTCTGCAGTGCGGCCGTGCTCTTCGAGCCGGCTTCCACCGCGCCGATGTAGTGGCCGTTGTCGTGCAGGAACGGCGCGAGGATCTCGGTGAACCAGCCGCCCGACGGCCAGATCTCGATCACGGTCATGTCCGGACGGATGCCGAAGAAGGTCAGCATCTCTTTCGGGTGACGGTACTGATCCCGTGCCTTGTTCTCCGGCGAACGCCAGCTGCCGGCGATGGCCTTGTCCAGCTGCGAGGCACTGAGCTGGCCGGCGCTGGCCGGCGGCGTGGCCTGGGCCGGCTGGTCGACCTCGGCGGCGGCCAGTGAAGCAAAGGAGGCGGTCAGACCGAGCAATCCAGCGCAGGCGAAAGCGAGCTTCTTCATGGCGTCACCGGGGTGTGGGGGATGTGGGCGGAGAGGCTAGCACGCCTTTGTGGGACTCGCTCTGGCGCCGACGGCTACTTGCGATGAACCGGTGGGTTTCCCCAATGCGCGCATATGTAGGAGCCGATTCATCGGCGCATGTGTGCTAGCGGCAAGCTGGCCCGCTGCCGCGGGATCGCCGATGAATCGGCTCCTACCATGGCGCGGCAAGTTGCGGCCTTGAGATAACGCATACACTCTCTTGAGCATCATGACGCATCTCTCGCAGGGTCCCCGCATGACATCCCCCTATCTATGCCCCCTGGCTGGCGCCGTGCTCCTTGCGCTGGCCGGGGGTGTCGCCGCGCAGGAGGCGCCGAAGCTCGCCCCTGTCGTGGTGACCGCGACACGTACCGCCCAGACGCCGTACGACATTCCGGCGGCGATCGACGTGGTGGCCACGCCATCCGACGGCAGTCTCGATGTGAACCTGTCCGAGCGCCTGCAGGCGATCCCGGGCATCGTCGCGCGCGACCGGCAGAACTACGCACAGGACGAGCAGATATCCATTCGTGGGTTCGGCGCGCGTTCGACCTTCGGCATCCGTGGCATCCGCCTTTACACCGACGGCATACCGGCGACGATGCCGGACGGCCAGGGACAGGTCTCCCACTTCAACCTCGACTCGGCCGATCGTGTCGAGGTGCTGCGTGGGCCGTTCTCCGCGCTCTATGGCAATGCCTCGGGCGGCGTGGTGCAGCTGTTCACCGCCGACGGCACCGAGCCGCCGGAGCTGCATGTCGGCATCGCCGGCGGCAGCAACGGCAACTTTCGCGCCTCCGTCAACGCGCGTGGCGTCGAAGGTCCGGTCGATTACAACCTGGACCTGAGCCACTTCCGTACCAGCGGCTACCGGGACCACAGCGCCGCCCGTCGCGAGTCGGGCAACGCCAAGCTGGGCTGGAAGATCGACGACGATCGCAAGCTCACCCTTGTGCTCAATACGGTCGACGTCCCCGGCGCCCAGGACCCGCTCGGCCTGACCCGGTCGCAGTACCAGGCAGACCCGCGCCAGGTCGCCCCGGTGGCCGACGCCTTCGACACCCGCAAGTCGGCCAACCAACAGCAGGCGGGCCTGATCTACGACCAGCGCATCGATGACGCCAACAGCGTTCGCGTCATGACCTACTACGGCCAGCGCGACATCACCCAATACCTCTCCATTCCCAAGGCGACCCAGGTCTCGCAGCCGGGCAACTCAGGCGGCGTCGTGGACCTCACCAGCCAGTACGGCGGCGGCGATGCACGCTGGACCTGGCACGATACCCTCGCCGGCCGCCCGTTCGAGATCGCCACGGGCATCGCCTATGACAACCAGCACCAGCATCGCATGGGTTACAACAACTTCGAAGGCGACAGCCTCGGCGTGCGTGGCGACCTGCGCCGCGACGAGATCGACCGCGTGTTCGACTTCGACCAGTACGCCCAGGCGACCTGGCGCGTCGCCGAGGACTGGACGCTCATGGGCGGTGTGCGGCATAGCGATGTGCACTTCCGCTCGACAGACCGCTACATCGTGGCCGGCAATCCCGACGACAGCGGTACGCAGTCATACAGCGCCACCACGCCGGTATTCGGCGTGCTGTGGCGCGCCGCCCCCTGGGCGCACGTGTATGCGAACTGGGGCCGCGGGTTCGAGACGCCGACCTTCTCGGAGATCGGGTACCGCGCCGACAATGGTCCCGGTCTCGCGTTCAACCTGCAGCCATCGCGTTCGCACAACGAAGAGGTGGGCATAAAGCTCCAGCCCTCCGATCGCACGCAGGCGGGCATCGCCGTATTCCGCGCGGACAGCGACAACGAACTGGCAGTCGCGACGAACGTGGGTGGCCGCACCACGTACCAGAACATCGCCCGCTCGCGCCGGCAGGGTGTCGAGGCGTCTTTCAGCACCGAGATCGCGCACGACCTGCGCTTCCTCGCGTCCTACACACACCTTCAGGCGAGCTTTCGTACGCCCTTCCTTACCTGCGTTTCGACAGGCTGTGCCGCACCCGACACACCCGTGCCGGCGGGCACCCGCATTCCGGGCGCACCGCGCTCCACGGGATACGCGGCACTGAAGTACGGTGGCGATCACGGATGGCAGGGTGGCCTGGATGTGCAGACGATGGGAGCGACATCCGTCAACGATCTCGGCACCGAATCGGCACCGGGGTACGCGTTGTTCGGGCTATCCAGCGGCTATGTCTTCGACCAGGGCCCGTGGCGGGTAAACACGTTCGCCCGTGTCGACAACCTCGCGGATCGGCACGTGATCGGCTCGGTCATCGTCAACGACGGGAATGGTCGCTATTACGAGCCGGCACCGGGGCGTAGCTTCCTGGTCGGCGTGGATCTGACCTGGCGATGACGCGAGCTTGAATCAGCCGGAAATGGCGAGGCGTTCGGAGCGGTAGAGCATGGCGGCGGCCCAGACCGCGAGCGCCGCCGCGACGAAGCCACCGACCAGGCAGAACCCCAGCTGCCAGCCCGGGACGCCGTCGCCACGCAGCAACTGCACGATGCCGAGGTTCTGGCCAAGCAGCGGCACCGCATACATCCACGGCTCGGCACGCACCGGAATCACCGACAGCAACACGCTGGGCAGGATCGGAATGATCATCAGGATCGACAGGTATGTCTGCGCTTCGCGATAACTCTTGGCGAAGGCCGATACCAGCGATTGCAGGGCGGCCAACAACAGGATCAGCGGCAGCATCAGCACGATGACCTGTCCGCTGAAGCGCCAGCCCAGGTCGAGCGCGATGCCGAGCTTCTCGGTGGGAATGAACCACGGAGCCGTCATGAAGGCGCCGACCGTGAGCAAGAGGCTGACCAGTGAGAACGTGCAGATCGCTGCGAGCTTGCCGGCGAGGATCTTCCAGCGCGGCACCGGATTGACGAACAGGGGTTCGAGCGACTGCCGTTCGCGCTCGCCGGCGGTCAGGTCGATCGCGAGATACATGCCGCCGAGGAATACGGTGAGCACGAAGAAATACGGCAGGAAAGAGAACATCAGGCCCGACCGCGACTGCGAGGTGGCCTGGTCACGATCGGCGACCTGCACCGGCCATGCCGTCGTCGGCGACAGCCCCCTCGCGATCAGGCGCATGGCGCCCTCGCGTCGACCATAGCTCTCGACGACGCTGCGCACGCGCATCACCGGCGTCGATGCATCGCGCCGTGACGAATCGTAGATCAGCTCCACCTGCACCGTCTGACCCTTGTTCCATGCCTTCGCGTAATCGGGCGAGACACGTACCACGATATCGGCGCGCTGCTCCCGTACGGCGTTCTCGGGGTCGTGCAGTGCGGGCCGCGCATCGATGCCGGCGCTCTTCAACGCGGCGACAAGGTTCGGCGCCAGCTCGGCGCCGATGACAGGGACAGCGATGGGTCGGTCGGCCTTGGCGATCTCGCGGTTGATCGTCACGTTCATCAGCATGATGAACATCACCGGCCCCAGCAGTGGGCCGGTCACCAGCGCATTGATGAGGGTGCGGCGGTCGCGAAGGTTCTCGCGCACTTCCTTCCAGTAGACGGCGGTGAACGCGCTCATGCGGCGAGGCCCTCATCGGTACCGATGATCTTCACGAAGGCATCCTCGAGGCTGCTCTCGCCCGTCTGCGCCAGGAGTGCGGCGGGCGTTTCGTCGGCCACGACGCGGCCATGGGCGATCACCACGATGCGATCGCAGAGAGCGGCCACCTCCTGCATGATGTGGCTGGAGAACAGAACACAGCGACCCTCGTCCTTCAGCTGCCGCATGAAGCGACGCATGGCGCGGGTGGCCATGACGTCCAGGCCGTTCGTCGGTTCGTCCAGAAGCACGTTGCGCGGATCGTGCACGAGGGCGCGGGCGATGGCCGTCTTCACGCGCTGTCCCTGCGAGAATCCCTCGGTACGACGCGAGGCGATGTCGCGCATCTCCAGTCCGTCGATCAGGGCTTCGCGACGGCGCGCCAGCAATGCGGGATCCATGCCGTGCAACCGTCCGAAGTAGTCAATGTTCTCTGCCGCGGTGAGCCGCTTGTAAAGACCGCGCGCGTCCGGAAGCACGCCGAGCCGGCGCCGCACCGCGAGGGCGTCCGTATAGGCGTCGACGCCATCGACGAGCACCTGGCCAGCGTCGGGCTTCATCAAGGTGTAGAGCATGCGCAGCGTCGTGGTCTTCCCGGCGCCGTTTGGTCCGAGCAGTCCGGTGATCTCTCCATCGCGTGCCGTGAAACTCACGCCGTTGACGGCGCGTACCTCACCGAAGGCCTTGTACAGATCCTTGACTTCGATCATGGCGTGGCTCCGTTGAATCCGACGAACACCGGTAGCGGCGCAAGACGATCGAGGCAGCGTGCGTCGAGCGACTTCGCGTTGGCGGTGTCGATGAACTGATCGAGGAGGCGCGGCATGCAACCGCGCGCGACCACGTTGTGCCCCTGCCCCTTCAGCACGAAGTGGCGGCCATTCGGCAAGCCCTTGAGCACTTCCTCGCCGTAGCGCGGTGGCGTCACCGGATCGAACTCACCCGACATCAGCAGTGCGGGCACCACGCTCTTCACCGGCTGATGGAAATCCGCCGGTCGCTTGCCGTGCGGCCACACCGAACAGGCGGCGCGGAAGGCTTCGATCATGGCGTCGCCGAGAATGGTGTCCTTGTCCTGCGGGCGTGACGTGAGCAGGTCGGCGTCTTCGGAACAGATGACCGAGTACTGCATGCCACCGTCCATGGTGTCGCCAAGGTCGCCGGTGAGCAGCTTGGCCTGCCCCAGCAAGGGACCGACGTCACCATGCGCGGCCGCGTCGATCGACAGCGGCAGCAGTGCGGCGGTTTCCGGTGAATAGGCGAACATGCGGACCACCGTGGCCAACGCATGCTCGCTCAGTACGCGCTGCACCGACGCGTAGTTCTGTGGATCGCGGAAGCTGACCTTGTGCGGGTTCGCGCGCAGCGCGTCGCGCAGCTGGAACAGGGTCTGGTAAGGATCGCTGAAGCGCGCGTGGCAGGCGTTGTCCGCATCGCAACGGGCGAACTGGGCTTTCAGCGCGGCGTCGAGGTTCACGGCAAAGTCTTCGCCGAGTACGAGCTGGTTCGGCGCGATACCGTCGAGGATCAGCGTGCGCAGGCCCTCGGGGTGGCGCATGGCGTACTGCTGGGCGACGCGCGTGCCGTAGGACACACCGAGCAGGTCGAACTTTGGCGAACCGAGGACACGCCGCGCGTCTTCCAGGTCGGCGACGGCATCGGTGGTTGTATAAAAGCGGACATCGGCGTTCTGCGAGAGCTGGTCCAGGCATTGACGGGTTTCCTTGCGCACCGCGTCGGCGTCGAAGCCGTGCGATGCCGCGCCGCCCCCCGGCACGCCGGGCTCGTCTTCGTCGCGACAACTCAGTGGGTGCGAGCGACCCGTACCGCGCTGGTCGAGCAGGAGCACGTTGCGGTGGGCGAGCAGCGGCGCCATGGCGGGCGCGATGGCCGGATAACTTTCCGCCGCCGACTGGCCGGGGCCGCCTGCGATGAAGGCCACGATATCGTCCGCCGGCACCTGTGCGCTGCTGCGAATGACGGCGAGACGCATCGTCAGCCTGCGGCCTGCCGGCTGATCGCGGTTCTCCGGCACCTCGAAAGGCGCGCACCACGCTGCCACCGACGTTCCCGAGTGAGGTTGTGCCAGTTCGCAGGGACGGAGTTCGAGCGAACCGAGCTTCCACACGCGCGGTGGCGCGGGACGCGTGGCGGCCGGCACGGCAGCGACTGGCTTTTCCGCATCGTCGGCGGCCGGCTTGCGCATGAGCTGTCGGCTCACGAAGGCCCCCGCGACGATGATCAGGACGATGGCGATACGTTGCACACGCTTCATGCCTTCAGTCCTCGGGCGTGAAAATGGATTCGATGGAAAGGGCGAAGAGCTTCGCGATCTTGAAGGCGAGCGGCAGGCTGGGATCGTATTTGCCGGTCTCGATCGCGTTCACCGTCTGTCGGGACACGTCGAGCCTCTCGCCGAGGTCGGCCTGCGACCAGCCCAGAGCGGTGCGGAGTTCGCGGACACTGTTCTTCATCGGCTGCGGTAATAGAGCCTGATGGCGCACTTGCACACGCCGAAGCAACCCATCAACACCGGCAACACCCAGATCGCGATGGCTTCGGCCGGGGGCGCGGCGATCACCTGCGCATTGAGCAGCATGCCGTAGGTAAAGAAACCGAACCCACCGACGCCACCGGCAATGGCGATGGACTCGAGATCGATGCGACGTTCGAACTCGTCCTGGTCGCGGATCACGCGAACCATCGCGCGGATGACGAAGGCGATCGGCAGCACCGGCAGGAGAGTGACGGCAGCGCGCGCCGCTGTCCCTTCCAGCGTCCTCAGCCATCCGACCGACAGGAAGATAAGGATCACGTAGGCGAGCATGGCCGGAACGAACTCCCGGAGATATCGCTTGTGTACGGCACGCATCGCCATTCCCCGAGTCAGTGCGTCTGGATGAAGTCTGCCAGCGCTTTCTGGAATGCGACAGGCTGGTCGAGCATGACATAGTGGCGCGAGGGCCCGATCGAGATCACCTTCGCATGGGGCGCACCGGCCAGCAGCGAAGCGTAGTACGCGGTCTTCTCCTGTTCGCTCATGGTCATCGGGCCCTGACTGAAGTCGGCCGCGTTGTAAGGCGAGATCTCGAGGATAGGCAACGTCGCGTTTTTCAGGGCGGGGCGGAAGTCGGCGCCCGCGTCTTCGGCCAGGTAGCGGGCCACGGCTTTCTGGTCGCTTCGTGCATTGAGCGGGGCGACACGCTCGGCGGTCGCGGGGTCGAGGCTGCCGATCTTCTGCATGTAGCCAAGCTGCTGCGCCTTGAAACCGTCCGCCGTCGCGGCCTCCACCCGGGCCTTCATGCTCGCGGCGATCGCGCTGCGTTGCGCGGGGGAGACGCGCTCCATGCCGGGAAATATCGGCAGCCCGTCCACGGCGACCACCCCGCCGGCGAGGTCCGGGTGCTGGCCCGCAAAGCGCAGGGCGATCGTGCCGCCGAGGCTATGTCCGACCAGGATGGCCTTGTCGAGGTGGCGGGTGCGAATCAGGTCCATCAGGGAGGTGTCAGCCTGATCGAGCCAGTTCGTCTCGCCCTTGGGTGGCGGCGTGCCGTCGAAGCCTGCCAGCGTGACGGCGTAGACGGTGTGGTGCTTCGCCAGCTCGGCGATGGTCTGGCTCCAGACCCAGGAGCCGCCGGCCAGGCCGGGGATGAGGACAACCGCGCGGCCGGCCTGCCCGAAGCGTTCGACCTTGAGGGTGCCGACCGTGAAGGTCTCGGCGGCAGGAGCAACGGCCGTAACGGCGGCCGGGGCGGTTGCCGTTGGTATGGCCGGCCCCGCATGGAGGGTCGACGCGGCGCAGGCGGCAAGGGCGAGCGCGGCGAGTCGAAAAGCGACGCGGTACGACATGGCGGACCTCCAGGTGATCGAGATGGCGTGTCAAGCACGCTTGACACCATCCTGAGCCGAAGCCGGGTTCGTGTCAAGCACCCTTGACATCACGGTGCGCCGTTTCGGCATCGCTAGGTCGTTGCGGCAGCAGACGTCGGAATTCACACGCGTGATGGCTTTCGGCCCCCGATCCTTGCAACCGACGGGTACACGCCACTGGAGATCCACCATGAAATTCCGTCCGCTCGCCATTTCCGCACTGATCGGCCTGGGCCTCGCCTCCGGCGCCGCCCAGGCCGCCACGGCTACCACGACCTTCAATGTCCGCATCACCATCACCGCCGCATGCGACATCAGCACCACCGCGCCGACCGATGTGAACTTCGGTACGCAACCGTCGACGGCGACCAATGTCGACAACCAGGGCGCACTCAACGTCAACTGCACGCCGAGCGCCCCGTACTCGATCGCGCTGGACAATGGCCAGAACGGCACCGACGCGAACACCCGGAAGATGAGCAGCGGCACCGCGCTCGTTCCCTACCAGCTCTATCGGAACGCCACGCGCACGGCGGCCGATGTCTGGGGCAGCACCACGGGCACCGGTGGGAACGTCTATGCAGCAAGTGGCACGGGCACCGTGCAGACCGTACCGGTCTATGGCCGGGTACCGAACACGAATTTCGCCGCTGGCAGCTACGCGGACGTCATCACCGCCACGATCACGTACTGACGGTGTGCCCGTGGCCGCGACGGGTGGCAATCGTTTGCGCACTGGCTGCCGCAGTCCTTCTCGTGCCCACGGCATGGGCGAGCGGACTTCAGGTGTCGCCGATCGGCCTGCGACTGCCCAGTACCGCACAGGCGGACGCGCTATGGCTCACCAACACGGGCAGCGAACCGGTGCACGCACAGGTACGTGTTTTCCAATGGTCGCAAGCGGATGGGAAGGACGTGCTCGAAGCGTCGCGCGACCTCGTCGTAAGCCCGCCCATGGTCACCATCGCTCCGGGCGACCGACAGATGGTTCGTGTCATCCGACAGGTGCCTGCCCCCACGGCAACGGAGGCGTCATACCGGGTCATTGTCGACGAGCTGCCGATCGATGCAGGCGATCACGCCGGCCTGAAGTTCGTCCTGCGTTATTCGGTACCCGTCTTCCTGACTCCCGCGGGCGACCCTTCCGTGCGATCAGCGCTGCATGCAAGCTGGGAGGACGCACCGGACGGCCCGATGTTGCGTGTGAGCAACGCGGGCAATGGCCACGCACAGATCGCGGACGTCGTCTGGCATGGAGCGAAGGGACAGCGCACGGTTCTGCTCGCCGGGCTGGTGGGCTACGCACTGCCGGGCAGCACCATGAGCTGGCATCTGCCGCAGGGAGCGACGCGGGCGGGCGGCGCGGTCAAGGCGACGATCAATGGTGAAACGTCCGAGTCGACGCTGGTCGTGGACACGGACGGCCGCTAGCCTCCTCGTGCTGGACGCCGCCGCCATGCACACCTTCGCCAAAGACGCCGCCCCCGTTCCACCACCGGCGACCGTGCAGCCGCGCGAACGTCTGGTCGGCGAAGATCTGTACCTTGAAGTCGTGCTCAATGGCAGCGCGACCGAGCGCCTCGTCCACTTCACGCGTCGCGGTGAAGCACTCTGCGCCACCGCGACCGACCTGCGCGGGCTGGGCTTCGTGTTACCGCCGGGGGACGACGAGCGCTGCCTGCCCGATATCCCGGGGCTTCATTACACCTATGACGTGAACCAGCAACGCGTCACCGTGGATGCGCCCCTGGACCAACTCAATCTTCCAAGGCAGATCCTCAACAAGGCCGAGCGCAGCGCCACACCGCCTACGAGTGGCACAGGCGTCCTGCTCAACTACGACATCTACGCGGCCGAAGGCGGCGGACTCGGCAATATCAGCGCGTTGACCGAACTACGTGCCTTCAGCGAGGGATTCGGTGTCCTGAGCAGTACCGAACTGACGCGTCGCTACCAGACGCCTGGAAACGGGTGGCAGGGTGACACCGTGCGCCTGGACACGCAGTGGCGACTTGCCTTTCCCGCACAATCCCTGGCGCTGACCGTCGGCGACACCTTCACCGGTTATCTCTCCTGGACCCGTGCGACACGCATCGGCGGCATCGGCTTCGGCACCGACTTCGCGCTGCAACCGTATCGCATCACCACGCCGCTACCACAGTTCTTCGGCCAGGCCACCGCGCCTTCAGCCGTCGAGCTCTACGTCGACGGTATACGCCAGTACAACGGCCGCATTCCGGCGGGCCCGTTCCAGCTCACCGCCGTGCCGGGGGTGGACCAGTCGGGACAGGCCCAGGTCGTACTGACCGATGCGCTGGGACGGAGCAGTACGGTCACCTTTCCTTTCTACTCCGCGCGCCAGCTGCTGCGCGCCGGTCTCGACGACTGGTCCGTGGAACTGGGCACGGTGCGGGAAGCGTATGGTATCGACTCCTTCGAGTACGGCAATGCGCCGATCGGAAGCGCCACGTGGCGTCACGGTGTAAGCGACAACCTCACCCTGGAATCGCACGCGGAAGCGGGTGATGGTCGCGGCATCGCCGGCGTGGGGGCAGTGTGGAATCCGGCCGGCGCGAGCGTGCTCAATGCGTCGGTGGCAGGTGCCCGGGGTGGCGGCACGCAATACGGCCTTGGCTACACGTGGAGCGGGCGCTACGTGAACGCGTCCCTCGACACCTTGCGAAGCAGCGCGAGCTACCGCGACGTGGCGTCCAGCTATGGTTCGCCGCCACCGCGCGCAAGCGACCGTGCGCTTGTCGGCTTCAACGTGCGTGAATCCAGCTTCGGCGCGAACTTCGTGCGGCTGCGGTATGCGGGACAGCCGGCTTCCCGCTATGCGGGCCTGTTCGTGTTGCGAAATCTCGGTCGAGGGATAACGGCCAACCTCAGCTATAACCAGAACCTCGACCAATCCAGCGACCGCAGCATTTTCCTCGGCGTCACCGTGGCGCTCGATCCGCGCACCACATGGAGTATCTCGGCACAACGCGATCGCGACCAGACCTTCGCCACCGTGGATGCCAGTCAACCGATCGACGGCGATGGGGGCTTCGGCTGGCACGTGCAAGGTCGCAGCGGGAGTGAGGGCGGCGGACTCGCCGAACTGGGCTGGCTCGGCAATCGCGGTCAACTGACGGTGGGCGCGAGCAACGTCGGGCCGACGTCGTACAGCTACGCGGACGCGAACGGTGCCGTCGTGCTGATGGGCGGACACGCATTCGCCGCACGGCGCATCGACGACGCCTTCGCCCTGGTCAGCACCGAAGGCACGCCGAAGATTCCCGTGCTCCTGGAGAACCGGCGCACGGGAGTGACGGACAGCAACGGCCTGCTTCTCATCTCCCGTCTCAACGCCTATCAGGACAACCGCCTCGCCATCGATCCGCTCGATCTTCCCGCCGACGACCGTGTGCAGCGCGTGGAGACCGTCGTGGCACCGTCCGATCGCTCCGGGGTGGTGGTGCGTTTTCCGGTGAAGCGTGTCCGGGCGGCGTCGGCGATCCTGGTCGACGAGAACGGTACGCCCCTGCCGGTCGGATCCCGGGTGTCGCCCGGTGGCGGGCCTGCCGCCTACGTCGGCTATGACGGCATGGTGTACCTCGACAACCTTCAGGGCAGCACGGCCTTCCACGTGGACCTGCCCGACGGACGTCGATGCGATGCGTCGTTCACCTACCCTGCCAGCGCACGCAATCTGCCCCAGATCGGGCCGCTGGTCTGCCGGACGACGGGCCCATGAAGTGGCTTGCCCTCATGTTGATCGCGTGCGCCGCGGTGTTCGGGACGCAGCGGGCGAGCGCGGCGACAACGTGCACCGTTACCAGCATCACCAACGTGACTTTCGGCACCGTGGACCCGACCGGGAGCCTGGTGGACACCACGGCGACGCTCAACTACAGCTGCACGTACAGCGGTCTGCTTGGCGCGCTCTACGGCAGCTACATCACGGCGTGCGCCAGCCTTGGCGCCGACGATCTTGGTAACTTCGCGCCGCGCACGATGATCAATGCGAGTGGCGACCGCATGCAGTACCAGCTCTACAAGGATTCGACGCGCTCGACAGTCTGGGGCGCGGTCGCCAATACGACTTACACCGCGCGGACGTTCAACATGAGCATCGGCATCCTTTCCAACGGGGCGGCGGTGAGCGGAAACCTGACCATCTATGGCCGAGTGCCGGCACTGCAATCCAATCTTTCGCCCGGCAGCTACGCCGCGACCCTTGCCAGTTCGCTCGCGAGCAATGCGCTGACCTATAGCTACAACGAGGCCCTGCTCAGCATCGGCCTGCCGCCGGCCACCTGCCAGTCCGGCGGGAGTGGCGGACCGATCACCGTGGCCGCACCCTCGGCGGGCGTCACGGCGTCCGTCGCCGCGAAGTGCACCGTGGGCACGGCGACCGACCTGGACTTCGGCAGCGTACCAGGGCTACTCCGGACGGCCACCGACAAGACCTCCCTGGTGCGCATGACCTGTACCAACCGCGCGGCGTATCAGGTCGGTCTCAATAACGGACAGAACGCATCAGGCACGACGCGACGCATGTCATCGGGCAGCGGATTCGTCACCTACGACCTCTACCGTGACAACCCCCGCAGCCTGCACTGGGGCAATACGCTCAATAGCGACACGGCCGCGGGAACAGGTTCCGGAAGCGAACAGACGATGACGGTGTACGGCCGGGTTCCCGCGCAGACCGCCGTCCGTGCCGGTGCGTACAGCGACATCGTCACCGTGACTGTCACGTACTGACGGCTAGAACGAATACACCACGCCTGCACGTGCGCTCATCCCCGACTCACCGCCACGGCCGACGCGCATACGCGCCGCCACATCGACGTAGGCGGTGAGGTCAGCACGAAACCGCAGCGAAGCGCCAGCGGCGACTTCGGTAGCCCTACCCGCCTTTCCGGTGGCAAGCCGAACGCCGGACACATCGACGGATTCACCCGAGCCGCGGGTAACGACGTAGCGGGTATCGAGGTAAGGCGACCATGCGGCGAGCACGTCGCCTCGCGGTTCGAATTGCATCGATGCGCGCGCGCCACCGCGCACGGTGAGGCGTTCGGGTGCACCCGGCCGTACTATGAGGCCATCGCGATCCTGAGCGCTGACGAAGCGCAGGCGCTGCCAGAGCAACGAGGCCGAGGGCTCGAGCGTGACGCGCTCGACCGGATTCCAGCGATAGCCGCCACCCATCGAGACTTCATTGGCATTCGCACGAAACCGTCCAAGCACCTCACCGCGCGTCGGGGTGTTCACATCGATACGGTAGTGCGTGTACTCATACGACACGTTCGCATGCCAGCCACTTTCGGTATTCAACACGTAAGTGGCCGCCACGCCGCGTGCGTCCGCCCGCGCGCGACCCACGCCATCGATGGCACGCGGCACGACACGCATCGAACCGGTGGATAGACCCAGCCCCGCACGCATCGTGGTTGCACCCGAGGACCACGCGAGCAGGTCGCCAGCGAACTGCAAGCCACGATCCGACCGACTGTAATCGACGGCATAGCGCTGGAAAGGCAGGTCGCTTCGGTATGTCGCGTTGCCACCGAACGTGCGGATCCGCCATGCGGGATCCCCTGCCGCGGGCGAGTCGACCGAATGCCACGCGTCCATCGACGCTCGCCCGTAGCCGAAGAGCGCATTGGCAAGCACAAGGTAGGTGGGCGCCTGAGGCACCAACCGGGCTCGCGTCGGGGGCCGTCCGCGCGTGGCGACATCGTCGTTCACCCGCTTGCCGGACGCGTCGGTGCGATTGCTCTGCAGACGATAGTCCCAGTGGTCGTTGCCTTCGCCGTCGAGCAACCGCTGCTCCGGGTCGGAGGACCCCGGTGCGTAGGCGACGAGGCTGTACTGCCAGGGACCTGCCGCAACATATCCGCCCGCAAGATGGAACGAATTCGCGTCTGCACTCCCACCGACCTGCACGACACTGATGCCGTCGCCGGCGCGCGGTTCGCGCGTAAGTGGCGACGTGTCCGCTCCCTCGCCACCCGTGTTGATGATATGCAGGCGGGTGGATCCGACGACATCGCCGGCGACCAGCAGTCGGTCGGTGAGCTGGCGGCTTGTTGCTCCACCGGCGTCCAACCGGCTCCGCAACGTTACGCCGCCCTCTCCACCCGGGTTGGCGAACGTACCGACGCGGAGGCTGCCTGGCAGTGCGCCCTCATCGAAGGCGACCTGGCCGCGCCCGAGCAAGGTCAGATGCTGGACCGAACTGTCGCCCGCTGCCTTCCACGAGCCATCGGCAACGACGAGTTCCGCGACACGCTCTCCGCGGCCGCGCCAGGACGCGTTGTCCAGCCTGACACGCAGTGGCCCGCTTCCCGTGCTGACGATATCTCCATGCACGCTGCTGTTCTCCGCGGAGAAGGTCAGGAGCTGGTCGACGTTCTCGATGCGACCGGTGATCTGCGCGCCACCGCTCACCCTTACCGCGACGTCTACCAGGTCTCCCCCCAGGGCGCGGACCGCGTGACCTGCGCCACGCACTTCGCCACCGTCGATCGTCGCGGAGCCCCCCGCGAGCGCGATAGCAGATGCACCATCGCCCTGGGCGACGATCCGCGTGTCGCCTGCGGTGAACGTCGACGCGGCACCCTGGATCGATACCGCGTCAACGCCGGGTTGCTCCGTCAGCAGCGAGCTTTTGCTGAGCGCGACGTTCGCGCCACCACTGACGGCGACGGCCTCTGCAACGTCGAATGCCGCACCGGCGCCGCTGCGCTTTCCCGCGTGGACGATCGAGAGGCCTGAACCGACGATGCGACTGTCCGTACCCGCGGCGACGACGCCGATGGCGTTTTCGCCATCCATGCGCAACGTGACGCCGTTCGCCGTGATGCGGCTGCCCGATCGCGAGGAGATGCCGATACTGTCGGCCCCACTCATGCTCAGCGTGACGTTCTGGAGGGTGACTCTCGACATGTCCTGGGCATGTGCACCGATCGATCTCGCGCTACTGCCGACGATGCGGCTGTCGCCGATGAGCGCGCTCGCTTCACCGAAGGCAAGCAGCCCGTAGGCATGGCGAGCGCGGTTGCCGGAGCTGTGATTGACGATGTCCACGCCGTACGCGTCGAACGAGCCGCGTCTTCTTACTTCGACCGCGCGCCCGACACCGGGTCCGACGATCGTGATCTTGTCACCGCGGTCCAGCGAAAACGCCCCACCCGCATCGACGACGATGCTGTGGGGATACTCGGTGCCTTGTGCCGGGACGACCACGGTGCCGAACAACGCCAGGGCGAGCGCGCTTCGCCCGTACGAACACACAGCCATGATGCCTTCCTCGTTTCGTCGATGAGGAAGGCAAGTTAGTTATCGGCTGGCGCTACGTATGTCGGGAGTCGTCGCGCCGGGAGTCAGCTGTCGCCTCGACGCCACTCGCCGCGTTTCGGCTTGGCGACGGGTTTCGGCCCCGCCTTGCGTTTCAGACGCGCTTCCAGCGTGGCAGCCTGCTCTTCGCGCTCGTCGTGGAGCTTGAGGTAGTTGCGCCAGCGTTGCGGCGAAAGTTCGCCTGAGGCCAGCGCAGCCTGGATCGCGCAGCCCGGTTCGTTGCTGTGTCCGCAATCGCCGAAACGGCACTGCGACGAAAGTGTTTCGATGTCGGCGAACAGATCGAGGTTTTCTTCGCCGGTGAGCTTCAGCTCGCGCATGCCTGGCGTATCGATCAGGCAACCGCCTGTCGGCAGGCTGAGCAGCGCGCGGTGTGTCGTCGTATGCCGGCCGCGGCTATCGTGCGAGCGCACCGCGGCGGTGGCCATGCGATCTTCACCAAGTAACGTGTTGGTCAGTGTCGACTTGCCCGCGCCCGACGAGCCGACCAGCACGGCGCTGGATCCGGGCCCGAGATATTCGGCCAGGAGAGCCACGGTGCCCGGATCTTTCGCGTTGATCGCATGCACCGCCGCGTCGTCGGGCAGCCGTTCGCGCAGGGCGTTGACGGCCGCCTCGACATCCACCTCGGTATCGGCCTTGGTCAGCAACACGACCGGACGCGCGCCGGAGCCTTCGACAAGGGTGAGGTAGCGTTCGATACGCGACGGATTGAAGTCGCCGTCGAGACCGGTGATCACCAGCACGTAGTCGATGTTGGTCGCGATGATCTGGCGCTCGTAGCGCTCGCCGGCCGCGGCGCGCGTCAGGACGGAACGCCGTGGCAGCACCGCTTCGATCACCGGGTGGTTGGCGTGGTCGAGAAGGACGAAGTCGCCCACCGACGGCCGCAGAGAGGGATCGAGGCCACGCTTGAGGAAATGTCCGGCAGGCTGCGCATTGAATGCGACCGAGCCGTCGTGCACCTCGTAGCCAGCACGATGCTGTGCCACGACGCGGGCGAGGCGGCGTGGATCGTCGGGCAGGGCGGGGTCGCGCCAGCCGATATGGCGCAGGCGCGCCAGGTCCGATGAGTCGGTCATAGCCGCGATTATGCCCGCTTCCGTGCAGCTTTCCGCCTCGCGAGCCTGTTCGTACGCTGTTAGGATCGGGTTACGACCGCCGGGAACGCGCCCGGCGGCATGCAACGGAAGTCCTGCGAGTGTCCTCGATCAAGCCCAGCGCGCACCTGGCGGAAGTGCGCTACGAAATCCGCGGCGCCCTCACCCGGCGCGCCCGCGACATGGAAGCGGCCGGCCAGCCGATCATCAAGCTCAACATCGGCAACCCGGGCCGCTACGGCTTCGCCACCCCGTCGCACCTGCGCGAGGCTATCGGCGCCCACCTGGCCGATAGCGAGGCCTACGGCCACGAACAGGGCCTGGAAGAGGCCCGCGAGACCATCGTCGCCCAGCAGAAAGCCCGTGGCTCGGTCGGCATCGATGTCGAGCGCGTCTTCATCGGCAACGGCGTGAGCGAGCTCATCGACATCTCCCTCCGCGCCCTGCTCCAGCCTGGTGACGAGGTGCTGCTGCCCAGCCCGGACTACCCGTTGTGGAGCGCCGCGACCATTCTCAACGACGGCAGCCCGCGCTATTACCGCTGCCTGGCCGAGAACGGTCACCTTCCCGATCCGGACGAAATCGAAGCCCTTATCGGCTCGCGCACCCGCGCCCTGGTGCTGATCAATCCGAACAACCCCACGGGCGCCGTCTACCCGAAGGCCCTCCTCGAACGCATCGTCGACGTGGCCCGGCGCCACGGCCTGCTACTGCTCTGCGATGAGATCTACGACGAGATCCTGTACGACGACACCCCGTTCCAGCCGCTGGCGGCCATCGCCGGCGATCATCCTTGCGTGAGCTTCGGCGGGTTGTCGAAGGTGCACCGCGCCTGCGGCTATCGCGTCGGCTGGATGAGCCTCTCGGGTGACCCTCGTCGCACCGCGGAGTATCGGGATGCCCTCCAGCTGCTCGCCGCCTTGCGCCTGTGCGCCAACGTGACCGCCCAATGGGCCGTGCGCCCCGCCTTGCTCGACAAACCGACCATCGGTGCCCTCACCTCACCGGGCGGCCGGTTGTACCAGGCCCGGCAGACGGTGCTCGACTGTGTCGCCGCCAGCCCATTCCTCGACGTGGTCGCCCCGGGTGGTGCCATTTACGCCTTCCCGCAGATCCGTGCGGATGCGATCACCCATTTCGACGACACCGCTTTCGCCCTCCGCCTGCTCGAAGAAGAGAGCGTGCTCGTCGTTCCCGGTACGAGCTTCAACCTCTCGGCGAGTCGTCACCTGCGCCTTACGCTCCTGCCCGAACCCGCCCAGCTCGCCGAAGTGTTCGTCCGCATAGACCGCGTGCTCGCCCGCATGGCCGACGAATCGACACCCGCGGCCAGCGCGGTCGCCTGAGCGGTGGTGGAAGCCAGCTACCTCGCCCTCGGCGACTCGTACACCATCGGCGAAGGCGTGCCGGTCGCGGGACGATGGCCGCTGCAACTGGTCGCGCGCCTGCGCGATCGCGGGGTCATGGTCGGCGATCCGCGCATCATCGCCACCACCGGCTGGACGACCGACGAGTTGTCCGCCGCGATGGACGAGGCCCACCTGCGCGGCAGCTTCGGGCTGGTGACCCTGCTGATCGGGGTGAACAACCAGTATCGCGGCCGTTCCGCCAGCGAGTACCGCGAACAGTTCCTCGCGCTGCTCCAGCGCGCTATCGCGCTGGCCGGCGATTCGCGCCGGGTCATCGTGGTGTCGATTCCGGACTGGAGTGTCACCACGTTTGCCGAAGGCCGCGACCGTGCGGCCATCGGCAGCGAGATCGACACCTTCAACGCCATCGCGCATGACGAGGCGGTTCGTGCCCATGCGCGATGGGCGGATGTCACCCCGGCCTCGCGAGAGGCCGGCGCGAAGGCGGACATGCTCGTTGAGGACGGCCTGCACCCCTCGGCGGCGCAGTATGCGACGTGGGTGAACGTGATCCTGCCGGAAGCGCAGGCGGCGCTGCGGGAACTTCACCGCTGATCGCCGCGGAAGCGGCTCCCACACAGGGCCGACCGCAACATCGCTGAAACACCCCCGCCACGGCCCGGTTACCTGCCAGGCCGACACTGATGACCCGGGACAACCCGGGAAACCGACGTCATGGCCAAGCTTTCGTGCCGCAGCGCTTTCATCTCCGATGTGCATCTGGGCACGCCGGACTGCAAGGCCGCCTATCTCCTCGATTTCCTCAAGCATCTCGATTGCGAGCGGCTGTACCTGGTCGGCGATATCGTCGATCTGGAGGCTCTCGCCAAACGCCACTGGTGGCACGCCGACCACAGTGCGGTCATCGCCGAGCTCATCGCCATGGCGGCGAAGGGCGTCGAGGTGATCTATCTTCCGGGCAACCACGACTTCCAGATGCGCGGCCTCGCCGGCTCGACGATCGCGGGCATCCGGGTCGAACTGGACGCGATCCACGAAGGTGCCGACGGACGCCGCTACCGCGTCAGCCACGGGGACGAGTACGACCCCGAGCATATCGGCCGTAAGTGGATCGCATGGCTGGGCGACAACCTGCATCGCTTCATCTGCTGGGCGAACCGTCGTGTGCATGCCGTGCGCAAACGCCTCGAACTGCCCTACATGCCGCTGTCGATCATCCTGAAGTCTCATGTCGGCGCCGCCCTCGCCTACATCCGGGACTACGAGCAGCGGGTGGCTTCCGACGCCCGTGAGCGTGGCTTCGACGGGCACATCTGCGGCCACATCCACTTCGGCCACATCCGTTCGCTGGACGGGATCCTGTACATGAACGACGGCGACTGGGTGGAGCACTGCACCGCGCTGGTCGAAGATGCCAGCGGCGCCATGGAGCTCATCCACTGGACCGAACGCTGCACCCACCTGGGTCGCGCCAGCCGTGAGACCGTGATGCCCTCCCCCGAGGCCGTGCTGGGGTTCGCTCCGTTGGCCGATTGTCGGGCCGATCTCACGGAATTGACTGCGGAAGTGTCGCTAGCGGGTTGAAACGGACTCCGGGGGGGCCCATGTGCCACGGATGCCGGTAAAATGGCCCCCTCTCTTTCCGCGGTGACCCCATGGCCCTCGATACACCCACCCGCGAGCGCATCGAAACCCTCCTCGCCGAGCACCAGGTGGTGCTCTTCATGAAGGGCACGCGCCAGCAGCCGATGTGCGGCTTCTCGGCGGCGGCGACGAACACGCTCAACGACATCATCCCGACCTACCACACAGTGAACGTGCTGGAAGATCCGGAAATCCGCGAGGGCATCAAGGAATACGGCCAGTGGCCGACCATTCCGCAGCTCTACGTGAAGGGCGAGCTGGTCGGTGGTTCGGACATCATCCGCCAGATGTACACCAGCGGTGAGCTTTACACGTTGTTCGGCGCGAGCGCGCCGGATCGCACGCCGCCGGAAATCACCATCACCGAGAAGGCTGCCGAAGCCATCCGTGGTGGCATGGCCAATGCCCAGGGCATGGCCCTGCACCTCGAGATCGGTCCGGACCACAGCGCCGGCTTCCAGCTTGCCCCGGCCGGTGATTTCGACATCGTCGTGGTCGCCAGCGGCATCGAAGTCCACTTCGATCCGGGTAGCGCCGCGCGTGCCAAGGGCGTCGTCATCGACTGGGTCACCACGGTGCAGGGCGAAGGCCTCAGCCTGAAGTTTCCCGGTGCCGTCGAGATCGGCACGCTCAACGTCCATCAGCTGAAGGACCGCCTTGCCGCCGGGGACATCACCCTCGTCGACGTGCGCCCGGCGCATGCTCGCGCCATGGCCGCGCCGCTCGCCGGCGCGCGCATCCTCGAAGAGGAAGGTTACGAAGCGCTGGCCCAGCTGCCGAAGGACGCGCCTATCGCCTTCATCTGCCACCACGGCGTTTCGAGCCAGGCCGCCGCCGAGCGTTTTGCCGCGCATGGCTTCACGCGGCTGTTCAATGTCGAGGGCGGCATGGACGCGTGGTCGCGAGAAGTGGATCCGACGGTGCCGCGCTACTGATGTAGTTGGTGCAGGAGCCGCTTCATGTGGGAGCCGCTTCAGCGGCGATAGCCAGGTTGCCTCGACACCATCGCCGGCATAGCCGGCTCCCACACAATACTCAGGCTTCCCATCAGTTCGCGCTATTTGGTAGCAAACGCCCCGAGACACTGCGCCGTGTCCTGCCTAGCCTCTGAGGTATGACATGGCGTACTCCCCCCTCCCTGAAGTGGTTAATCGTAAAGAGGTCCCGGACATCCGGACTGATCAGCAGGCTGACTGAAGAGCGAGACTCTCTCTCCGCCCGGCTTGATCGCATCAACCAGCTTATCCCTAGGTTAGAGAGGCAGCTCCAGGCCCTCGACGCCTTCGAGCTGCACGATATCCAGATCGAGCCCACCGACATCGCACCCGTGGTTCCGCACAAAGCAGTTAGGCTTTTGCCGTTCGGACAATTGGGTCGAGTCATGCTGCGCGCTATGCGCAAGCACGGCACCTGGATCCCTACGACCGTGCTTGCCGTCGAAGTGCGCGCGGCCATGCCGGATGGCCTCCGGGCCTATGACGAAATCTACCTCCGCCGTGCCATCAGGCGCCGGCTAGGCGCCCTGTTGAAGGAAGGACGCGTGGAGCGCCTCCTGGACAACGCGCTTGCCCACGACGATCGGCAAGCGTCTAGCAAGAAACGCGCGCCTGCAGCGCGAGATCGAGGATGGCTTCTCTCGGCTAGCGCACATTTCAAGTTCGACGCACGCTACGGTATTTCAAGGCGAGGTCTTAACTGAATACTCGGGTTGGATCGCTGCCGGCCTTCTCTATCACGAGTTCGGCGCTTTGCTCGGCAGTGAATACGTAGCACGGGGTACGACGATTACCGATACAGGCGTTGCGGCCTTTGACCAGATGTTTACCGCCGCCCGCCCTTCGGTGACGACAGTTGTGCGAGAGTTCGCGGGCGGCGCGCTGGTTTATCGTGGTTTCTCCGCCCTTCACGATGCTCGCCTTTCGGCCTGGCAGATGCGGCTTTATGGCGGCTTGAACCTTGGCATGACCAGTCAGGGGGCTGCGCTCTTTGATTTAGCAGGCATCACCGTCGAGGCCGATAGCGCCATTGCGATCGACTAGGTCCGATAATTACCTCCTCTCAGCGGCGTCGACGGCGGAGGGGGCTTCGTTGATGCGTCAATGCGTCCCGTCGCTACGTGGCGAATCGGCGACTCATGCGGGAAGCTAACGATGCTAGCCATTACTCTAGTCTGCCGCAGGTCGCACAAGGCAAACGCCCACGCCGCCTGGACATCGCAGAGCCTTGGTCGCATTGTTTCTCCCGGCGAACTATGTCTAGCAGCCAAAGCATCCGTGGCGTTGATCCTGCTTGCGAGCATGGCGCATTGCGGCGTCAGTCAGGCTTCGACCCAATCAGGAGACGTTTGATCGCAAACACGCCGCCGATGAGAAGGTCGCCATTTTCCATGATGGTTGTGATTCCGCCGAGAGCATTCCAGCGCCGGCTGTCGTCCGGGAACGGCCAGCGTGCCTTGATTTCACCGGTTTTCCAGTCGATGCCGACGTATTCGTAAACCCCATTGTTCTTGTTCGCTGCATACATCAACCCCGTTGCAGCGGAGACCACCGGCACCATGATGTCGGTGTTGTCGATCTCGGTGTTCGTCCAGGCCTTCTCGAAAGCATGCGTGGAGGGGTTCCAGACAAATTTTTCGATGCCGAGCGGAGCCGGACGCGTCACGCCACCTGTGAACGCGTTGCCGGGGCCGGCGGGCAACGGCTTGGGATACGTGCTGTTGAGGAAAGCCACGCCGTAACCGAGCACGTTCGGTGAGGGCTCGATGGTCAGCCTGCTGATCTCGATGCGCGCCTGGTCGGCGATGCGCCGGGACTTCGTTCCAGGTTTCTGCTTAAAGTTGCTCGGGATAGCGTCTCGCCAGAAAGCGACCGCATTGGCGCCTGCCTCCGCCGCGTCTGCGATGACCACGAGCTTGTCCGGGTCATCGCCAAAGCCCATAAGGCTCGGCGTGGTGCCGGACCCGCGCGAGATGGCACCGAGTGCCAGCGCCTTGTCCCCGGGCATGCTGTCGTAGTCGCTCGACCATGCCCCGTCTTTTTCGTCGGTCGACAGTGTCTTGCCATTCCAGATGACTTTCAGCATGCGTTTGGACGTCACGACATAGATGCCGTTCTTCTCGTCGATGACAATGCTGTTGTCGACCGCCTCGTCGCCAAAGACGACATAGGACTTCACATTGAGGTCGCGGTCGAGAACGATGAGTGCACCGGGCGCAGCAGCGGCCAGGTATCCGTCATAGGTCATGTTCAGGCCGATGATGCGGGTGACGGACCTCGCGACGTCGGCCGGCAACGCCTTGGCGACATCGGCGGTTTTGACTGTGCGCACAGGTCCCCGTGCCACGTTGTCATCAGTGCTCTTCAACACCTTGGTGCCGCCATACACGCAGTAGTGAAAGCCGTCCTTGTCGAACAGGTTGTACACGCCGTTGATGCCGCTTTCCATGTTGAGGCCGGCGTCACCCAGTGTCTTCAGCCCGGAGAGGATGGCGGCCTCGTCTTTCGCCCGGTAGGCGGCATCAAGTGCTGCGACCGACCGGTCGAGCGCCGCAGGCGTGGCTTTCTTCGCCGACGCTTCAAAGCCGGGATAGGGCCGGAGGGGACCGATGGCCTCGAAGGTATTGCCGGTCACCAGGATTTTCTGCACGCCGACCGCACCGCTGGCGAACGCGATGACATCGTTGCCGACACGTTTCATCGTGGGGTTCGAGGTGATGAGCGTGGGCACCGTTTTGACATCCCCTTTCGTGAGCTGTTTGCCGGTCACGGGGCCCGCAACCAGCACCGAATCGGTCGCCGCCGGGTTGAAGTGGGAGGTGGGGTAGACGCTCCCGGCAAGCCAGAGGTTTTTGGTCGGCATGTTTGGCAAGGCATCGCTGGCGGCAGCAGTGCTGCCCAGGCAGCCGACAACGCCGAGCAGCAAGGCGAAGGCCAGCAGACGATGGGTGCTCATGGCGCACTCCCGCACGATGTGGTTTGCCGGTATGGAACCATGACTGCCACGGGCCAACGACGGTAGTTTTGCTGGGTTCCACTGCGTATTTGTGCTCACCAGTTCCACCGCAGCCCAACCTTGCCGTCCCAGGCGTCAAAGCTCACGTCGAACCCGCGCTGGTAGCCGACGTTGGCATAGACGGAGAAGTTTGCATCGAGCTGCCAGGTCATGCCGGCGTTGAGTTGCCACCAGTTGCCCTTGAGGTCCGCCTTGAAGGGCACGTAACCGTCTGCTGAGGAGAACTCCGTTACCGGCTGCCCTTCGAATTCCCGCCACAGGTTGGCCCGGAGCCAACCCGTGAAAAGGCGCCTCGTCCCGTTGCGGTCAGGGTCGAGGGTCCAGGTGTTGGCCCAGCGCAGGCCGACGCGCGCGGCCAGGGAATCCATGTTCCGGAAACGTACATTGGCCGCCGGGTCCGATGCCGAATCGCTGTCGACGGTCTGGTAGAGGATTTGCGCCTGCGGTTCCAGGACCCGTGTCTCGTCATGGAACGGGTAACCCCCTTCCAGTGAGGCCGCCCAGCCAAACCCCTGGCGTTGCAAGGTGTAGTCGCCCGCCGAGCGCGCCGTGGCCTTTGCCCAAGTGCCCTGCCAGACCGCATCGAGGTACTGGCCTTCCTGCCAGAAGTGACTCCAATACAGGCCCAGTGACGTGGCTTTTACCGCATCACTGCCGGCGTACACGCCGTTGAAGTGCGTGACGTCACTCTGGATGCGCCCCTGGGCGGCGTAGAAGCCAGCATGGTCTCGCTGCTGGTTGTCGTGCTCTTCGGCATAGACGTCCAGGCCTGCCTGCAGGGCAATGAGGTTGTAGTCGTAATGCGGGCCCGCAGTGCCATAGATGCCGCGCCGGTCCCCGTCCGCATCCCCGTTCTCACCGATCACCCGCACCCAGGCGCCATTGACCGTGGTCCGCGAACGCAGGTCGTCGCGGTCGCGTAACTGCTCTTCCTCGCCGATGCGCTCATGCATGTTGCCGAGCGTCGCCCAACCGTAGCGGAGCGCCAGGGCTGGCAGCGCGGTGTACAGCGAGACCTCCGCCCGATATTCGGGTGGTGCAGGCGGCGACGGTTGCGGACCCGGTGGCGTCGGCACCGGTGCCGGTGGGTCCGGGGTCGGCGCGGGTGGCGTGGGTGCCGGCGGGTTGACCGGGTCCGGGGCCGGTGCAGGGCCTGGGGGCGTCGGCGGCGGGGGTGGCGTCGGTGGTGCAGGGGGCTCGGGCGGGGCCGGAGGGTTCGGGCCCGGACACGGGGGCGACGGGGCACCGGCGGCAGAGCAATCGAGTGCACTGCGCAGGAACCAGAAATCGGCCACATCGCCCGTGCCACCCCCTCGGGCGAGCCGGTACTCGTAGGGCCCTGCTGCCACGCGGCCCGCGAGTGAGAACGCCCCTGGCGCTGTGGTGCCGCCGGATTCGACTTCGATCACCGGAATGCCGTCGGCCGTGGTCAGCGCGCCCGCGCCCCCGGCGTTGGTGACCCTCAACTGCGTTGTGCCATTGGCCGTGCCGCCATTGATGACCAGTTTGTCCGACGGCGAATTGTCGGTGCCGAGATAGGTATGGATGCCGAGCGTGCCGCCGTTGCCCGTGTAGTCACGCACAAACAGGGTCTTGTAGACCTCGTTGGCCGGCGCGGTGAACTCGACGAGGCCCGCGTTGTTCAATCGCTGCGTCAGCAATGAGGCGGCAGGGATGGTCCAGGTGCTGGTGCCATCCACATCGACGTTACTTGCGTAGTAAGACTGCCCGGTCCAGTGCGACTGGTCCGCCAGATGCAGGTTGGCCGTGCTGTTGGTGTCTGCTTCGGCAAGGCCGTTGAGTTCGACACCGCCGGTTGCATAGACATCGACCACCGTTGGCTGCTTTTGCACGGCGTTGGGATAACGGTAGGCGTAGAGCAACGCGTCATGGCCGGTGACCTTGGCACCCCCGTCGAGATTCACACGGAGCGGGCCTTCGGCGTCGATGGCCGTGGCATCCGTTGTCAGTGCCCCGCCACTCATCGAAAACTGGTTGGTGAAGGCGGCTAACCAGTTCCGGGAGAACAGGCCAGAGGTGCTGGCCCCGGTGGCGGTCACGTTCGTCCGCGTCAGGGCAATGGTCGCCGGAGTCAGTGCGGTCGAAGCGGGCGGGTTGTCGAATGTGTAGAGGAACGCGGCAGCATTTCCGCCGTTGGTCGTCACCGTCGAATCCACGCCGGTAATCGTGCCGTTGGAATAGGCTTCGAGTCCGAACGAACCGGTGCCGGTCGTGGTGATGGTGTTGGCGATGAGGTCAATTCGACTGGGCACCGTGCCGTTCAATCCGGCATACGCGCCGACACCGTTGGTCGAACTGACGTTGACGGTCGTGCCTGTGCTGGAAATCGACCCGCCGTCTGCCTTCAGGCCGGCGATGAGCGACGAGCCCGTGACACTGAAGGTCGAGCCGACGGACCCGGACGTGCTTGCCAGCCGACCACTCGTCAGCGTGTAAAACGCCGCATTCGTCGACGCGGCGATGTTGATGGTGTTGGCGCCGGTGAGCGTGATGGTGCTGCCGTCACGCGCCCATGCACCCGTGGCCGCACCATTGCCCAGCACCGAGAACCTGTCGAGCGCAACGCTGCTGCCCTTGATGGCAACGAGACCCGTGCCTGACGCACCACTCGTCTGAGTTCCATCGAAACGGACAATCAGACCGGAACCGAGGCTCCCCGCCGGGATAACGGTATTGTCCACCGTCACCCCGATGCTGCTCGGGCCGTTTATCTGGAGCGTCGTGGAAGGTGCCAGGGCCACCTGGCCGCCGTTATAGGCATACACACCCATCGAACCGGAGCCGGTCATCGTCACGAATGGGGCGAGCGTCATGTCGATGCGACTGCCTGCCCCGGAGGCGCCAAAGGCGACCGCGTTGGCGGCGGCGGTGCTGATGCGGTTGACCCCGGACAAATGGATGACGCCGCCCGATTCAGCGATGGCTCCGTGCCCGGCGGTAACATTCGCCGAAGCCGTGGCGATGTTCGTAACGCGAGTGCTATTGACGTTCAAGACACCGCCACCGATGGCGACAAGCCCGGCACCCACACCTGTCGTGCCGAGGTTGCCGCCGGTGAGGTTCACGATGCTGTTTGCACCGTTTGCAATGACCGCATGGCCACCGGTGGTAAAGATATTGATGCCACGGAGCACGTTGACAGTGCCACCATTGACGAACAGGCCATTGCCGTTAACAGCGCCGAGATAAATGGTTCCGGGCTGCGGTCCCCCCGGCATGTTGACGATGAGGGTCCCGCCAGTCACCAGGACAGCAGGGTCTGTTCCCGTGGTTGCGATGGTGGTGTTGCCGACCACCGTGGTCGTGCCGGAGGCCACGTTGAGCGTGGTGGTGTAATTGCCGGGGCCGACGGTCGTCTGCGCGCGTGCACCAAGGGGCACAACGGACGCGAACAGGCAACCGAGCATGGCGGCTCTCCTGCGATAGCTCCGACACCCGCCCGTAGAGCGTGGCCTGCCCATCAGCGTCCCTCCGCAGACCCCGACTTGAGGCTTGATTAGGGGCCGGCAGGGGGTGGTTTTCTACGGTAGTTGGGCGGCGGTGGGTGTGCGTGTAATTACTTACGTGTGCATGCCCTTGTGTCGCTCATTCGTGCATCTGCCACGAACGTATCGCGATCGACCCGGAGCGCCCGATCGAGCTTCCCGGAAAGCTCTAGGACAGCCAGGCCGTAACCCGCCACGGGCAGCCCGCGCGGCTGGCCGAGAAGACGAATAGTCGATGCTTCGGCCACGCCAAGATGCCTGGTGCCGTGCCACTCCGGTGACGCGCCTCGCGCCGAAGGCCGAGCGTCGAGCAGCCGACCTACTGCGCAGTTCCACAAAGAAAAGGCCGCCCTTTGGCGGCCTTTTAGCGTATTACTTAGTCGCCCCGGATCAGGGGCGTTTGCTACCAAATAGCGTCAGTTCGACAAAACGGCGCCTTCGGGCGCCGTCTTCGTTGGCGAACCCCGCCAACGCAGGAAAGGCCGCTCCACGGCGTAGTGAAGCGCCGCGCCACCGGCCAGCGTCGCCACCACGTAGACGGCAAAGCGCAGCAGCGGACTCTCCACCGGATGCCCGGCAAGTGCCGCCTGGGCGAGCATGAACATGCCCTTGTGGCTGAGATACAGGCTGTACGATGCCGACGCCAGCCAGCCCGCACCGGGAATTTTCAGGTGCGCGAACCACGTGCCTCCGGTGCCGGCGGCGACGAAGGCCATCATCGCCAGTGCGACCAGCGGATAGCCGACGACGCAGGGCCAGAACTCGGCGCGCGCGGCGTCGAAGAACACGATCGCCGCGGCGAGCAGGGCGACGCCGAGCGCCAGCAGCAGGTTCACGCGTGCGTGCACCCAGGCGAACCACGTTGGGCGGTAAACACCGCAGGCGGCGAGCGCGACGCCAGCGACGAGCCCGTCGAGGCGCGCCCACGTCGGATAGTAGAGATAGCGAAGGTATCGCAAACCCCGGTCATCGACAGGACCACCGACGGAACTACCCGTCGGACCAACGAGATGCTCCCAGAGCCACGCGCGCAACGCCATGCCGCCGAACACCGCGGCCGCGGCGACCACGGCGAACTTCCATGCGGCTGGCTTGCGTGTCAGCGCGAAGGCAAGGAACGGAAACACCAGGTAGAAATGTTCCTCGACGCACAGCGACCACACATGCGAGAACGCATAGTTGTCGTCGTTGCTGTACTGGAGGTTGAAGGTGAAGGTGAGGAACTGCCACAACGGCTGCATCCCCTTCGTCTCGGGCCACGCCGGCCACCATTCGTACAGCGCCAACACGACGAAGAACGCGGGGAGGATGCGGATGAACCGGCGTTTGTAGAAGGCGGGGAAATCGAGCGTGCCGCTCCGGCGCAGGGCCTTGAACACCTGCGTTCCGATCAGGTAGCCGCTGAGCACGAAGAACAGGTCCACCCCCATCCAGCCGGACCACTGGAACAACCTGTAGCCGTCGCCGAGGCCACCAATCAGATAGCTATGGAAGAGGATCACCCATGCAATGGCGACGGCACGGAGAGTGTCGAGTCCGGCAAGACGGCTCATGGGCATTCCTTCGCATGGTTTACCGCTAATGTGCGCGCCGGTGGAGCGCAGCGTCGGGCGCGGAAGTGGCGAATCAGGGGCGCGGCGCCATCGGCGCCGGTGAAGCTACGGACGCCCCTGATGAAGGGCAGCGAGAAGGGCATCGATATACGTGCGGCTCGCGCGCAGGGTCGTGCCGTCGCGCAGGCGAAGGACCGCATCGCGGTTGGGACGGGGCTGGAACTCCGCCACCTGATCCACGCGGACGATAGCCGACCGATGCACGCGCAGGAACCGCGAAGGATCGAGCTTGCGCGACAGGATCGTCAGCGTCTCGCGCAGGAGGTGGCGCTGCCCGTTGACGTGCAAGGCTGCGTAATCGCCATCGGCCTCGATCCAGGTGATCTCCGCCGCCTCGACGAAGCTCAGCCGTGCGCCGATGCGGATACCGAAGCGTTCCGGCCAGTGATTCGCGACCGGGCGACCGAGTTGTCGGCGTACACGTTCGATCGATTCGGCGAGGCGCTCGTCGTCGATGGGCTTGAGCAGGTAGTCGATGGCGTTCAGCTCAAAGGCACGCAGGGCGAAGCTGTCGTGCGCGGTCAGCAGGATCGCCAGTGGACGTTTGGCCACGGGGATCGCGGCCAGCGCGTCGAGCCCGCTCAAGCCCGGCATCTGTACGTCGACGAAGGCCACGTCGACCGCATCATTGCGCAACGCCGCCAGGGCATGACCGTCGTGGCATTCGACCACGACGGTAACGTCCGGCTCGGCACGCAGGTGCGTGAGCACCCCACTGCGCGCCAGCGGTTCGTCGTCGACCACGGCCACACGAATCATTCCGACTCCTTCGCCTGTGACGACAGCCGCCAGGGCAATTCGACCGTCACGCGCCATTGTGCGCCAACAGGCCCGGCTTCGAACCTGTGGGCATCCGGGTGCAACGCTATGAGGCGGGCACGCACGTTGGCAAGGCCAACACCGTAGCCTTCGCTCGCGACACCATCGATCCTGTCGTTCTCGACCTCGACACGCAGGATGTCGGCTTCGCGCTGCACGCGGATCGACACGGCACCCCCTTCTCCGCGCGGGGCGATGCCGTGGCGAATCGCGTTCTCAACCAGCGGCTGGAGCAGAAGGTGCGGCACCAACGCATCGAGCGTGTCCGGCCCGGTATGGATATCGATGTGCAGGCGATCTCCCAGCCTTGCTTTCTCGATGTCCAGGTAGGCGGAGGTGAACACCACCTCGTCACCCACGGTCACTTCATGCCCGCGCGTTTCCTCCAGCGTGGTGCGGAGGAAGTCACCAAGGCGGGCGATCATGCGGCTTGCATCGCGCTTGCGATCGTCGTTGACCAGCGCGGAGATGGCGTTGAGCGTGTTAAACAGGAAATGCGGCTGCAGTTGGTACTTCAGTGCACGCAGCTCGGCGTCGCGTGTCGCTTGTGCGGCGAGAACGAGGCGCGCGCCCTCGGCACGCAGCGCGGCACGGTGCAGCACCATGGCCTGCA
>Ga0247742_10000291_pt1 | contig 42690 bp, 43 predicted proteins | sample UWRJL208509C2_FD_180944 | JGI IMG/M metagenome (GOLD analysis project Ga0247742, IMG submission 180944) | Plant litter microbial communities from Arlington Agricultural Research Station in Wisconsin, United States - UWRJ-L208-509C-2 | ecosystem: Environmental > Terrestrial > Plant litter >...
GACGGCGCTCCTGAATCGTATGGCCGGCATAACCGCCGCCAACCGCACCGGCGACCGTCGCGAGAGTACGACCGTTGCCATGGCCGATCTGGTTGCCAAGCAGGCCACCTGCCACCGCACCAATGGCGGTGCCAGCGATCTGGTGCTGATCCTTCACCGGCACATGGCGGGTCACAACCTCATCGTGGCACTGGCGCTGCGGAGCCGAAGCGGCCTCGCGCACGGGATCGACGCTGACGACACGGCCGTATTTCGGACCGGCCGGCTCGGGCGGCGGCGCAGCGGCAGCGTTGAGGGCGGCGGTACCCGTCCCCGGTGCATTGGCCACATCGGCATTCGCGTCGCGGTTGCAGGCGGAAAGGCTCAACACAAGGGCCGCGCCCAAACCCGCGTTCAGGACGGAAATCTTCAACCTGCTCATAACCCTACTCTCCTAACAAAGGTCGGCGACGCGATGGTGCATCAGCCCCATCACCCGGAAGTCGCCTCGATGACATTTGACAGTCGTTAAACTGAACGACGCCTTAGACTGAAGCCTACAACCCCACCGGCCGCTGACTGACATGCTCGATCTGGTAGACACCCACGCCCATTTGGACGATCGCTCGTTCAGCGAAGATCGCGGCGCGATGTTCGACAGGGCCAGCGGGGCCGGTGTGAGGCGCTGGATCGTACCGGCGATCGATCGCGGAAACTGGGAGGCCATCGAGGTTTTGTGTGCGGCGCGTGAAGGTGCGTTCCCTGCGTACGGACTACATCCCCTCATGGTGGGAGCCCACCGGAATGAGCACCTTGCCGAATTACCCGCCTGGCTCGACGGGCACGGCGCCATCGCCGTAGGCGAGATCGGGCTGGATTTCTACGTCGAGGGCCTCGACCCCGCACGGCAGCGGGAGGTCTTCGTCCGCCAGCTGGAAATCGCCAGGGAGCACGACTTGCCCGTCATCGTGCATGCGCGCCGCGCTTTCGAGGAAACCATCCACACCTTGCGACGCGTTGGCGGCCTACGCGGCGTGGTCCACAGTTTCTCAGGCAGCGAAGAGCAAGCCAGGCAACTCTTCGACCTCGGCTTCCACCTCGGCATCGGCGGCCCCGTCACTTACGACCGCGCCAATCGCATCCGCCGGGTCGTCGCCTCCATGCCCCTCGAATGGCTGCTGCTGGAAACAGACGCCCCCGACCAGCCGTGCGCCCATCACCGCGGCGAACGCAACGAACCGGCCTTCATGACGGACGTGCTCGAGACCGTTGCCTCGCTACGCGACGAGTCCATCGAAGACATCGCCGCAGCGACGACCGCGAATGCGGTGGGGTTGTTCAACCTCCGGTAACACCCTGCCCGTGCAGGAGTCCCTTCAGCGGCACATTGCGCCTTGCCCGACATCCTTGCTAGCCTAATAGTTCACCAGCGAACTATTAGCCAGCGAAATGTCCAGACTCAAACCTTGCGTCGACGCCCTCTACGAGGGTGTCGACCGCGTCGCGCAGAGCATTCCGGGGGTGCCGAAGTCCGAGGTCTTCCTCGTCCGGCTGCTCATGCTCACCGCGGGCGCGCTGCTGCGCGAGTTCGAAAACAAGCTCAAGCCCTATGGGATGAACGACAGCGACTTCCGCACGCTGATGATGCTGTACAGCAGCGAAGACGGCAGTGCGACGCCCGGTGAGCTCTGCGCACTGGCTGAGCAGAAGCCGACCAACATGACGCGCATCGCCAATGCACTGGCCAAGAAGGACCTGATCTCGCGGTCGCATGCCACCCACGACCGACGTCAGGTACTGCTCCGGATCACGCCGGCCGGCCGGCGCTTCGTCAGCAAGATGCTCCCACCGATGTTCCCGCCCCTGGTGGAAAACTTCGCCTGTTTCAGTTCCACCGAGCGCAAGACCTTCGAGAAGCTTTTGAAGAAGCTCGCCCTGCACATCGACCCGACGGTCGACACGGACGACACCCCATGACACCTGCCCTTCTCCGACCCGCGCTGCTTGCCGCCACGGTCGCCACCTTGCTCGCCGCCTGCCACATTCCCGCGAAAATCGACCGGCCCGCGCTGCGCGACGACGTACCGCTCGCAGGCCTGGTTACGGATCAGCGCCCCGGCTGGCCCGCCGCCGAATGGTGGCGCGCCTACGGCGATCCGCAGCTCGATACGCTGATGGACATGGCGCTGCGCGGCGCGCCCGATCTCGCCCAGGCGAAGACGCGGGTGGACTCGGCGCAGCAGAACATCCGCGTCGCCGCCGCGCAGGCCGGCTTGCGCGTCGACGGCAGTGCCCAGGTCGCCCGCCAGCGGATGAGCGAGCATGGCCTGATTCCCGCGCAGTTCCTTGGCTTCACCTGGTACAACCAGGCCGACATCGGCGTGCAGGTCAGCTACGACTTCGACTGGTGGCACAAGAAACGCTTCACCCTCGAATCCGCGATCGACAGCGCGCGTGCCGCGGAAGCGGAGCGCTCGGCATCCTCGCTGGCCATCCAGGCCGTCGTCGCCGATACCTACTTCGGCTGGCTTGCCGACATGTCACGCGTAGCCATCGCCGATCGCCTCGTCGTCGTGCGCGAGCGTGCGCTGCGAATCGCCGAGTTGCGCGTGAAGCAGGGCGTGGACGTCCCCGATACCGCCCAGCAGGCCCGTGCCGAGCTGGCCGGCGCCCGCCAGCAGCGTGTGGCGCTGCAGGGTTCGGCGGATATCCGCCGCACTTCGCTGGCCACGCTCGTGGGTGTCTCCCCGGCGCAGTTGCCCCCGCTGACGCCACGCGCCCTGCCCAATGTCGGCAGCGGCCTCCCGTCAAACGTCGGTACCGACCTGATGGCACGCCGCCCCGATATCGCGGCCAGCCGTTGGCAGGTCGAAGCGGCGCTCCGCCAGACGGATGCGGCACGCGCCCAGTTCTTTCCCGATGTGAGCCTGAGCGGCATGGCGGGCCTGTCCAGCATCGACATGGACAAGATCTTTTCGCCCAGCAGCCGCGTGTTTTCGCTCACGCCGGCGCTGCACCTGCCGATCTTCGAAGGTGGCGCGCTCGAGGCCAACCACGGTGTCAGCCAGGCGCAGCTCGGCGCCGCCGTGGCCCAATACAACGCCACCGTCGCCTCCGCCGCGCGGGACGTGGCCACGCAGGCACTGGGTGCGCAGCAGATCGCCTCACGTCGCACGCAGCAGGCCGAACAGATCGACTCCGCCAGGACGCTGCTCGCCAGTGCGAAAGCCCGCGCTGCCCGCGGTGTCCGTGACGATCGCGAGTCCCTCGCCACCGAGGCCTCCTTAGCGCAGCAGCTGGACGCGGACACCGACCTGCAGGGTCAGGCCCTGTCCACCGATGTCGCGCTGATCAAGTCACTCGGCGGCGGCTATCGCGCCGAAACGATCGACTCCTCCTCCACGCCCAGCACGAACGGAACCCAGAACCCATGAGCGCCACTACGACCGACACGCCGCGCACGAAGGACGAAAGCGGCAACGCGCCCAAGGACAAGGGCAAGCGGAACCGTGCGCTGCTCATCGCCGCGCTCCTCTTCGGCCTCGCGGCCCTGGCGTGGTTCCTGCTCTGGCTGTTCGTGTTCTCCAAACGCGAAACCACCGACGATGCTTACGTCGGCGGGAACCAGGTGGGCATCTCGGCGCAGGTGCCGGGCATCGTCGTGGGTGTGTTCGCCGATGACACCCAGCGCGTGAACGCCGGCCAGGTACTGGTGAGGCTCGATCCGACCGATGGAGACGTCGCCCTGCGCAAGGCCAGCAGTGCGCTCGCCCAGGCCGTGCGCCAGGTGCGCCAGCAGACGCAATCCGCCGCCAGCGCCGATGCCGCCCTCGGTACGCGCCGGCAGGACCTCAAGCGCGCACAGGACGATCTCAAGCGCCGCATCCCGCTGCTGGCGGAGAAGGCCGTGGCGCCGGAAGAAGTGCAGCACGCGCGCGATGCCGTGGACACGGCGCAGTCCGCACTCGAATCCGCACAGCGCCAGGCCGACGCCTCGCGGGCCCTGGTGGATGGCAGCGACGTTGAGACGAATCCCGCCGTGGAACAGGCGCGTGCCGGCTTCCGCCAGGCCTGGATCGCCGCACAGCGCAACGCCATCGTCGCGCCGATCGACGGCTATGTCGCGCTACGCAGCGTGCAGGTCGGCAATAGCGTGCAGCCCGGCCAGCAGCTGATGACCGTGGTGCCACTTCATGATCTCTGGGTGGATGCCAACTTCAAGGAAAGCCAGCTGCGTCACGTGCGTATCGGCCAGCCCGCCAGGATCGAAGCCGACATCTACGGCGGCGGTACCGAGTACCACGGCAAGGTGATCGGTCTTGGCGCCGGCACAGGCAGCGCGTTCTCGCTGCTCCCCGCGCAGAATGCCACGGGTAACTGGATCAAGGTGGTGCAGCGCATACCGGTCCGTATCGCGCTGGACCCGAAGGATCTCGACAAACACCCCCTGCGCATCGGCCTGTCCACGGCCGTCACCGTCGACATCACCGACGACAAGGGCGACGTGCTGGCACAGTCACCGTCGACGACGCCGGTGGCGCAGACCAACGTCTACGACGACGTGGCGGCCAAGGCCGATGCCGCCGCCGACGTCATCGTGCGCAAGAACCTTGGAGCGAGCGTGCCTTGAGCGACGCCGCCACCTTCCCCGACGCCGCACCCGCGACCGGCCCCAAGCCGATCCAGGGCGCGACACTGGTCGTGCTGACGGTCGCCGTCGCGTTCTCCACCTTCATGGAGATCCTCGACACGACGATCGTCAACGTGGCCGTGCCGCATATCGCCGGTAGCCTCGGCGTCAGCGCGAGCGAGGGCACGTGGGCGATCAGCTCATACTCCCTTGCCAGCGCGATCATGCAGCCACTGACGGGGTGGCTGGCCAAACGCTTTGGCGAAGTGAAGACCTTCGTCTTCTCAGTGATGCTGTTCGTGCTGTTCTCGATGCTTTGCGGCCTCGCGACCAGCATGCCGATGCTGGTGATCTTCCGCCTGCTGCAAGGTGCGGGTTCGGGCCCGATGGTGGCGCTGTCACTGTCGCTGCTGCTGTCGAGTTATCCGAAGACCAAACAGGGCATGGCGCTGGCAATGTGGGCGATGACCGTGGTGGTCGCGCCGATTTTCGGCCCGATCCTTGGCGGTTACCTCACGGACAACTTCTCGTGGCCGTGGATCTTCTACATCAACGTACCCGTGGGTGCGCTGGCCGGCGTCATCACCTGGACGATCCTGCGCGATCGCGAGACGAAGATCATCCGCGCGCCGATCGACACGGTCGGCCTGGCGTTGCTGGTGATCGGCATCGGCTCGCTGCAGTTCATGCTCGACAACGGCAACGACCACGACTGGTTCGCCTCGCCCCTGATCCTCACCCTGGGCCTGATCGCAGTCGTCGCGCTGGTCTTCCTGGTGATCTGGGAACTCACCGCGAAGCATCCCGTGGTCGACCTTTCGCTGTTCGGAAGGCGCAACTTCGCGGTAGGCGTGACCGCGCTATCGCTGGGCATGCTCGCCTTCTTCGGCATCAACGTGGTGTTTCCGCTCTGGTTGCAGACCACGCTCGGCTACACCTCCACCTGGGCCGGTCTCGCCACGGCGCCCGTAGGCATCCTTGCCTTCATCGTCTCGCCCTTCATCGGCAAGAACATCCAGCGGCTGGAGTTGCGCGCGGTGGTGACATTCGCCTTCATGGTGTTCGCCTTCACCTCGTTCTGGTTTGCCGGCTTCAATAGCGGTGCTTCGTTCGCGTCGCTGGTGTTGCCCCGCTTCATCATGGGCATCGCCATCGCCTGCTTCTTCATCCCACTCAACCAGATCTTCCTGTCCGGCCTCAACCCGGACCAGATCGCAGGTGCATCGGGCCTGGCGAACTTCTGCCGCACCCTGGCCTCGAGCGTCTCCACTGCGCTGACGGTGACGCTCTGGACACACCGTGGTGAATCCCACCACGCCTCACTGACCCAGTACGTGACCCAGGCCTCGCCCGCCACCACGGCCTACTCGAACCAGTTGGCCACGCTGGGCATCCAGGGCAAGCCGTCGCTGGCGGTGATCGACCAGGTTCTCACCAAGGAAGCCCTGACCCTGGCCGTCAACGACGTGTTCTTCGGCTGTGCCATCCTGTTCCTCGCCCTTATTCCGATTCTTTGGCTGGCCAAACCGCCGTTTGGAAATGCTGGCGGTGCCGCCGCGCATTAAATTGCCGTTATCTGAATCGATTTAAAGACGACATGTGAAATCCGAAAACGATTACGCCCCCTTTCGGCAACTGGTGCGGCGCAATACCTCGTGGTAGCTTTCGCCGCATGGCACAAACCCTACGCATCATTAAGAAGTACCCGAACCGCCGTCTTTATGACACGGAGATCTCGAGCTATATCACGCTGGAGGAAGTCCGCCAGCTGGTGCTCGATGGGGAAAACTTCGAAGTCCGCGACGCCAAGTCGGGCGAGGATCTGACGCGCTCCGTCCTCCTGCAGATCATCGCGGAGCACGAGGAGCACGGCCAGCCGATGCTCTCCCCGCAGTTGCTGTCCCACATCATCCGCTTCTACGGCGACTCGCTGCAGGGCTTCATGGGGCCATACCTGGAGCGCAGCCTGCAGGTGTTCCTCGACCAGCAGCAACAGTTTCGCAACCAGCTGAACAGCCTGATGGGCCAGACCCCCTGGTCGATGCTCAATGAGATGACCGAGCGCAACCTCGACGTATGGAAGTCGATGCAGCGCGGTTTCCTCGATGCGGCCACGGCAAAGCCGGCCGAACCTGTCACTCGGACCACGCGCCCGACGGGCAAGAAAGCCAGCTAATCCTGACGCTGCGCCGCGGGCTTGCTCCCGGCGGCGCTGCGGCGCACGATGCGCTGCCCTGCAATATCGCGCCCCCGAATCAGGCCGCCCATGCCCCGTAACGACATCGCCGTGGTCGGCGCCGGATTGGTCGGCGCCCTGGTTGCCACCTTGCTTACCCAGCGCGGTTTTCGCGTCACGGTGTACGAGAAGCGCTCCGATCCACGCCGCGCCGGGTTTCAGGGTGGCCGATCGATCAACCTGGCCCTTGCCGAGCGTGGCCTGCATGCCCTGCGCGCCACCGGCCTGGCCGACAAGGTGCTCGAGCAGGCAGTGATGATGCGTGGCCGGATGGTCCACGACCCCGCCGGCCACAGTGGCCTGCAGCGCTACGGCGTGGACGACTCCGAGGTCATCTGGTCGGTCTCCCGCGGCGGCCTGAACACCCTCATGCTCGACGCCGCGGAAGCGGCGGGTGCCACGGTCCATTTCGACCAGGGCCTAGCCGCGGCCGACCTCGACGCCGGCACCCTGACCCTGAGCGATCCTCACGGCAACCTGCGCACCGTCGAGGCGCCCATCGTGATCGGCGCCGACGGCGCGGGTTCCGCGCTGCGTGCGGCGATGCACCGGCATTCGCCGTTGGGTGAGCGCATCGAGGAACTCGGTCATGGCTACAAGGAACTGGAGATTCCGCCGCGGGCGGATGCCTCCGCACCCTTTGCGATCGAACGCAATGCCCTGCATATCTGGCCGCGTGGCCACTACATGTGCATCGCACTGCCGAATCGCGAAGGCAGCTTCACCGTCACGCTGTTCCTGCCGAACGAAGGCGAGCATCCGAGCTTCCGCAGCATTGCGGGAGCTGGCGCCGCGGAGGCCTTCTTCCGGACCGACTTCCCGGATGCGCTCGCCCTGATGCCGGAGTTCGCCACCGACTGGTCGGCCCATCCGGTCGGCACGCTTGCCACCCTGTATCTGGATCGCTGGCACATCGGCGGCCGCGCACTGCTCATCGGCGATGCGGCGCACGCGATGGTGCCGTTCCATGGCCAGGGCATGAATTGCGGCTTCGAAGACGCCGCCGACCTCGCCGATCTTTTTGCCGCGCAACCGGACGATGCCGCCGCCGTGTTCGCCGCGTTCGAGCAGCGCCGCAAGCCGAACGCGGATGCGATCGCCCGCATGGCCCTCGAGAATTACGTCGAGATGCGCGATTCCGTGGCGGACCCGCACTACCTGCGCAAACGCGAACTGGGTGGCCTGCTGGCCGAGCGTTCGCCGACGCATTACCTGCCGCGCTATCGGATGGTTACGTTTACCCACCTGCCCTATCGCTATGCGCTTGAGCGCGGGCAGGCGCAGGATGTGCTGGTGGAGCAGTTACTGAAGGGGCATGAGTCGGTGGGTGATGTCGATCTGGATGCCGCGGTGAGAACGCTGGAAGCGACCTTGCCGCCGTTGCCGAAGCAGGCGTTTGAGCGGGGGTGAGTCGCGAGGTGGCCAACCGCCGCGAGCACCCTTTCGCCGATGAATCGGCTCCTACACAGAGCGCAACTGCATGACCCTTCAGCCCACCACTCCCGCCCTGCTTGAAGCACGTGGCTTGTGCTTCCTGCGCCAGGACGAGCCGGTGTTCGGGCCGATCGACTTCGCCTTGCACGGCGGTGAAATCGCGCTGGTGGAAGGTGACAATGGCAGCGGCAAGACCACGCTCATGCGCGTGCTCACGGGCATGCTGCGCCCCGGCGAGGGCGCGGTACTGCTGGACGGCGCGCCGTTCTCACTCGACACCGTGGCCGGCGCCGTGGTTTTCCTCGGTCATCACCTGGGCCTGAAATTCGACATGACACCTCGCGAAAACCTGCGGCTCGCTGCTGGGCTTTATGGCCTGCGCAGTGGCACCGACGAGAACGCGGTGCTACGCGATGTCGGTCTCGCCGGCTACGAAGACGAACCGGTACGCCAGCTCTCCGCGGGGCAGAAGAAACGCGCCGCACTGGCGCGCCTCCTTCTTCTGCCCGCCCGCGTGTGGCTGCTGGACGAGCCCTACGCGAATCTCGATCGCGAGGGCATCGCCCTGGTCAACCGCCTGCTCGAGCAGCACGCCGCGCGCGGTGGCGCGGCCCTGGTGACCAGCCATGGCGCCGTCAGCTTCGCCGGCGGTGAGCCGCGTCGTATCCGGCTGCACGCGTGACGCCCGGTAGCACACCCGCCGCCTGCGCCGCCCTGCTGCGACGCGACCTGACGCTGGCCTGGCGGCGCCGCGGCGATATCGCCATGCCGGTGCTCTATGCGGTCATTGTCACGACCCTGTTCCCGTTCGCGATCGGCCCCGAGCCGGCCCTGCTTGCCCGCATCGCGGGGGGCGTGGTCTTCGTCATCGTGCTGCTGGCGATCCTGCTGTCGCTGGACCACCTGTTCCGCGGTGACATCGAAGACGGCTCGATGGAACTGCTGATGCTGGCGCCCCAACCGTTGGCGCTGCTGGTCGGCATGAAGATCCTCGCGCACTGGATCACCTCGTCGCTCCCGCTGATCGTCGTCGCGCCGGTGCTGGCCAGCATGCTCAAACTGCCGCCGGAGGCCACCCCGGTGCTCGTGATCGCGCTGCTGCTGTCCACGCCGCTGCTATGCCTGCTGGGCGCGGTGCTGGTCGCCCTGACGGCCGGGTCGAGGCGCTCTGGTATGCTTCTGGCGCTCATGTTGCTGCCGTTGTGCGTGCCGGTCGTGATCTTCGCCGCCGGGGCCCTGGCCGCCGCGCAGGAAGGTCTGTCGTGGGTTGCGCCAATCGCCTGGCTGGGCGCTGGCCTGGCCATGGCACTGGTCCTGGCGCCGTTGGCCTGCGCCGCCGCGCTTCGCATCGCCATGGACACATGAACGCACGCAACCGTGGGAGCCGATTCGTGGACTCACGGTGTCCGAACGCATAGCAGGTAACGATGGCAAACTGGGTTCCCCTCTGGCTTCACCGCCTTGGCTCGCCGCCGGTGTTCTACCGGTTCGCCGGCACCGTGCGCCCGTGGGCATTCGGTCTGGCGCTGCTGCTGGGCGCCGTCGCACTGTACGGCGGCCTCGTGGTGGCGCCTGCGGACTACCAGCAAGGCGACGCCTATCGCATCATCTTCATCCACGTGCCGAGCGCCTGGATGAGCCTCTTCATCTACGGCGCGATGGCCGTCGCCGCCTTCGTCGGCCTGGTCTGGCGGATCAAGATCGCCGAAGTGGTGGCGATGGAATCCGCGCCGGTCGGCGCCGCGTTCACCCTGATCACGCTGGTGACCGGTTCGCTCTGGGGGAAGCCGATGTGGGGCACCTGGTGGACCTGGGACGCCAGGCTCACCTCCGAGCTGGTGTTGCTGTTCATCTACCTCGGCATCATCGGGCTGTACCACTCCTTCGAAGATCGCCGCCAGGGCGCACGCGCCGCGGCCTTCCTCGTACTGGTGGGCGCCGTGAACGTACCCATCGTGCATTTCTCGGTGAACTGGTGGAACACGCTGCACCAGGGCTCCACCATCCGCCTGCTGGGTCCGTCGCACATCGAGGCGAGCATGCTGTGGCCCTTGCTGACCATGATGGCCGCGACCAAGTGCTACTACGTGGCCAGCCTGTTCGCGCGCGTGCGCGCCGACCTCATCGCTTCCGAAGGTGGCAAGACCTGGGTGCGCGACATCGCCCTGGGCCAGCCAGGGAATGACGCCGCATGAGCCAGTTCCTCGCCATGGGCGGTTATGGCTCGTACGTGTGGACCGCGTTCGCCACCTTCCTCATCGTCCTTCTCATCGACACGCTGGCCCCGCTAGCCCGGCGCCGCCGCAACCTGCGCGAACTCCGCGCGCGGCTCGCGCGCCAGGAAAACCGCCGCCGGCCCGGAACCCCGCCAAGCAATGAATCCAACGCGTAAACGTCGCCTTGCCATCGTCATCTCCGTCGTCGCCGCTGCCGTCATCGCGGTGGGCCTGACCGTGTTCGCGCTGCAGCGGAACATGAGCTACCTGTTCACGCCGAGCCAGGTGCAGGAAGGCCAGGCCACGCAGTATAAAAATTTTCGTCTCGGCGGCATGGTCAAGGCCGGTTCCATCCAGCGCGCCACCAGCACGCTGCGCGTGAGTTTCATCGTCATCGACGCCGACGGCGCCATGCCCGTGGAATACACCGGCATCCTTCCCGACCTGTTCCGCGACAACCAGTCGGTGATCGCCACCGGTCGCATGGACGGCGCGCGTTTCATCGCCAGCGAGGTCCTCGCCAAGCACGACGAGAACTACATGCCGAAGGAACTCAAGGACGCCATGGCCAAGGCCCACCAGAACAAGAAAATCGACGACACCGCGATGAAGGACACACCGAAGTGATCCCCGAGCTCGGCCAGTTCGCCCTTGTCCTCGCGCTTCTTCTTGCGATTGCGCAGGGCGTGCTGCCGATTGTCGGCGCCTGGCGCAACAACGCCGCGCTGATCGCCGTCGCACGTCCCGCCGCCGCCGGACAGGGCGTGTTCGTCTTCGCCGCGATGGCGATCCTGATCTACGCCTTCCTGACCTACGACTTCTCGGTGGCCTATGTCGCCGACAACTCGAACCTGGCGCTGCCCTGGTACTACCGGATCACCGCGGTATGGGGCGCGCACGAAGGTTCGATGCTGCTCTGGGTGTTCATCCTCAACGTGTGGTCGGTGGCGCTTGCCGCCTTCAGCCGCCATCTGCCACCGGCCTTCCTCGCCCGCGTGCTGGGTGTGCTCGGGCTGATCGGCGTCGGCTTCCTCGCCTTCATCCTGTTCACGTCCAACCCCTTCCTGCGCGAACTGCCGATGCCCGCCGATGGCGGCGACCTCAATCCGGTCCTGCAGGACCCGGGCATGACCTTTCACCCGCCCGTGCTCTACATGGGTTACGTGGGTTTCTCGGTGGCGTTCGCTTTCTCGATCGCCGCCTTGCTCGGCGGTGGTATGGAGCAGGCCTGGGTGCGCTGGGCGCGCCCGTGGACGAACGTGGCCTGGGCGTTCCTGACCCTTGGCATCGTCGCCGGTAGCTGGTGGGCCTACGCCGAGCTGGGCTGGGGTGGCTGGTGGTTCTGGGATCCGGTGGAGAACGCGTCGTTCATGCCGTGGCTGGTCGGCGTCGCGCTAATCCACGCGCAGGCCGTGACGGAAAAGCGTGGCTCGCTGCCGGCGTGGACCATCCTGCTTTCGTTGTTCGCATTTTCGCTGTCGCTGCTTGGCACCTTCCTCGTCCGTTCGGGCGTGCTGACCTCGGTGCATGCGTTCGCATCGGATCCGCGTCGTGGCCTGTATATCCTCGCCTTCCTGATCATCGTCATCGGTGGTTCGCTGCTGCTCTACGCGATTCGCGCGCCGAAGGTCGCCACCGGCAAGCCCTTCGCGCCGCTGTCGCGCGAGACCGGCGTGATGGTGGCGAACCTGCTGTTCACCACCGCGGCCGCCATGGTCCTGCTCGGAACCCTGTTCCCGCTGATCGGCGACGCCCTGAACCTCGGCCGCGTTTCCGTCGGCCCGCCGTACTTTGGCTTCCTGTTCGTGCTGCTGATGGCACCCGCGGTGCTGTTGCTTCCGTTCGGCCCGTATCTGCGCTGGGGCCGCGCCGAGGGGAGCCAGCTGACTACCATGGCGCTGCGCGCCGGCATCGCCGCGATCATCTGCGCCATCGTCGCCGCCTTCTTCGCCCAGGGCCACCTGCGTGCAATCGCCGGTATCGGCGGTGCGGTATGGGTGGCTGCGGGTACCTTGTCCTACGTGATCAAGCGCTGGCGCGATATGCCGCGCGGTCGCCGCTATCCTGCCGAGATGGCTGGCATGCTGCTGGCGCATACGGGTGTCGCGATCTTCCTGGTCGGCGTGATGCTGTCCGAATCGCTAAGCGTGGAACGCGACGTGCGCCTCGAGCCCGGCCAGACCGAATCCGTGGGCGGCTACGAGTTCCGTTTCGACGGTGTCGAAGAGACCACCGGGCCGAACTGGCGCGCCGACGAAGGCATCGTGACCATCCTGCGCGGTGGCACGACGCTGACGACGATGCATCCGCAGAAGCGCACGTATTCACGTGGCCAGGTGCAGACCGAATCCGCGATCGACGCCGGATTGTTCCGCGATATCTACGTTGCCCTCGGCGAGCCGATGAAAGCGACGAACGTGAAAGGCGCGTGGGCCTTGCGCCTGTATCACAAGCCCTTCGTACGCTGGATCTGGCTGGGCGGGCTCTTCATGATGGCGGGCGGTTTCGTTGCCGCCGCGGAACGTCGTTTCCGTGCGAAACGGGCGCCGTCGGCTGCGACCGCGACGACAACCGTGACACCGCCGGTGAAGGAATCGCTCGCATGAGCCGCATGCTGCCCCTGCTCGGTTTCCTCGTGCTGGTCGGCCTGTTCGGGTTCGGCATCTGGTGGAACACCCAGCACGACCAACACGAGATCGCCTCGCCGCTTATCAACAAACCGGCACCGGCGTTCGCCCTGCCCGTCCTTGGCGATGCGAGCAACACGGTCACCAAGGCGTCGCTGCTGGGCAAGCCGTACTTCCTTAACGTGTTCGCCAGCTGGTGCATCGAGTGCGTGCACGAACATCCCATGCTGATGACCGACGTCAAGCAGCTCGGCCTGCCGTTGGTCGGCTTCAACTACAAGGACGATCCGCAGGCGGCCACCGCATGGCTGGCCGAGCACGGCAATCCGTTCGATGTGATCGTGGCCGATCGCGAAGGCCGCAGCGGTATCGACTTCGGTGTCTATGCGGCACCTGAGACCTTCCTGATCGATGCGAAGGGCGTGATTCGCTACAAGCGGATCGGGCCGATCACACCCGAGGTGATCGACCGGGAAATCCGTCCGGCACTTGCCGCGCTGGCGAAGGAAGCGCCGTGATGCGTCGCTTGCTTTTCGTGTTGGGTCTTCTGCTGTTGCCCGCGCTATGCATCGCCCAGGCGATCCAGCCGCTGCCGTTTCGCAACCACGCCGAAGAAGTGCGTTTCCAGCACCTGAGTGCCGAACTGCGTTGTCCGATGTGCCAGAACGAAACGCTGGCCGATTCCAATGCGCCGATTGCGCATGACCTGCGTCGCCAGGTCTTCGAGATGATCCAGGCGGGCAAGAGCGACGACGAGATCAAGGCTTTCCTCGTCGACCGCTATTCGCAATTCGTTCTCTACAAGCCGCCGGTCGAGCCCAGCACGTGGCTGCTCTGGTTCGGTCCGCTCGTGCTGCTTGTCATCGGCGGCATCGTCGTCGCCGTGCAGGTACGTCGCCGCGCTCGCCAGTCCCCTGCCGACACGACGCCGATCAACGATACCGGGGACGATTGGTGACTTACGCGTTCTATCTCACGGCCGGGGCCATGCTGGTCCTCGCACTGGCCCTGCTCCTGGTTCCGATCGTTCGCCATGGCCGCCGCCATGGTCGTTCGCGCGGCGTGTTCGCCTTGCTGGTGGCAATCACCGTACTTGTGCCGCTCGCCAGCGTAGGCCTCTACGCACTGGTCGGCACGCCGTCGACGCTGGGTGGCGTCGAGCCTGCCAAAGAAATGGACGTCAACGAGGCCATCACCGCGCTGCGTGCGCGCCTGAAAGAGCACCCGGAGGATGCGCAGGGCTGGCTGCTGCTCGGCCAGACCTTCACCATGCTCAAGCAGCCAGCGCAGGCGCGTGACGCGTACGACGGCGCGCTCAAGGCGGATCCGGCCAACGGTGCCGCCATGGTCGGCTGGGCCGAGGCCGATTCACTGGTTCGCGACGATCATCGTATCGAGGGCCGTGCGCTCGACCTGCTCAAGGCCGCCGTCACCGCGAATCCGCAGAACCAGCGCGCGCTGTGGCTGCTCGGCATCAGCCAGTTCCAGCACGAGCAATACAGCGAAGCATCGGCGACCTGGAAGACCCTGCAGCCCATGCTCGATCCGGATTCGAACGTCGCCCATGCCGTCGCCGAACAGATCGCCCAGGCCGACAAGCGCGCGCAACAGAAGTAACCCGTGGCACCATGGCGGATATCCATTGAAGGACGTTCTCATGGGCGACGCACGCCGTTACCACACGCTTTCTTCCCCGTTCCGCATGAAACGCGGCGGCGAACTGCATGGCGCACGCGTCGCGTACGAAACCTGGGGAACGCTGGACAGCGAGCGCGGCAATGCGGTGCTGATCCTCACCGGCCTTTCGCCTAGCGCGCACGCCGCCGCCAACGGCGAGGATCCGACGCCAGGCTGGTGGAACGACATGATCGGCCCCGGCAAGGCCTTCGACACCGATCGCTATTTCGTCATCTGCGTGAACTCGCTCGGCAGCGACAAGGGCTCCACATGCCCCGCGTCGATCGATCCGGACACAGGCGACGCCTACCGCCTCACCTTTCCCGAGCTCTCCCTGGAAGACGTCGCCAACGCCGCGCACGAAGCCGTGAGCGGCCTCGGCATCACCGAACTGGCCTGCCTCGTCGGCTGCTCGATGGGTGGTATGAGCGCGCTTGCCTACATGCTTCTGCACCCGGGTTCGGCGCGCACCCACCTGAGTGTCGATACGGCGCCGCAGGCTCAGCCGTTCGCCATTGCCATTCGCTCGCTGCAGCGCGAGGCCATCCGCCTCGATCCGCACTGGAACGAAGGGCGCTACGACAACGAGCGCTGGCCGGAACACGGCATGAGCATCGCCCGCAAGCTCGGCGTCATCACCTACCGCTCCGCGATGGAATGGAACGGCCGTTTCGCCCGCATCCGCCTGGACGCGGACGAGCGTGAGGAAAACGCGCCTTTCGGTTTTGAATTCCAGGTGGAGTCATACCTCGAAGGCCACGCGCGCCGCTTCAATCGCCAGTTCGACCCGAACAGCTACCTCTATCTTTCCCGCGCCAGCGACTGGTTCGACATCTCCGAGTACGGCGAAGGCGATGTCATGCGCGGCCTCGGCCGGATCCAGGTCGAACGCGCCATGGTCATCGGCGTGAGCACCGACATCCTGTTCCCGCTGGAACAGCAGGAGACCATCGCCAAGGGCCTGGAGGCGGCCGGCGCGAAGGTCGAATTCGTGGCGCTGGATTCCCCGCAAGGCCACGACGCCTTCCTGGTCGACATCGAAAACTACAGCCGGGCCATCGGCGGCTTCCTGCGCTCGATCTGAGCCGGTCTTTGTCGGAGCAAGGCGAGCGCCCTGTGGGAGCCGCTTCAGCGGCGATCGGGTGCTCGCAGAAACCTGACCGTGGAGGCCCACTGGCCCGCTGCCGCGGGATCGCCGATGAATCGGCTCCCACAGCGCCATTTGCTATCATAGGATCCGACCGGCGTCCCCACGCCACCGCCATCCAGAGGTTCCAGCCATGATCACGGTCGAGTTCCCGGGCAGCCGCAAGCTCATCGATGCCATCGATGCCTCGGTGGCCCAGGCAAGTACCCCGGCGATCACCGACGCCCTGCGCAACGCGCTGTGTCGACTGATCCGTTCCGAGGAAGTCAAACTTCCTGCATGCGTCTTCGAGATGGCCGGGGACCACTATGCCCGCCGCGAGCTCTACCGCAGCGAGGACCACGGCTACAGCGTCATCGCGATGACCTGGGGACCGGGCCAGGGCACCCTCATCCACGATCACAGCGGCATGTGGTGCGTCGAAGGCGTCTGGGCCGGCTCGCTCGAGATCGTCCAGTACGAACTGGGCGAACACGAAGCCCAGCGGTACCACTTCCGCCCCGTCGGCTCGATCCAGGCCGGCCCGGGCTCCGCCGGCAGCCTCATCCCGCCGCACGAGTACCACACCATCCGCAATCCCAGCGAGGATTCGGTAGCGGTCAGCCTGCACATCTATTCCGGCCGCATGACCCAGTGCGCGGTGTTCAAGCCCGAGGGCGATGACTGGTACGCGCGTACCGAACGCCAGCTGGGTCTCGACCAGGTCCACTGATTCACGCATAATGCGTGGCCCCATGCCGAAATGGCGGAACCGGTAGACGCGGCGGACTCAAAATCCGTTTGTAGTGATACAGTGAGGGTTCGAGTCCCTCTTTCGGCACCAAACAAGAAAAACATGGCATCCCATGCCAGCGATAGAACCTCAGAGAACCCGCCCATTCGGCGGGTTTTTTGTTGTCTGGCTACCCGTAGCGGTCAGGGAGAAATCGCCCGAAGCACCTGACTGCGCGATTGGTGGGTCGAGGCGTAAGAAAGCCGGTCGGCGGAGCCCGTGGGGTCCTTAGCGAGTTGAGAGCAGAACTTGTCCGTTGGCACGCTCAGCACGGCCGCAAAATGGGAAACAATTCCCGGGGCTCCGCGAACAGCTTGTGGCTTCAGCTGAATCCACACCTTTTCGTAGTTGCTGCCCAGCCGGGCGTAGATCCTTTTTGCCACGTCCGCCTCGCGTGCGTCATCGACAGCGAGCTGCGCCAGATAGGCAGAAAGATCTGCTCCCTCGACGGCGCACTGCCCCTGGATGACTTCGGCTTGGATCCTGGAATAAAGGGTGTAGTCATCCGCGAGGTAGTTCGCTAGCCGACCCATGTCAGTGAACTTCACTCCTTCTGCGCCCGCCTCCTCTCTGGCTAACTTAAAAAGCATCTGGGGCACGGCATCACCAACTGCCTGTTTTGACGCCTTCGCGTAGAGGTTGTCGAACTCAGTGTCGAGCACCGATCCGGCCTGACAGACGAAAGATCCCGCAAGAAGCAGAACGGTAGTTGTGATGTGTTTCACGACGAGCCCCCTGGTTGACCGCACACCGCTATTGGCACGATGCAGCCGAAAAATACTTGATCAGCCGGGTCCCATAACAGCCCTTGGCAACACATAAAGCAAGACAGCAAAGCCTGGATGCCGGGATGGACCGGCAGACCGTGGAGAGGCAGATGGGCCATCCCGCATGATCCATCCTCCCAGTGACGCACCCCAGGAATATTTCAGGCTCATCTACACAAACGCGTTTGCGAGTAACTTGGGGAGTAATAGTCGGACCAAATGGCTGCAAGCGTTGGGCACCAACGACCTTCGGTTCCCTCTTTCGCACCGGATACAACAACCGGGGTAGCGCACGTACCTTCGATTGTTCTCAATGAACCCGCCTCTCCAGCGGGTTTTTTGTTGCCGTCGCCGCGCTCCGTGACCTGCCCGGAACGCTGACGGCGCAATGCCTGTCGCTTTCGCCGCCTGCTCGCCTACAGATACTTCTGCAAGCGCGACGTACGATGCCAGCCTTACGGATGCTGAGTGACCCAGTCGAAGCCGCCATGACAGAGATCAATCGCGAAGAAATGCACGCCCGGCTTGAGGCAAGTGAGGCCCGGGTTGCGACCGCAGCGACGGACATGCGCGCCGAGCTGAAAACTGCAGTGACGGACATGCGCGGCGAGCTGAAATCCGGCCTGTCGGGGATGCGTCATGACATGGAAACCGGGCTATCGGGGATGCGTCACGACATGGACACCGGGCTGTCAGGGATGCGTCACGACATGGAAGCCGGGCTGTCGGAGATTCGGGCCGACATGGAAAGAATGCGCGGCAGCATGGAAACCATGCGTGCCGATATCCATCAAATGTTCTCCGCACAGACAAAATGGATCGTCATCATCGTATTCGGAGCTCTTGCTACAGGCGGCACTATCTGGGGTTTTCTGAAGCCCTCGAATCTTGCGCCCTCCATGCAATCGGTGCCTTTTGTGATCTATGCGCAGCCTATCCCTGCCCAGACGCCCCCTGCGGCCGCGTCGGACAGCCGGCTGTGAGGAATTATCCATGGACGTAAATGTACTGATGGACGCGCGCGTCACAGCGCTTGAAACCGAGATGAAGTTCGTACGCAGAGACCCGACGTCGACGCAGTGAGCAGCAGCTGAGCCTTCGCCAGGAATCTAATTTTCCGGTTTCCCGGCATGGCAATGCCTCAGCTCTTCCTGCACTGCCCTCGCATCCGTACCGACTTTGCGCGCCGCCGCCACGACTTCATCTTCGGACGCGCCAAGCACGAGCGACCAAAGCTGAATATCGTAGGCGTCCGTCAAGTGGATCACCATGTCGTCCGTGTGGTAATTGTCTCGATCGGTAATCACCGAAGGGCGTCCGCTGCTTGGATGCTCAACTGTGCCAAAAACACATGTTGATGCTTTGTCTAATTCCAGCCTCCGGCATCCTGACAGGGGTGAAATCGCGAACTGCATACCAATCGGTGGTTTGCACGTCCTAGGGCGACGTCGCGCGCGACGCCTTCCGCGCCTCGGCAGCGTGCTGCAGGTACGTCTTCCTGATGCTGTCGAGCTCCTTCTCGTCCAGCTCCTCCAGATCGAGCAGCGCGTTGTTCGCTTCCTTGATCGCATGGATCAGCTCATCCAGCTTGATCTGCATGGCTTCGGTGTCGCGGTTCTGGGTGTTCTGAATCAGGAACACCATCAGGAAAGTGACGATCGTGGTGCCCGTGTTGATGACGAGTTGCCAGGTGTCACCAAAACCGAAGATCGGGCCGCTGGCGGCCCACACGACGACGATAAGAACGGCGACCATGAAGGTCGCCGGCTTACCTGCGGCCTTGGCCACGGCCATTGCCATCCGGGTGAAGAGACTTTGTCCTTCCTTCTTGCTCATGGGCGTGGCCTGCTGGATTTCCCCGCAGCGTCGTGCCAGAGCCGTGAATCACAGGCGAAGACGCGCTGACGAGGCAGCTCAGGACATGAAGCCGCCATCGACCGTGAGGCTGGCGCCCGTGGTGAAACGGGCCTCCGGTCCTGCGAGGTGCGCCACCATCGCGGCAATCTCGTCCGCCTGCCCCATCCGGCCCAGCGGGATCAGCGGCAGCACCAGTTCCTCGACGTAGGCCGGGTTCATGTCGGTGGCGATCGGACCGGGCTGCACGTTGTTGACGGTGATGCCGCGGGGCCCCAGGTCGCGCGCGAAGCCGCGGGTCATCGACTTGATCGCACCCTTTGAGGCGCTGTAGATCGCCGTGCCCGGAAAGCCACTGCGGTCGGCGACGATGCTGCCTACGGTGATCACACTCCCGCCCTCGCCCATATGCCTCACCGCGGCACGCGTACCCGCGTAGACAGCGCGCACGTTGATCGCGAATACCCGATCGAACTCTTCCACGGGCAGGTCATCGACGGAACCGTGGGTGATCACGCCTGCATTGTTGACAAGGATGTCGAGACGGCCGTGCGCCGCAGCCGCAGTATTGATGGCTGCCGCGAGGGCCTGTGCATCGGCACTGTCGGCCCGAACAGCGTGAGCCAGGCCGCCTGAGGTCGTCACGGCGACCACCAGGGCCTGTGCCGCCTCCTCAGCTGCCGCGTAAGTGAAGGTCACCGAGGCGCCCTGTAGCGCGAGCCGACGGACGATGGCGGCACCGATACCGCGGGAGCCGCCGGTGACGAAAGCGATCTTTCCTGCGAGGGGTCGTGTGTTCATGGTTTCTCCAATTATGGATTGATTGGTCAAGTACAGGCCAAGTCTATCCTGTTCTTGATCGTTCATTCCACAATGAGATCTTAAGGGGCCAGCGCCCGCAGCGCTACGCCCACGATGCCTTGCAACGCCACCCGGGATGCACCACCGCGAGCAGCGACCTTCAGCCCCGACAGCGTCGCCAGCAGGAACTGGGCGGCGGCACCCGCATCCAGATCCGCAGCCAGCTCACCCCGCTCGATGCCATCACGAAGGCGACTCTCGAACGCTAGCAAGGTACGGTGACCGACGGCGTCCGTCACGGCGCGTACGTCCGGCTCGGACGTACCGAACTCCGTGATCGCGTGGATTCCGAGGCACGCGGGCGCCGCCCCGGAAACCGCATCGTCGACGAAGCCCAGCAGGGCGTGCTCGATTCCCTGGAGCACGGCATCGCTGGCGAACATGGCGGATAGTGTCGCGCCGGTGCTCTCTTCCGAATAGCGCTGCAACGCCTCGAGATAAAGGCTCCGCTTATCGCCGAACGTGTCATAAAGGCTCTGGCGGCCAATCTTCATTGCCTCCAGCAGCATGGGGGTGGACGTCCCCTCGAAACCATGAGCCGCGAAGGTCTCGATCGCACGCTGGAGCGCGGTATCCCGGTCGAATTCACGTGGACGTGCCATGCCTCACCACTTTTGGATCAAAAAGTCCATAAAAGCATAGCACCGATCAAATCGCTAAAATGGGGCCTATGAGTCACGCCAGGGACATACTGCAAACGGATATCGACGCGTCGGTGGAGGCAATTTCACGCCTGTCAGTCGTCCCGCGCATTCTCGACGCCGTGGTTCGTGCCACCGGCATGCGCTTCGCCGCCGTCGCCCGGGTGACCGAGAACCGCTGGACAGCCTGCGCGGTGCGGGACGACCTCGGCTTCGGCCTGAAACCGGGCGAAGACCTCGTTCTCGAGACCACCATCTGCAACGACATCCGCGCGCACCGCCAGCCCGTCGTATTCGGGCACGCCAGTGCGCATGCGGTCTATTCGCAGCACCACACGCCGAAGCACTACGGGCTCGAGTGCTATGCCTCCGTACCGATCTACACGGTCGAAGGCGAATTCTTCGGCACGCTGTGCGCGATCGATTCGCGTCCCCTCGCCGTGGACGAACAGCAACTGGCCGCGGAGATGATTCTCTACGGGGAACTCATCGCCTCGCAGATGGCGCTCGAGGGCCGTGTAGAAAGCGCCGAACGCGCGCTGCGCACGTCCATGGACGAGGGCGTGTTGCGCGAGCAGTTCCTCGCCGTGGTCGGCCATGACCTGCGCAGTCCGCTGCAGGCCGCTGGCATGGCGGCTGAAACACTGGCCGACATGGAGCTGCCGCCTCGCGCGGGCCGCCTTGCGAAAGTCATCACAGCCAGCACGAAGCGCATGGCCGACCTGATCGACGACATCATGGATTTTGCCCGGGCGCGTCTTGCCTCGGGCATCCCCGTCGCCCAACTCGACCAGGGCGATCTGGGCGCGGTGATCGGTCGGGTGGTGGCCGAGGTATCCGCGGCACATCCTGCCGCCACGATCGTCAGCCGTGTGGATCTTCCAGGCGAACTCCGCTTCGATCCCGTGCGCCTCCAACAGTTACTTGCCAACCTGCTCAACAATGCCGTCGCTCATGGCGATACGCGGCGCCCCATCCGCGTCGACGGGCGCCTCGAGGAGCTCACCGTTGTCCTTGCGGTGAGCAACTTCGGCACACCGATCGATCCAGTGACGCAGGTCATGCTGTTTCAACCCTTTTACCGACCGGAGAGCGCGACACCGCGGCCCGGCCTTGGGCTGGGCCTGTACATCGCCTCGGAGATCGCACGTGCGCACGGCGGCACGCTCACCGTCTGCTCCAGCACGGAAGACGGTACCTGCTTTACCTTGCGATTGCCCCTCGGCGACCCCTGACGCTCAGCGCGCTGCGCTCGCCGCAGGCGCCGGGTACTCGGTGGTCGTCTCGAACTCCGCGTAGGGCTGCCCGCTTTCGGGGAGATTTGCCAGGGGAAGTCGCTCGGCCACGCCCATCAGACGCGCCCGCAACACGCTCACCTCGCGTAACTTCTCCGATGCAGCGAACGAGTACTGATCGGTCATGTCGAAGGCGGCGACCACGTCGCCGTCTCCGCTTCGCATGATCCAGGGTCGTCGCGCCGTGATCAGGCCTGCGCGCTGCATGACCTCGTAGAGTTCCAGCAGGATCGAAACAACCAGATCGGTGCGGCCCGGGAACGGGCGATAGCCAACGATGATGGAGGTAGACACGCGCGGACCTCATGACGTCGGACAGGCTAAGCCGCATTTGTAACCAGTAACGGGTCGGCGTCAAGCGTTACTTGGTGCGGTTTCGGCAAACCTTCGAGACCGGCATCACAGCTCGCGAACGACGCGGAAACCGACGCGCGCGCTACGCAGGTCGGCGTCCGCGCCCTGGCGATAAGCGGAACGGACCATGTCCGGCGCGCTGCCCCAGGACCCGCCACGGACAACGCGACGGGAACAACCCGGGTTGACCCAGGCTTCCGCCGTGCGCGGCGCGCGGATGTAGTTGTCGTGCCAGCAGTCGCCAACCCATTCGGAAACGTTGCCACCCATGTCGTAAAGGCCGAACGGGTTCGGCGTGAAACTCATCACCGGCGCGGGCCCCCAATAGCCGTCCTTGTAACCGCCGAACGCGTTGCTCCAGCGCCTGCCGGAGCCGGAGCGGTCGTTACCGCCGGTCAGGTTCTCCACGCGCGAGGTGGGATTTTCATCGCCCCACCAGTAGCGGCTGGTGCTGCCGGCGCGCAGGGCGTACTCGAATTCCGCCTCGCTGGCGAGGCGATATTTCTTGCCCGTGCGCTGCGACAACCAGTCCGCATAGGCCTTGGCGTCATTCCAGGACACGTTGATCACCGGCAGGCGTTCCTGGCCCGCCTTGCCCGCGTAGTCGTCCTGCCACGTGGCCGAGGCATCGTCACGAAGGCCACCGCTCTGTTCGTCATAAACACTACCGCCGCCCAGGGACTGCGACTGCGGCACGTAGCCGCTTGCGCGGACGAAATCACGGAACTGCCCGATCGTCACGGCGCTACGCCCCATGCCGACACCCTTGTCGACCTGGACCTCATGCGCGGGCGACTCGTTGGCGTCATGGCCGCGCTCGCCATCCGGGGAGCCCATCATGAAGTGCCCGGTCGGCAGGACGACGAGCGGCGGCGCCTGCCCGGTCGAGTCGACGAAGCGATCGGCGAACACTTGGCCCGGCTTGTAGCTCGCGTACAGACGGGCATTGGTCACCCGTTCGTTAAAATCGTCAATGCCGGCCAGATCGGGACTGACCTGCTGTGCCTTGGTCGCCAGTTGCTGCGCCAGTTCGATGTTGCCAGCGTCCAGCGCGGAGCGCGCCTGGGCAAGCATCGCCGAACCGCTCTGCCGACGCATGCCCTCGATGCGGCCGCGGGTGTCCTGCAGGCCCTGCGATTCGGGGAGGATGGTGGCCGCCTCCGCCAGCGCCGCGTCCGCGGCAGCGAAGTCGTTCTGAGCGACGGCTGCGAGTGCCTTGTCGAGCACGGCACGCTGGACCTGGATCACGCCCTGCTCCGCCACGGCATTGTCCGGATCGATCTGGAGCACGGCCCGATAAGTGTCGAGGGCGCTGTCCCCGCGCGGCAGCTCGGCCTTGCCCTCCTGCAGCTGGCTGGCCGCCTTGCCGAGCATGGGCCGCACCTTGTCGAGGATGGCCAGCTTCTGTTGCAAGGGAGCCGCCTCGGCGGCGCTGGACGACACCCCCTTGAGCGCAGCGAGCCCGTCTCGCGCGGCATCGGCGTCGCCCAGGGCGATGTCCTGCTCGATTTCCGCGGCGAGACGCGCGCGCACCTCGTCCATACCGCCCAGCGCGCGCTGGCTATCGGCCTTTTCCTTGAGCACCGCGGAGAACATTGCCGCTGCGCTGTCCTTGCCGCCGACGAGGCGATCCGCCTGCAGGGCCTTGTCCGCCCGGTCGAGCAAGGCGGTCAGCTCGGGCGAGTCGGGCGTCTTCTGTGCCGGCAGATCGATTTCATGGGTCTTCTCGCGGCGGCGCGCGGCGATCACCGACGACGGCGCGAGCATGATCGGCGGACCGGCATCGATTTCAGAGACGATGGCCCCCGGCGCGGCCTGCGGGCGCTGGTCGAAGCCCATGGTCGTGGGCTGTCCGCGCATCGGGGTGCGTGGCGTGTTCTGGCCCGGTTCCACATGCAGCAATTGCGGAAAGAAGTGATAGAACAAGGCGAAACCGAGCACAGCGACACCCAGAGAGCCGCCAATGGCGCGCTGTCGGCGGACGGTCTCGGTGTTCGGCATGGTGGGCTGTTCCGTGCGGGCCTGCTATCGTGCGCTGCCACCTTAGAGAATCGCGTGCGGCAGGGCAACACGAACGTCGCGCGCGTTCCATGTATGCACAAGGAAGCAGGAATGACATCGAGCGACCTCGCTCCCGCCGCACCGTGGATCGACAACCGCAACGAGTTGGCCACGTGGCTGGCGCCTGTCGGCCCCACGGCAGTCGTCGGACTCGACACCGAGTTCATGCGGCGCAACACCTTCTATCCGCAGCTCGCCCTTCTCCAGCTGGCCCACGACGGTCGCTACGCCCTGATCGATCCGGTGGCGTTTCCGCTGGACGACGTGCTGCGCCCGACGTTCGCCGACAACCCCGTGGTCACGGTGATGCATAGCGCCGGTGAAGATCTCGAAGCGATGTCGCCGTTCCTGCCCGATGGTCCGCACACGTTGTTCGACACGCAGATCGCCGCCGCTTTCGTCGGCATGGGCCTGGGCATCAGCTACCGGGCACTGGTGGCGGAGCTGGTCGGTGCCGAACTGGACAAGGGCGAGACGCGCAGTGACTGGCTGCAACGCCCGCTGACCGAATCGCAGAAGCTGTACGCCACGCTCGATGTCGTCCATCTGCATCCCGTGCACGCCATCCTGAGCGAGCGCCTCGTCGCGCGCGACCGGGCCGCCTGGCACGCGGAGGACTGTGCCCGGATGAAACGCCGGGCCAGCGAGCGCGAAGGCGACCCGCAGCCGCAGCGCAGCTTCAAGGCCGCCGCGGAATGGACGCCGGAGAAGCAAGCCCTGCTCCGCCGCGTGCTGCGCTGGCGCGAAACCACCGCGCGTGAACTCGACAAGCCACGTTCGTGGTTGCTCGAAGATGCCCAGGCGCTGGACCTCACCAGCAACCTGCCGCGCGATGCCGCTCATCTCGACGAGCGTGTGCGTGGCACCCGTTCCCTGCGCGCACCGCAGCGAAAGGAGCTGTTCGACCTGCTCCAGCAGCCGCTGGAAGCCACCGAGATCGAATCCACCGCGCCGGTCGTCGGCCACCCCGTGGGCGACGCCAAGCGTGCCATCAACGAGATGCGCAGCGTCATCGACCTGCTCGCGACCCAGCTCGACCTTCCGCCCGGCCTGCTCTGCTCACGCCGGTCGATGGAGGAATACGTGATGACAGGCGCATGGCCCGAGGCCCTCGAAGGATGGCGCCGCGGCGTCCTTCACGAACGCCTCGCCGGCCTCCTGCCCGGCTGACCGCAGCCGCTCTCCCCGGCTGGCCGCCGCCACTCTGTGGGAGCCGCTTCAGCGGCGATGGGTGCTCGCGACACGGCCACGCATCGCCGATGAAGCGGCTCCCACAGAAAGCGCGTTCACCGCACCGCGGGGTGCTGCGCAGAAAACCGCGCGGCCAGCTCATCCCGCTCGAACGACGCCATCACATGTTCGACGAACACGCGCGTCTTCCGCGGCAGCAATTTCTGCGCAGCGTAATAGATCGAGATGTCGCCACCGTCGACCCACCAGTCCGGCAACACACGTCGTAATACACCGCGCTGGAGATACAACAGCGCATGCGGTACGGACACCAGGGCGATGCCCAATCCCTGCATGGCAGCGTGATTGGCCGCGTCGGGATCGTCGAACAGGATTCGCGTCTCGAGATCGATCGACGCCTTGCCACCCGCACCGTCGGTAAGCGTCCAGTTGCGGATGCGCCCGGTCTGTGGTGACCGAAGCAGAATACCTCCCCGCCCTGCGAGCTCCGCCGGTGTACCCGGCGCCCCTCGCGTGGACAGGTATGCCGGCGACGCAACCAGAACACGATGCGCCGGCGCCAGGCGCCGTGCGACCAGACCCGGCTGCAGCTCGAACCCCCCGCCGATGGCGACATCGAATCCCTCGCCGATCAGGTCGACCGCGCGATTGTCGAAGTGCCAGTCCGGCTGCACCCGCGGGTTCGCACGAAGGAAGGCGCCAAGCATCGGCACGATCCAGTCGCGCCCGAAGGCATTGCCCATGCTGACGCGCAGGCGGCCCACGGGGCTCGCGTGCGCCACGGTTGCGTTGGACATGGCCGTTTGCAGGGTATCCAGGCCGTCCACGACCTCGAGCCGGAACGCCTCGCCCGCCTCCGTGAGCGACAGCCGGCGCGTGCTGCGCTGGAACAGCCGGACACCGAGCGCGGTCTCCAGCCGGGCGACGTTCTTTCCCACCGCGGCAGGGGTCAGGCCCAGCGCGCGGCCCGCCGCCGCGAAGCTGCCCGACTCGGCGCTGCGGATGAAGCAGACAATACCGTTGAGGGTGTCCATGGAAGGATTCTAAACCGATGGTATCGACTGCATGGGCAAAATCGCGTCTACCGTTGTATCCCTGTCGCCGCTATTGATGCGGGTGTCCACCTCACCTCACTTCGGAGTCATGCCATGAACGACCTCAATTCCATCCAGGGCAAGAACGCCCTCGTCCTCGGCGGCTCGCGCGGCATCGGTGCCGCCATTGCCCGCCGCCTGGCCGCCGGCGGCGCCAATGTCGTGCTTACCTACGTCAATGGATCCGCCGCTGCCGAAGCGGTCGTCGCCGACATCGCCGCCAAGGGCGGCCGTGCGATCGCCTTCCAGGCTGACAGTGCGAGCGACGCCGCCATCGAAGCGGCGGTCGCAAAGACGATAGAGGCCTTCGGTGGCCTCGATATCCTCGTCAACAACGCGGGCATCGCGAAGTTCTCCCCCATCGAGGACTACCCGATCGAGGACCTGGACAGCACACTGGCCATCAATGTCCGTGCCGCCGTGGTGGCCAGCAAATTTGGCGCTCGCGCCATGAACCATGGCGGTCGCATCATCCACATTGGCAGCACCAATGCGGAGCGCATGCCGGGCCAGGGTGGCGCGGTCTATGCCATGAGCAAGTCGGCCCTGCAGGGACTGACCAAGGGACTGGCGCGCGATCTCGGCCCGCGTGGCATCACGGTGAACAACGTGCAGCCCGGCCCGGTCGACACCGACATGAACCCGAAGGATGGTCCGTTCGCGGAACAGCTGATGCCGTTGCTCGCCGTGGGTCGCTACGGCCACGCGGATGAGGTCGCCAGCTTCGTCGCCTATCTCGCCGGCCCCGAAGCGGGCAACATCACCGGTGCAAACCTGCTGATCGATGGCGGCTTCGCCGCCTGAAAACCACAGGCGACCCGCTCGCATCCTGGCCCCGCTGTCGCGGGGATCGCCGCTGAAGCGGCTCCTGCACAAAGCGACCCGCTCTGTGTGGGAGCCGATTCATCGGCGATGCTCTTAGTTGAACGACGCCCCGAATGTCACCATGAACGCACGCGGCTGCAACAGCCCGTAAGTCGGCGAACTGGTGTACAGCGAGCCCTGCGTGGTCGCCAGGAACTGCGCCGAACTCACATACGAGAACGCCTTGCGATCGGCCAGGTTGGTCACGTTTACCTTGATATAGGGCGTCTTCAGCGCGTCCCAGTCACCGAAGCGATACCCGGTGGAGAAGTCGAACTGGGCGAAGCCGCCGACCCGCTCGGTATTGAGGTAGTCACCGTACAGCGAGCTGCTGATACGACCCGTCAGCGTCGCCCACAGGTGCGCGCTGTCGTCGTAGCCGATGCTCACGTTGCCGATATTGCGTGCCGTATCCGGCATGGTCTTGCCATTGGTCGGATAGATGCCGTCACCGCCACCGTCGATGCTGCCGACGATCTTCGCCTGCGTGTAGCTGTACGACGCATACGCCGTCCAATCCTTGCTCAGCTTGTAGCTGGCTTCGGAACTGAAGCCCTGCATGTGCATGCGCTTGACCGACGTGTAGTACGTGTAACCCGTCGTGTCGTCGAACGCGCTTTCCTGCTTATTGTTGTAGTTGCTGCGGTAGACATCCGCGCTGACCGAAAGGGCGTCACCGTAGAAACGCCAGCCGAGGTCCGTATTCCACGCCGTTTCCGGCGCATTGGCGGCCTGCTGGCTGGCCAGGGCGTTCAGCAGAAGCACCGTATTCGGCGGCGCGCGGAAGGTCTTGCCGCTGCCGATGTAGAACTGGTTGCGTTCGTCCATCTGGAACTTGATGCCTGCCGTCGGCAGCACCTTGTGCCAGTTCTTGTCCACGTCGGTAGTGAACTGCTGCTTGGTGACGGCACCGGCGATCGAACCGGGATACTCCTGTGCGAAGCCCGTGCGGTTCGTCCACAGGTAGCTCACGCCCGCGGTGAATGTCCAGAAATCATTTGGCGTCCAGTTGTCGGTAACGAAACCCTTCTTGATCTCGGTAGTGGTGTATTCGTTGTAGACCTTCTGGCCCAGGCCGCTGCCCGGGTAGGTTACGAAGCTGTCGTCACCCCAGATGGAAGCCGGCGTGCCTTCGCCGTTCACCAGACCGTAGAGATCCGACTGGCTCTTGCGCGAACGCTCGTACCACACGCCGTACTCGAGGCTGTTGTCCTGGCCAAGGTCCTGATTGAACTTGGCGATGATGCCGGGGCGGTAGGTAAGCGCGGCAGAGTACGAATAGACCACGCCCTTTTCGCCAGTGGAGACGATGCCGTTGTTGTTGACGTCCTGGTTGGCGACGCCGAAGGTATCTGCGCCCGTCGGACTCTCGCTGACCGTCGCGCCGGCACCGCCGCCGCCATTGCCGTACCAGAAGTAAGGCACGACGGAGAGACGCAGGCTGTCGCTGAACTTGAACTCACCGTCGAGACTGGCCAGGTAGCTCTTGAACGGATTGGTACGCAGGCCGTAGTAGTACGTGTTGTTGTTGATCGCGGCGGTCGAGCTACCCGGCATCCAGGTATTGAGATAGTCGTAGTGATATCCGTTCTGGGCCACCTGCGCCTTGGTCAGCGAACGGTAGTTGATATTGTTCTCGCGGTTGTACTGAAGCGAGGCGCTGATCGAGTTGTTGTCGTCGATCGTCCAGACAGACTTGCCGTCAACCTTCGTCACTTCCATGTCGCCCGGGCCGCGCCACTTGTCGGCGGTATTGCGCGAGTAGGAGATCCACGAACGCACCGGACCGGTGTCGCCCGTGTTGAGGCGGATAAAGGTACGGCGGTAATCGTTGTTGCCAAGGCTCTGGGTGAAATCCACGCCAGCCTTGTGCGAGGGATCGATCGTCGCCCAGCCGATGTGACCACCGCTGGCGCCCGAATCGGGCATGTCGATATCCGGAATGCCCTGCAGCACCGTGATGTCGCCCATGTTCTCGCTGTCGCCGTATTCGGTCGCGTACACCGAGTAGCTACCCGAATCGGTGATCGGCGCGCCGTTGAGCGTCATGCCGATGTCCGACGAATCGAAGCCGCGGATCGAGTAGTGGCCGTTGGCAAGGCCGGTGACATCGTCTGTCGCGGCATTCACGCCCGGGATCGTACTGATCATCTGGGTGAAGTTCGCGCCCGGCGACGCCTTGACGATGGCCTCGCGGGTGATCGTGGAAACCGCCTTGCTGGCCGTCTGCACCGACATCAGGCCGGCACCCAGGTTGAGGCTCTCCGCCTGGACCTGCACGCCACTCATCTGCTGCACGCGGCGGGTGTCGTTGGAGGTCGTCGTGTTCGAGGTGCTCGACGCGCTGCGCTGTGCCGGAGCGGTCGTCGTCGGGGTCTCGGACTGGCCCGTTGCATCCTGTGCCCAGACCGAAGCTGCGGTCATCGAAAAGACGACGGCGATCGCCATGGAGAGATGGTTTCTTTTCACTGGAGTTTCCTGAGTTACAAGGGTTGAATCGTTGTCCGCACTTCACCGCTCGACATATCTTTCGATAGTCGAAGGCTCGTGCGATTTCTGCTGTCATTGCTGCGTAATACTTGCTGAAACGCGCAAGTTCACGCGCTTTCCCTAGGCATAAAAAAGCCCAGTCGACGATGACCGGGCGAACGTTGCGAATTTAGTTTTTTACTGCGGAGAAATCGCACGAAATAATGCGCGTCTTCGCTACGCAATAAGACTCTCATGCTTATTTTACAGCATATTTACAACGTCGCCATTAGGACGAATTCGGAGTAGCGCGCCAGCGTCATCCGGCGTTTCAGCGCCCTTTGACGCTGTCACCGTTATCACCACTGTAGGCAGCGAGAAATTCATCGGACGACACGAAGTCGGCAAGGGTCCGCAACGCGGTTGCGGATTCACTACCGAGCACCTCCTCGACCTGGCGATTTGCAGCCGCCCAGAGATGGAGGGCCCGATGTAGCAGAGCCACGCCTTCGGGAGTCAGCGACGCGCGTTTGGCCCGCCTGTCCTCTTTATCAGGCGACAGTGCGATCAGTCCGTCCCTGACCAGCGGCCTCAGCGCGTGAGTCACCGCGGAAATCTGCAGCACGAGCTTCGTCGCCAGATCCTGCAGCGTGGGCGACCGCCCCTCGGCGGCGGCGGACAGGCGTTCGATGTCCGCGAGCAAGCCGATCTGGGTCGCCTTCAGGCCGACCGGAGCCAGCGCGTCGTCGTAGAGGTTGCCCAGGCGCCGGGCGGCGCGCCGCAGGGCCGTGTTCGTGCAGGCGAGGGCCAGGAAAGCGCTCGCGTCCGCCGCCGCCTTGTCGGCCACGTTTGCCTGCACGTTCGCTTTTTTGGATGTTTTCGCCATGGTGTAAGGATGGTTGAGCACTGAAGCATTGACAAGCGGAGAGCTTACCACTATATAGTTGAGCCCTCAACATCTTCATTGAGCACTCAACCTAAACCACGGAGTAACGAAACATGTCCTCTTCCAAGAAAACTGCCCTCGTCACGGGTGCCTCCTCGGGCATCGGCGCCGTCTACGCCCAGCGTCTGGCCGCACGGGGCTACGATCTGATCCTCGTCGCACGCCGCGCGGACCGCCTGGCCGCGCTCGCCGAACAGCTCACCAAAGCCCATGGCATCGACGTGCGCGTACTGGCGGCCGATCTCGAGAAAGACGCCGACGTCGCCAAGGTGGAAGCCATTCTCGCCAGCGACACCAGCGTGCAGATGCTGGTCAATAACGCAGGCCTGGCACGGCTGCGCCCCTTGAAAGACACCTCGGTCGCGGATGCGCATTCGCAGGTAGCGCTGAACATCACTGCCCTCACCCGCCTGACGCAGGCCGTCCTGCCGGGTCTCGTGGCGCGCAACGAAGGCACGATCGTCAACGTAGCCTCGGTGCTTGCCGTGCACTCCCTGCCGATCAGCGCTGTCTATAGCGGAACGAAGGCTTATGTCCTCGCCTTCACGCGTGGCCTGCAGGCCGAACTCGCCGACACCGGCGTGAAGGTCCAGTTGGTCCTGCCAGCCTCCACGGCCACCGAGATCTGGTCGGAAGAGGTCTCGGGCATCCCGCTGGCGGCGCTGCGCCAGGAGTCCATCATGAGCGCCGAAGACATGGTGGACGCTTCGCTCACCGGCCTGGACAACGGCGAGACCGTCACCTGGCCTTCCGTTGCCGACGAAGGTCTCTGGACCGCGTTCGACGTCGCGCGCGCATCGTTGTTCGCTGCTACCCAGACGGGTACGCCGGCACCGCGTTATACCAAGGCGTAAGCCCGCTGCAGCCTGCTAATATGTCGCCTTGTGCCTCATGGCGCAGGGCGACTTCGTGAAACCTCATCGATTCGGCGATATCGCGGCGTTCGTCGCCGTGGTGAAAGCGGGAAGCATCACCGCCGCCACGAACTCACTAGAACTGACCCGCTCCGCCGTCGGCAAGAGCATCGTGCGCCTGGAAACCCAGCTGGGCCTGCGCCTGCTCAACCGCACCACGCGCAAGCTGAGCCTCACCGACGAAGGCGCCGTGGTCTATGAGCGCTGGCGTCAGATTCTCGACGAGCTGGAAGACGTCGACGCGACCATGGCGCTACGTCGTAACCAGCCGACCGGCACGCTGAAGTTCCTGATGCCGCCCACGTTCGGGCAGCGTCATGTGCTGCCCGTGCTCAATGCCTATCTCAATGAGTGGCCAGCACTCCGTGCGGAGCTCTGGTTCACCGACCGCTTCGTCGACCTGGTCGAGGATGGTTTCGACCTTGCGATACGTATCGGTGCGCCCAAGGAAGACTCGCAGATGCTGACGCGCACCGTGGCGTGGCGGCAGTTCATCGTCTGTGCGTCACCGGATTATCTGGCCCGGCGCGGCACCCCCCAGACACCACGCGACCTGGTCGGCCATGACACGATCATGTACGCCGTCGGTGAACAGCCGCGGCCCTGGCGCCTGTACACGGACGACGTGCCGCATGTCTATGAGGGCCCCGCGCGCCTGGACATCGACAGTTACGAGGTCATGCGCGAAATGGCCCTGGCAGGATTCGGCCTGACGTTCCTGCCCAACTACATTCTCGCCGACGAGCTGCGCGCGGGCACGCTCGTCGAAGTATTGCGTGCCCATCGACCGCCACGCGATCCCATTCGGCTGGTCTACCCGAGCAGGCAGCACCTGGCGCCTCGAACGCGGGGCTTCATCGATCTCCTTGCCCAGCGCTGGGAATCCGGGGCGCCCTGGGAGACGTAACCCGGGCACGGTATTGGGGACGGGCAGGCCCGGATGAAGTTCGTCTGGCGTCGTATATCCGGCGCGTGCAGCGGCAGACACTGTCGCATCGCAACTACCCCAGCACACCTCCCCATGAAAACCTTGGCTCCCGTTGCACGCCCCACCCTTCTCATCGCATGCGCGTTACTGGCGACCACGCTGTTAGCCGGCTGCCACGCGACCACCGACGCACGATGGACCACCGCCGACGACACCGTCTATCGCTGGGAGCACGCGCTGCCTACCCTCCCGGTGGAAGTTCGCGGCCAGCTTCCGAACATCACCCACGAGCAGATCGCGCAGGCCTTCCCCGGTGTACTCCCGGTGCATGAACCTGTCGACCACCCTGCCGCGCGCCTGGTCGTGGACGCAGGTAACGATGCGCCGCCTGCAGACGATGCCTACTGCGCCACGCCACCCGCGCGCCAGGCCACCACCACCTCAAGGACGCCGCTTGCACTCACCATGACACTCTGTGATGGAACACGCCTGGTGGCGTCATCGCGCTCCCAGGTCGATCCCGGCAAGAGCAACCTCGAGGATCTCCCGCGCCAGATCGACCGCCTCAAGAACCTGATGCTCATCGGGATCGACGAGAGCCCCGCCCAGCGCGTGCACATCCAGAGCTGAAGCGCGGTTTTTCCGATCACTCATTGGGGGACGGCGTTGACCGCCTTAATCAAACCCTGGCTTGCCGACTTTCTCGTGGGAGAGCGGCAGGCCTGGATCTTCGTGTTCAAGTGCCTGCTCGCGTTCTACATCGCGGCCTGGCTGGCGATGCTGCTTCAGCTGGAGCAACCGGCGACGGCGATGGTCACCGTGGCACTGGTGATGCATCCGCAAAGCGGCATGGTACGAGCCAAAGGCTTCTATAGAGCGATCGGTAACGTGGCCGGCAGCCTTTGCGCCCTGCTGCTCATCGCCGTGTTTCCCCAGCAGCGAGAACTGTTCCTCCTGGCGTTATCGCTATGGGTCGCCGGATGCGCAGGCGGTGCGATGAAGTACCGCAACTTCATGTCGTATGGATTCGTGCTGTCGGGATACACCGCGGCCATCGTGGCGCTCCCGGCGATCAGCGATCCCACCAACGTGTTCGACGCGGCCATGATGCGCGTGAGCGAGGTGTTGCTCGGTGTCATCGTGGCGGGCATCGTCAGCGACGTGGTCTTTCCCGATCGTCTCGGCGACGTGCTCCGGCGTAGCAGGCAAGAGCACTTCGAGCAATTCATTGCCATGGCCGGTGGCACACGGCTCGGCTCGACGCCGCGTTCGCACATGGAACGAACGCACCTGCGCTTCGTCCGTTCAGCGGTCCAGATCGAGGATCTCCGCTCCTCGGTCATCTTCGAAGATCCGGAGACACGCGCGCGAAGCAGTCGCATGCAACTGCACAACCTCCGGTACATGGCCGCGGCCACCACCTTTCAGGCGCTCTATCACCTCATCGACCGGTTGCAGCGTCAGACCCACCCGGCCACGGCGGAGGCGCTCATTCGTCTCTACAGGCCGGTAAACGATGCGCTCTCAGCCACGGCATCACACCGTCTCGAGCCAAAGGTCCTGGCTGACCGGGTGGCTGCCTGTGAGGCTGACCTACCGACGCTGGCTACCGAGTTGCGTGAAGCCTTACGAGATGACCCGGACCTGCAGATGGAGTTCGATAGCGGCGCCACGCTGATCGAGCGCTTCGCCAGCGAGCTGCACGACCTCACGATGCTTGAAGCGACGCTGCGAAAAGCCCAGGGGCGTCTGCCGGATGGCATCGAGCATGTGGACTTCAAACGGTCCAATGACTATGTCGCGCCGTTGATCACCACCGTACGCGGCTTCCTCGCGCTGTTCATGCTGAGTCTCTTCTGGATCAACACGAGTTGGGCATCAGGTCCCAGCGCACTCCTGACGGCTTCGTACTTTTGCGGCCTGCTGGCCACCTCTCCCTCACCCGTGTCCGCCGCGATCAATATCTCGATAGGTTATGCGCTGGGCATGACGGGTGCCTTCGTCGTGGCGTTCTATCTGGTGCCGGGCAGCGACGGCTTCATGATGCTGATTCTGGCATCCATGCCCTTGATGCTTATCGGCCCGTACCTGCTGACGCGGAACGCGACGTTACCGGGCATGGGCACCGGCTACGTCATGAGCTTCGCAGGCATCCTCGCGCTGAAGAACCCCATGGTCTACAACCCCGAACAGTTCCTCAACGAGGCGATCGCCTCCTGGTTCGGGGTCGTCGCCTGCGGCGTCGCGTTCATGCTCGTCCCGACGGTTATCGGTACGGAATGGCTGCGTCGACGGCAGCTGCGGAAGCTACGCCAGCAGGTCACGTTTGTTGCCTCATCGCCCATGGCCGGCTTGCTCTATCAGGCTGAGAGCAGCAATCGCGACCTGCTCCACCAGATCGTTCAGCACACCCGGCCCGACAGCGACGAACTGAGACACCTGCTCTCGTGGGACCTGGCCGTCCATGAGTGCGTGCGCGCCGTCATCGAGCTACGACAGGACATGCAGCACGCCGAACTTCCGCCGCCATTGAAGGACATCATGCAGCGCGCCGTCGACGCCCTGGGCAGGCTCTATGACGCGCCCGATGCCCAGCGTTGGCAGGAGGCGTGCCGACTCATCGGGCATGCCATCACGCTGACCGCCCAGGCGCTGCCGCGGGCGCATGCGTGCTGCCGGGCACCGTTGGCGCACCTCCTGCAACTTCGCGCTGCGCTACGCGACGACGAGTCCGCCCTCGCCCCTTTCATCGTCAGGACATTGGAGCAACAACGTGCCGCGTGAGATCGAATTCGCCGGCGCCACCGTGCCCGGCTTGCTCCTGGTTTATCTCGGCTGCCTACTCGTGCAGTGGGTGATCGACACCGTGGTCGGCCGCTACGGCTGGTATCGCCACGTGTGGCATCCGGCGCTGTTCCGCGTCGCCCTCTTCTTCTGCCTGTTCGGCTCGATCGGCCTGCTGCTATATCCCTGAGTACCCTATGAAGACCGCGCTCCAATCCCTGCTTCGCCTCGGTATCACTGCCGCCGTCGTCTGCCTCGCGCTGCTGCTGGGCAGGGTTTTGTGGAACCACTACATGTATTCGCCGTGGACGCGCGATGCACGCATGCGTGCCGACGTCGTGCGTATCGCGCCGGACGTTTCAGGCCTGGTCACCCGCGTGGCCGTGATCGACAACCAGGAAGTAAAGAAGGGCGACGTGCTGTTCGAGATCGACCCCGCACGCTTCCGGTTCGCCCTGCAACAGGCCGAGGCGGGTCTGACGGCGGCCAAGGCGAGTGCCCGTGCCGCGGGCGCCAACATCGACGCCGTACTCGCCAGCGCCGATGCGCGCAGGACCGAATACGACATGCGCCGGGAACAGGCGACACGCCGCCAGGCCCTGGCCGACGTGGTTCCCAAGGAGGAGCGCAACAACGCAAAGTCGGTGGCCGATTCGGCGATGGCCGCGTGGCGTGAGGCACAGGCCAGCGGTCACCAGGCCGGCGCCGCACGCCAGCAGGCCGAGGCAGCCGTGGCGCTGGCTCAAGTTGCCGTCGAGCAGAGTCGTCTCGACCTCGAGCGGACCGAAGTACGCGCGCCGGTAGACGGCTACGTAACCAACCTGACGGTACGCACCGGCGACTACGCAGCGACCGGAAGCCCGTATGTGGCGCTGGTCGATCGACATAGCTACTACCTGTACGGCTACTTCGAGGAGACCAAGTTGCCCGGTTTGCGCGTGGGCCAAACCGTGGACATCCGGCTGCTGAGCGGCGGCGTCCGCTTTGGCGGCCACATTACCGGTGTTGCGCGCGGCATCACCGATCGCGATAACCCGACTGGCAGCGACTTGCTGGCCGACGTGAACCCCACCTTCAACTGGGTGCGGCTTGCGCAACGGATACCCGTGCGCATCGCCATCGACGAAGCCACCGTGCCCGCCAACGTGATACTCGCGGCCGGGATGACCGCGAGCGTTGAAGTGGGCGGCGTGGATAAACCCGGCGGTTGATTGCCGGGCTGCTGCTACGGCCGTGGCAGCGCGCTGGTCCGACTCTTGGCGACGCCAAAAAGCCCTGCTACCATCAGCGGATAGTGGGGCCTTAGCTCAGCTGGGAGAGCGCGTCGTTCGCAATGACGAGGTCGGGGGTTCGATCCCCCCAGGCTCCACCACTTATTGAACGCATTGAAGCCCCGGAGACCATTCATCTTCGGGGCTTTTTTGTATGCCTCTCATGGGAGCCGCTTTCTGTGGGAGCCGCTGCAGCGGCGAGAGCCAGGTCGCCGCAACCCCATCGCCGGCTCCCACATAAAGGCGGCCCCCACACAACCTCAGCCGCGGCAGCCAGCCAGCAGATCGAGCTGCGGCTCGTAAATCGTCGTGCGCGTGTCGAAGAAACCCAGCAACGTGTGGAACACGTTGTCCTGGCTCGCCGGCTGCGTGCGCCGCTGGGCCAGGCAGTCAAGGCGCACGCCCTGGTCGCGCACCCAGCCCGGCGACAGCCACAGCAGCAACGGAATGTGCTTCTGCTGGGAGGGAGCCTTGGCCCAGTCCGCGCCATGCAGGTAGATGTCGTTCTCGCCCAGCGATTCGCCGTGGTCGGAGAGGTACATCATCGCGCTGTCAACTTCAGGATCCGCCTTCAGGGCGTCCACCACCTTGCCGAGGATGTGATCGGTGTAGAGGATGGTGTTGTCGTAGCTGGCAACGGCCTGCGCGTACGTACAGGTCTGCACCTCGGCGGTATCACACCCCGGCTTGAAAACATTGAAGGCTGCCGGGTAGCGCTGGTAGTAGGCCGGGCCATGGCTGCCCTTGATGTGCAGCACGAGCAGCGCCGGCGAGCGCATCTCCGCCAGGCGCTTGGGCAGGTCGGCGACCAGCACGTCGTCCTTGCAGCCATTGGCGTCGCACAAGCCATCGATTTTTGCCGCGGTAAGGTCGTCGTTGGGCACACGCAGGCAGACGTCCTTGCAGCCCTCGTCATTGTCACGCCAGAACACATCCACGCCAGCATGCTGAAGGACGTCCAGCGCATTCCAGTGGGCCCTGGCCACGGGCTTGTCGAACTTCTCGCGCGTCATGTTCGAGAACATGCATGGCACCGAGACCGTGGTCGCCGTGCCGCACGACCACGCGTCGCTGAAATAAATGGCGCCGGCGCGCTTCATCTCGGGATTGGTTTCGCGCGCGTAACCCTGCAGCGACTGGTTTTCCGCCCGGGCCGTCTCGCCGACCACGAACACGACCACCCGCTTGCGCGCCGCCATGGCGGCATTCGGCGCCAGGGTGGCATCGGTGCCGATCGGTGTCATCGTCTTCTTCGGATGGAAGACGTCACGCTGCAGGTAGTGGAACGTGCCGCTGAGCGCGGCGTACGGGTTGAACACCTCGTACATCGGGCGGTGGTTGCGCTCGAAGTAAACGTAATTGCGGCCGGTAAGCAGGGGCGGCACGAGCAATAGCGCCGCGGCAGCCACCACGATGGCGGTGCGCCAGCGAAGGCTTCGCCATGTCGGCATGAAGCGGACAGGCGTCAGCAGAACCAGGATGCCCGGCAGGATGCCGAACAGGGCAATCCAGCCGACGGAGTCGGTGGTGATCAACGCCATCGCTTCAGCGCGCGTCGTCTCGAAGATGCTCTGGATGATTTCCTCGTTCAGGCGCGCGCCAAACGTCTGCTCGTAGTAGGCGCTAGCGGCCGACACCAGGATCAGCAGGGCCAGCAAGAACTTGCCGACACGCGGCCACATAGCCAACGCGAGGGTCAGGACGAGATTGCCTACCAGCCGACAATAAACGGTCACACTCAGGGCCCAGAATCCCGGCAGGCCCTGCGAAGCCGCCAGAGCCTCGCGTACTTCGGGCCAGAGGGTCCGATTGAGGACGGCGAGGATATAGACGCCCACGATGGCGCCCAGTACCCAGGCCGGCACGCCACGCTTCGCACGGCGGGACGCCGAGCGGTCTTGAATGATCATCCAGCATCCTGTCCGGCCCACACGATCGCGGGCGCTTAGAAGCGGTGAAATCTACAGGAGCGCCGTCGTCGGCTCAAACGGCGAGGCCTGGAACCCGGCGAACATGTCCACGAGGCTTCCGGGCGACTTCTCGCCGAACAACAGGTTGCTTAACTCGCCCGCCTCGCCCGCGGCAACCGCGCTACGCGGAAACAGCGCTTCCTCATAAGCCACAAGCGCAGCTTCAACATCGCGTGGATTCGTTGCGAGTGCCTTCCCGAGCTCAGCACCGTCGTACATCGCGAGGTTGGCGCCTTCGCCTGAAGGCATCATCAGATGAGCGGCATCGCCGAGCAGGGTCACGCCCGGTACCCGGCTCCATCGATGGTCGTCCGGGAGGGCATGGATCGGGCGCGGCACAGGAGCAGTGTCACTACCGGTGATGAGCGCCGTCAACTCGGGCGCCCAGCCGTCGAACTCGCCTGCGACACGCGCCAGGGCCGTCGTCTGATCGGAGAAGTCGATATTGGCAAGCCATTCTTTCGGCTTGTTCAGAGCCACATAGGCGTGAAGGACACCATGGGGTTCCCGATGGGCCATGATGCCCTTCCCCGGTGCCAGCGCGAAGAATCCGCCACCGCCGACCGCCTCAGCACTGGCCACATGACGGACATCCGCGTCACGCAGATAGGTCTCGACGAAGGAAACACCGACGTAAGCCGGTTTAGCGCCAGATAGCAGAGGACGCACTTTCGACCACGCGCCGTCCGCACCGACGAGGAGTTCCGCAGTCATCGTCGATCCATCCGCGAAGGTAAGCGCGTGACGGCCATCGCCGAGGGACGAAACTAAAGTGAGTTTGTGCCCCCAACGTATCGTCCCGGCCGGCAGCGACTCGATGAGGGTCCTACGCAGCTCGCCCCTGGGTACCTCGGGCCGCCCACCCGTACCGTCGTCGGGCTGATCGAACAGGACATGACCGTCCCTGTCCAGGATCCGCGTGGCCTGGGCTCCCTCATGGACGAGTGCGCGGAACTCGTCGAACAGCCCCGCTGCCTTGAGCGCGGCCTGCCCGTTCTCTTCATGAATATCGAGCATGCCGCCCTGCGCCCTCGCGTTCGGCGAGACCTCGGCCTCGAAGACCGTGGCCTCGATGCCGTGGACGTGCAGGACCCGCGCCAGGGTCAGGCCGCCGAGTCCGGCGCCAATGATCGCAATGGAAGTGGTCACAGGTTTCCTCGTAATCTGGTGAATGGAACAGCATTCCATTATCTTGGAACGCCGTTCCAGTTATGTCAATATGAGGGATGGTCAAGAAATCATCAGGCGGTCCGCGGCGGGAAGACTCGCTCTCGAGGGAGCGAATCATCGATGCGTCGATCGCACTGTTGGACGAGGCCGGCGAAAGCGGCCTTACCTTCCGCGCCCTGTCCCTGAGACTCGCCACCGGTCCCGGCGCGATCTACTGGCACGTGGCCAACAAAAGTGAACTGGTGACGGCAGCGTGCGACGCAATCGTCGCCCGTGCGATGGACGCGCCCCTTGCCGATGCGACGCCGGAGGCAACCATTCGCGCGATCGCGCTGGGCATGTTCGACGCCATTGACGCTCACCCATGGGTGGGCTCGGCACTTGCTCATGCGCCGGGGCAATTACCGGCGGTGCGCATCCTCGAACGCCTGGGGCAGCAGCTTCGGCACCTTGACGTGCCTGCGGAGCAGGAGTGGACGACGGTTTCTGCGTTGCTGAGTTACATCCTTGGCGTGGGCGGACAGAACGCGGCCAACGCACAGTTTGCACAGGCGGCGGAACTCAATCGACTCGATTTTCTCGAATCTGTCGCGAATACATGGTCCGAGCTTGATCAGGCTGAGTTTCCTTTCGCCAGTAGCGTCGCAAGACAGTTGCCCGATCACGACGACCGAGCGGATTTCCTTACGGGAATCGATCTGATCCTCAAAGGCATTGAGTCTTCACGACGCATCTGACACGGCCCAAGTGACATCGCCGGCAGGCTATAACGAAGGATACCGATCGTATGGCTGTCTTCGGTCTCCCCTTCCACTCCGCGAACAGCCATTCATCTGCCAGCCAGCTACAACGCGTCAATCCGCGTAGCCTTTCGCCATCCCCGTTGTCGGCACATGCCTCCATGACTGCTCCCACCCATCCGTCCCACGACCGGGCGGCGATTCCCCTTGCGCCTTCGCTGGACCCTGCCCTCGCGCAAGCTCATATGCCAAGCCGCCTACCCCGCCTTCGTCGGCGGCTGGTCGCATCGACCTTGCTCGCGATGGTGCTTGCCGCTGTCGTCGCAGTCATCGCGTTCGGGCTGACCCGATTGATCGCGCTAGTCACGCAAATCGCGTTCTTCGGACAACTGAGTACGGCTTGGGTCAGCCCCGCGACTCATCATCGCGGCGCGTGGGTCATCGTCATTCCCGTGATCGGCGGCCTCATCGTCGGCCTCATGGCGCGCTGGGGATCCCGAGCCATTCGCGGCCACGGGATTCCCGAGGCCATGGAGCAAGTGCTCACGAATGAAAGCCGCATCGCTGCGCGGATGATCTGGCTGAAGCCACTGTCCTCGGCCGTGGCGATCGGCACCGGTGGCCCCTTTGGTGCGGAAGGTCCGATCATCGCGACGGGCGGCGCGCTCGGCTCGTACGTGGGGCAGCTGCTTCCCGTGACCGCCGACGAACGCAAGACGCTGTTGGCGGCCGGTGCGGCAGCGGGTATGGCGGCCATCTTTGCGGCGCCGCTGGCAGCGGTGTTGTTGAGCATCGAATTGCTGCTGTTCGAGCGGCGCGCGCGATCGCTCGTGCCGGTGGCGATGGCGGCCGCGACGGGCGCTGCCGTGCGTTTCGCTCTCGAGGGGCCGGGCCCGGTGTTCCCCATGTTGGCCCTGGGTCCGGCTTCGTTCGTCGCCCTCTCGTTCTATACAGCGCTGGGTCTGGTCTTCGGCGTGGCTGGCGTGGCCGTGACGCGCCTTGTTTACGGCCTGGAAGACGCCTTCGAGAAACTCCCGATTCACTGGATGTGGTGGCCTGCGATTGGCGGTCTCGCCGTGGGCCTCGTTGGCTATGTAGTGCCCTCGACGTTGGGCGTGGGCTACGAAAACATCGTCGATGTCATTGGCGGCCACCTGACCATCGGCGCCATGGCGATTCTCGCGTTCGCGAAACTGGTGTCCTGGTCGATTGCGCTGGGTAGCGGCACCTCTGGCGGCACACTGGCTCCCCTGTTCACCATCGGTGGCGCGCTCGGTGGGCTGTTGGGAGTTGCTCTCGCACACTGGCCCGTCACGCAGGTAGTTCCGCGCATGGCAGCGTTGGTCGGCATGGCCGCACTCTTTGCGAGTGCGTCACGCGCCATGCTGACCGCTGCCGTATTCGTCTTTGAGACCACCATGCAACCGCACGCCTTGCTGCCCTTGCTTGCAGCGAGCGTGGCGGCTTATCTGGTCTCAGGGCTGATGATGCAGCACACGATCATGACGGAGAAGATCGCCCGGCGCGGCGTGCACGTGCCGACCGACCTCGTGGCCGATCACAAACCGCCGCATTCCGTGACGGGCTGACGGACAGCCTCAGTGCTCGTCGCGCTCCCGCGCCAATGCATGCGTGCGCTCGACAAAGTCAGCTTGCAACGGCGTGGGCATCCAGTCGCGCCGACGCGTAAGCGCGATACGCCGGCGCAGCTCCTTGCCGAGGTCACCGATCTCGGTGAGCGTCCCCGCGCGGTACTCGAAAAGAAACTGGTCCCGCGACACGAGCGTGAGCCAGTCAC
>Ga0247742_10000292_pt1 | contig 42554 bp, 35 predicted proteins | sample UWRJL208509C2_FD_180944 | JGI IMG/M metagenome (GOLD analysis project Ga0247742, IMG submission 180944) | Plant litter microbial communities from Arlington Agricultural Research Station in Wisconsin, United States - UWRJ-L208-509C-2 | ecosystem: Environmental > Terrestrial > Plant litter >...
AATTAGGCGCTACAAAAATATTATCGCCCTGAGTATTTGCTACGTGGTTTTTAAAATGATCATAGCTACCCAAGCCAATTGAATCGGCCATCTCTTGTATACTCACTTGTTCGTAGGTGATGTTTCTTCCTAATGTTTTACCAATAATTTCGCCAATTGACGCATAACTCAGCATCTGAGGGCCAAAAAGTTGATAAACTTTACCGCTGTGCTGATCGGGATCAGTTAAAACGCTAACAATCGTCCTCGCCAGATCCTCGGCTGCAACGGGTGCATGGGTTGCATCGGCAGGGAACGACAATTGTAATTTACCTGCCTTAATTTGGTTAGCAACATATAAAAACCACTCCGCAAAAAAAGTTGGCCTTAGTGTTACCGTCGGGATGCCTGACCATTTAAAAACCTCTTCTGACAAAAAATGACGGATAGTTGCCGGACTTTTGGCCGTTGACGATACTTGCTTTTGCGACATGTTGACAATGAGCTCGGCTCCGGCTTCTTTTGCAGCTTGTGCAAAAATTACCGCCACATCTAAAAGGTTAGGGTTTAAGGATGGCAAGAAATATCCTCTTTTGGCACCCTGCCAGGCTAATCTCGTATCATCCAGGTTTTGCATATCTCCAACAACAATCTCGGCACCCAGTGCTTTGAGCTGGGCCGAACGGGCGTCTTCTTTATGCACCAGCGCGCGTACTTCATAACCTTTTTGCAATAACATCTCTACCGATGGTTTTCCTGTTGAACCAGTGGCACCGGTAATTAAAATTTTTGGCTTTTCCATTTTTTAAAATTCTTACAATCAGTTTTTTTGATCAGTTTGAATCGGTTATAACTGAAAACAACACTGGTATAAATCATTGATAATTAGCAATTACTCTCGAAACAAACTGATGCAAACGTAATACATCATTACTCAAGTAAAGTAATATCAATGTAATTTACTTGCAAATTGCAAGTAAATTAAAAAAAGGAGATTTAGGAGCTGGAAAGTTAGTGGGCCTGCCTTTGTTTGTCGGCACGCGCTCTTGCTAACATTTTATATTTTTCAATGGTTTTTTCCCGGTCAGATTCGAGTTCTATAATTAAATCCGGATCCATTTCGGGCGGGAAATAGGATAAGCCCCAAATAGCCAGCTCCAGGATAACAGGAATTACGCTTATGCCTTTCTCGGTGAGGATATAAGTAAACTTAGATTTTTTGTCGTTAGCAACCAGCTTCTCTACAAACTTTTGCAATTCCAGGGTATTTAACCGGTCGGCCAGAATATTGGTCGCTATCTTTTCCGCTGATTGCAGAAATTCTCCATAAGATGACTTTCCGGCAAAGATCATATCTCTCAGGATCAATAATACCCATTTATCACCGAGTACATCAAGCGAAAAGCTTATAGGGCAATTGGAACGTGGCGTGGCTGCTTTCATAAAAGACACTTTTACTATTCTGCAATATCACCTTGCAAAGTGCAAGCAAATATCTAAATAAAATATGATGTATTTGGAATAAGAGAAAACCCGCCTGAAACCTTGACATCAACATTATTGGGTTTGTAAAGAAAGATCGCTCATTCAACTCACCCCGCCATCGCTGCGCTTGGTCACCCTCTCTTCGCCTGCGGCGGAAAGAGGGTATAAAATTGCATAATAAGTTGTCATCATGAACGATAGTGAAGGATCTATTCATTAACTATGCATACTGCGAATAGATTCTTCACTTCGAGACGCTTGCGGCAGTGGAGGTATTTGGCAGATTTTTATTCCCTCCTTCGGGAGGGGTGCGGTGGAGCTGTGCAGTGGCAGGGAGGGGTTTATGAGCCATTTCAACGAGTAACCCCGTCAAATGAAACCCCTCCCTACACCCTCCCAAGGGAGGGAATCGCACCGGCCCTCACTTTTTTATTTCTTCCGAACGGCTGTGGTGTTGTCACCAACAACCTTAAACCTTCAGCCCGCCAAAAATGCTGAACATCATCACGCTTAAAACAACGAGGGTTATTAAAATATAGAGTTTGTCTTTTTCAAATACAAAGCCTATCAGCGAAAAAAAGATGCGCAGAATGGGCGTCGCGATCAGCACTAAAACACCCAGCTGTATAATGCCCTTGGCTTTGAGCGAACCCGCACCGCCTAATATTTGCGCCAGGGTGGTATAACCGGCTTTTTCGCCTATAAATACATGATATTGAGGGATGGCGCTGTGCTGATACTGAAATAAATAAATAATGCCGCCTATAAGCACAATCAGGCTTGCGGTTACCACACCGTATCTTAACAGGTACCCTATCAGTTTTTCTATATCCTGATCGGGATCAATTGCTTTTGAAAGTATCTTTTTCATGATAATGAGTTTTAAAATTTGTGGTTGTAACCGTTAAATATCATTTCGGCGGCAACAAAAGTGATGGCGATACAAAAGATGTATTTGAGCACTTTAGGGTCCATACGGGTAAGTAATTTTGAACCGGTGAAAGCCCCGCCCAAAACACCCAGCATTACCGGAAACGCGATGCCGGGGTCCATGTAACCTCTTTGCAGGTATACTACGGCGCTGGCTGCAGCGGTAACGCCAATCATGAAATTACTGGTAGTGGTGCTCACTTTAAAAGGTATGTGCATGGTTGAATCCATGGCCAGAACCTTTAATGCGCCCGAACCAATACCCAGTAGCCCTGATAAAACACCGGCCAGGGTCATGATAGAAAAACCGGCGCCTACATTTTTAAGCTTATACTCCACCTCGCCATCTTTGGTAGGATAGCTGCTGTTCAATTTTAATTTGTAGGATAATTTGCTGCCTTCTGTTATGGCTGCCATATTCTTTTTGCGGAGGGTCATGGCTGCCGAAAACAACAGGATAGCGCCAAAAAGAATGGCAATAGTATTGGTTGGCGTATACACAGCTATTACAGCTCCGCATACCGCGCCTACCGTAGTGGCTATTTCCAGGAACATGCCTAAGCGTATGTTGGTAATGCCCTCCTTAATATAAGCACTCGCCGCGCCCGATGAATTGGCAATGGATGCCAGCAGCGCAGCGCCAATAGCATAGCGTATATCAACATGAAATACAAGGGTTAGCAATGGTATTACAACCACCCCACCGCCTAAACCGGTAAGCGAGCCAACCAGGCCGGCCAGATAGGCCCCAGCCAATAAAATTAAAGTGAATGTTAGTATGGTCATGATTAAAATATTAGTAGTTATTATCTAAAATTTGCTGTATCAACTGCCCGGCCTGTTTAACTTTTTGGGCCTTGATGGCCCTAAACAGCTGCTCGTGTAAATGGTGGCTCATGGCAAAATGGCCAATGCCCTGTGCTTCGCGCTTTGAAAAAAAATCGCGGATGATGAGGGTGAAACTTTCGTACAGATCGGCCAGTACATTGTTGAGCGAGGCCTGGGCTATAGCCATATGAAAAGCGATGTCGGCATCAACACAGGCCTGGCGGTTGTCTGACTGTATGGCCAGCTTGCGGTTTTCGAGGCTTTGCTCAATTTGGGCAATATGTACTTCCGAATTATTTTGCGCGGCCAGTTTTACAATTTCGCCCTCCAGTAATTTCCGTACCGAATTGATCTGGTCAAAGTCGGCGCGTTTTAATCGCTGTTCAATGGTTTCGGTATTTACAAAGGAGTTTACAAAAGTGCCGGAACCCTGCTGCACTTTCAGTATGCCCGACATAGCCAGCGTTTTGATGGCTTCCCTGATGGTAGACCTGCCTACGCTATAGAGCTGCATCAGCTCCGGCTCGGCAGGTATTTTTTCGTTAAGCTTGAATTTACCCTGCGCAATATCATTTTTAATGAGCTTGATAACACGGTTGCTAAGCGATTCTCTTTTTTCCATGACGATGATTAATTACATCACAAAGATATGATGTTTTAAATTAAACATCTGATGTTTAATTTAGTTTATGACATTCATATGAAAAGTCACTGGGCAGTATATATTTCAAAAACATTGTAACTATATACTTAAACACTGCGTCTGAATTTTACACGAGCCACATTTCATCATGATCAACTTTTACAAAAGCTGCCTCTTGCTTTTCTTTACTATCCTTTTGATAACCAGTACCGCCGTTGCCCAGCAAACCAAGGCCGAAAAAATAAAAGCCTACCTGGAACACGCCAATCAATTGGGGCTTTTTAACGGTAACCTGTTAGTGGTTGACCATGGCGAAGTAGTGTACAAAGCCGCTATAGGCTATGCCGACGCATCAAAGCAAACGCCGCTTACCACAGCATATCGTTTTCATATGGGGTCAATTGCCAAGGAATTTGATGCCGTTGGCCTCATGGTACTGCAGGAGCAGGGCAAATTAAGCCTGGATGATAAGGTATCAAAGTTTTTCCCCGAACTACCGGACTGGGCCGGAAAAATCAGTATTAAAAACCTGTTGCAGTATACCAGCGGTTTGCCCGAAGTAAAATATCAAACCGTGCATGGCGATGCCGACAATTGGAAAGATTTAAAAGCATTACAGCAGCTTGACTTTGAGCCGGGCAGCAAGTATGCTTATAATAACAATAACACCTTTATGCGCAGGCAGATCATCGAAAAAGTGACCGGAATGCCGATCAAAAATTTTATAGAACAAAAATTATTAAAGCCTTACGGCATCAATAATGGCATAGTTGACCCAACAGATGCCGACACCCTGATAGCCAAATCATTTAATGACCAGGGCAAACAGGATGTTTTGGAATACCCCATTATGGGATGGACATGCCTTAACCTTGATGATTTTTACACCTGGGCGCAGTGCCTGCAAAAATTCAGCATTATTAACCCCACCTCGACAAGAGATATTATTACCCCAGTTGAACCGGGAAAACAAAGCGGCCTGGGTACAGGAAGCATGAATGGTAACCAATTGATAAGGCATGTTCATGATGGCATTGCCATGCGCTACCAGGCCCTGGAAGTAACCGATGGACCAAAAAACAGAACCATTATTTTGCTAACCAATAACCGCCATGATAATGTGTATGAGCTTGGCAATACCATTGAAGCTATTTTAGACGATAAACCTTACCGACAGGCTATGAGATCTGTTGCAGAAGAGCTTCAAAAACACCCCGATATTAACAGTGGTAGCCAGGTGTTGTCGTTTTACCAAAACCTGAAAGCCCAAAAGCCTGGCGAGTATGATTTTACTAATGAAAATACGCTGAATGAAATAGGCTATAGTTATTTAAGCCGCAACCAGGTAACCGATGCCATAACTATTTTTGAGTATAACGTGAAGCTGTTTCCAAAATCGGGGAATGTTTATGATAGTTTAGGTGAGGCGTTTAATAAGCATGGCGATAAAAAAAATGCCCTGCTGAACTATAAAAAATCATTAAAACTTGATCCCGGCAACACCGAAGCTAAAGATATTATAGCTAAACTAGAGCAGTAATTAAACCTAACGGTATAATCTTGGGCTTACAAAGTAAATGGGCATGATAATTGATTTAATTATAGTCTAAATCAATTATCATGGGCTTCGGACGATTACTTAAAGTAGGAAAGACGCAATTTGAAAAGGTTCTTTTAGGCCTTATAAAGCGCCAAAAATATGATGTACATTATAGTTATACCAACATGGATTACTATATATCAGGCGATGATGCCACGCTGAATAAATTGCAGCAGGCCTTAACGTCGTGAAATGGTGTCCTGAATAAACAACAACGGCAATGGCTGAGAAGGCATACATAGTTTCAATAGAAGAAAACATACACAACAATTTCTTTATCAGTTTTGCCGATGAAACCTGTGGCATTTCGCTATGCCCCATACCCTATGCCCCGGGCGAATATGTTTTCACCACCAGTATGCTGCTTGCCTTTATAGATTGCCTTGACTGTAATTTTTACCGGTTCTTTAACTCTGACGATGCCCTCACCTCCCAAAGAATGAAAAGCTTGAACGATCTGTTGGTTTATCTGAACCAGCAGCTTATTAAAAACGTAGTATCCTAAGGCTATTACATTACTCCCTGCAGGCTCAGTACCGCCTGATCCAGAAAGTTAGGAATGAGGGTTTGCCGTGTATGCGTTAGTTTATCCGGATCATCCAGGCGGTCAAGCATTTCGTTGTACTTCAGTTCGCCGTGTTCGGTTACTACCTCCTGCTTTTTCTCATCTTTTAATAACAGGGTTTTCATGCCGGTAGTACCAGCCTCCGGGTGAAACTGCGTTGCAAAAAAGTAATCGTTATAACGTATAGCCATCATAGCTCGCGGCAGATCAATATGCGGGCGTTCTTTTTCAATGGCTACCAGCTGCATACCCAATTCCTCAAAACGTTTTTCGTTAGGGTTGATCACCTGCCAGCTGCGCGAATCAACAGCATAAAACGGATCAGCAAGACCTGCAAGAATAGGCTCACCGGAACCCGCCAAAGTTTTATTCACCGGCAATACACCAAATGAGGGCGATCGGCGCATATTAATATCGCCCAGTTTATAATGGCGGCACATGAGCTGAAATGAATGACATACGAACAACATGTGTTTTTTATCGGTGTTGTTACCCTGGTTATGATCTTCCAGCTTATCGGTAAGATTAAAGTATTTTTTCTCCCACTCAGTACCTTCTGTGATCAATGGGTCGCCCGGGCCACCACTCGAAATATAGATGTCAAAATCCGTCCCCGGCATTTCGCAGCGCTTGCGCACATCAAAAATGCTGTAGCTTAAGTTCAGATCGTGTTGTGCTTTGTAACTAATTAAAATATCCTGGAAACCGCGCATCCCCTCGTTTGCTATCCCATCATACAGATCAAGTATCGCTACCCTGATCTCCGGTTTAGTTGTTGCCATTTGTTATAATCCCTTTAAAGTTTGCGAGGTAATAAAATCTACCACGTCTGCAAAGTTATTATTTTGTTGGTAAATGGCTAACTGTCTGTCGGCACCGGTGCCGTGTTCCAGTATTTTGTGTACATATTGCAGGTCATCGCGCGAGCCCAGATCGTCAACCACATCATCAACAAAATCCAATAGCTCCAATACCAGCGACCGTGTGTTCACCTCCATTTCCTTACCAAAATCAATCATTTTACCATCTATACCATAACGCGCGGCGCGCCATTTATTTTCGTTAATGAGGGCACGTGAATAGGTGATAAACTTCATATTCTGCTGCCTTAGCTTATATAATTTGGCACACAGGGCCTGGAAAAGCGCAGTAAAGGCAATGGTTTCATCAACCAGCATAGGGCAATCGCAAATGCGGAACTCAATGGTTTCAAAGAATGGGTGTACCCGGATGTCCCACCATATTTTTTTAGCGTTGTCAATACAATTGGTTTTTACCAGCAGTTTGATGTAATTATCATACTCCTCAATACTGCTGAAAACATCAGGTATACCGGTGCGGGGAAACTTGTCAAATACCTTGGTTCGGAACGATTTAAACCCCGTATTACGTGCCTCCCAAAATGGCGAATTGGTAGATAATGCAAACACATGCGGTAAAAAGTACCTTACCTGGTTGGCAATGTGTATGGCCATATCCCGCGATTGGATACCCACGTGCACGTGTAAACCAAAAATAAGGTTGGAGCGGGCTGCCTCCTGCATTTCATCAACAATTTCAAAATACCGCGGATGGTCTGTAATAAGCTGGTGCTGCCAGTGCGAAAACGGGTGGGTGCCCGCCGCGCCAATACGCAGGCCAATATCACCGGCCAGCTGGGCAACAGTGGTGCGTAATTTACTTACCTCCGCACGGGCCTCCTGGGTATTATGGCAAATATGGGTACCTACTTCAACCACAGCCTGGTGCATTTCGGCCTTTACCTGGTCTTCATGGATTTTTTGGGCACTATCCACAATTTTTTGCTCATGCGATTTCAGTTCCCTTGTTACAGGGTCAATCACCATAAATTCTTCTTCAACACCTAAGGTAAACTCGTTCATAATTGGTTCTTTTCTAATCTTCCGTTGTCATTTCGACCGTAGGGAAAAATCTTACACGCTTGATATGTCGCACGTATAAGATCTCTCCTCGTACCTCGGTCGAGATGACATGTGTTTGGCGTGGGGAAACATACCCCTCCACCCCTCTCAAGAGGGGAATCGCACTTGCCCTTCGCTTTTTCTTTTTCACTTGCGCTCGTTTGTAACGAGTGCAAGGTTTAATGCTCACGTCATGCTGAACTTGTTTCAGCATCCCACAAGCTAAGCACGCTGATAACTCAGCATGTGGGATCCCGAAATAAATTCGGGATGACGGCATTAGTTTTATTTTCACTTGCGCTCGTTTGTAACGAGTGCAAGATTTAATCCTCACGTCATGCTGAACTTGTTTCAGCATCCCACAAGCTAAGCACGCCGATAACTCAGCATGTGGGATCCCGAAATAAATTCGGGATGACGGCATTAGTTTTATTTTCACTTGCGCTCGTTTGTAACGAGTGCAAGGTTTACTTATATCTTACCTGCTTTTTGAGGTTTCTCTTTTTCTTTCTTAACTTTTTCTTCGGCCTTTACTTTAGCAGGTGCAGCGGCTTTTTCAACCGGGGCTTTTGCTTTAACAGGAGCGGCAGTTTTTTCCGCAGGAGCTTTTGCTTTAGCAGGTGCAGCTGCTTTTTCAGCAGGGGCTTTTGCTTTAACAACCTTTTTAACCTTACCCTCGGTTTCAACAGGGTGGTCAATCTTGCCAACAGATACATCCTCTTTAACCGGTTTTACTTTGGTGCTTATTAGTGGCAAACCGGCGGCCGCTGTTTTTACATATTCGCCCCAGGTTAAGTTATCCAGGCCATCCTTTTGGCTTTTTGCACGCTCAATAGCATAGTCGGCGGCGGTTTCTACTACCCAGTCAAAGTTTTCCTGGCCCACGCTGGTTACTTCGGCATCGGGGGCCGGGTTGCAGAAATCAATGGCATAAGGTATGCCATCGCGCACAGCAAACTCCACTGTATTAAAATCGTAACCCAGGTATTGGTTTAGCTTTATAACGTAATCTTTAACGGTATCCAATAGTTTTTTACTTGCCGGGGCTTTGCCATGCTCGTAACGCAGGTGGTGCGGGTTACGCGGCTCGTACTGCATAATGCGCACATGCTTGCCACCGATACAGTAACAGCGGAAATAATCATCAAACGCCACTTCCTCCTGCAGCATCATCACGTGTTGTTTGGTTTTATCGTATTTATCAAAAAAGTCCTCGCGGTTTTGCAGCTGGTAAACTTCTTTCCACCCGCCGCCGTCAAAAGGTTTCATGTAGGCCGGGAAACCTACATAATTAAATATCCCATCCCAATCTAAGGGGTAGGCCAGGTTACGGAACGACTGATCAGTAGTGTCATCGGGCAGCTCTTTAGAGGGCAGGATAACCGTTTTGGGTACCGGTACACCCAGCTTTACAGCCAGAGCATTATTGAAAAACTTTTCGTCGGCGCTCCACCAAAAGGGGTTGTTAATTACCGCCGTACCGCTAATAGCGGCATTTTTGAGCGCTGCCCGGTAAAAGGGTACATCCTGCGATATACGATCTACAATTACAGCGTAATCTAATGGTTCGGCCTGTAGCACTTTATCAATGCGAACAAACTCTGCCGTGATGTTTTTTTCGGCTTTTTGGTTGATGCGATCAACAAATGCCTGCGGAAATGAATTTTCCTGTCCGAATAAGATGCCTATTTTTTTCATGGTAATGATGTTTTTAAATCCTAATGTTGAAATTTTAAACTCTAATTCTGAAACCCTAAAAATCCTATGCTCTAAATCCTAATGTCGAAATTCTAAACTCTAATTCTGAAACTCTAAAATCCCATACTCTAAATCCTAATGTTGAAATGTTAAACTCTAATTTCTAAACTCTAAATTCTAATCGATCAACAATCTTGTGTCCTTTATCCTTACTCTATTCTTTTCATGCTCCTTGTTTTATTCTCTCCCTACTCCATTGTCCTTTTGTCCTTCTTCTCTCTTGTCCTATAGTCCCAACGTCTCTAAGTCCCATCCTCTATTTAATAGTTGACAAATAATGCGGGAACATCTCGCGCCAGATGGGCCAGTCGTGAATGGCATTTGGGCGGATATCCAACCAATGATTAATGTTTTTTCGAGCTAAAATATTTGATAACTGCATGTTATATTCTTTGCATATGTCATATTCAGACGTACCAAGGATGATGTTCATCTGCCACAGTTCGGGTTGATTATTGCCAGGTAAAAAATCCACCGGGTTATTATAAAACACATCGTTATTATAAAATCCGTCGGTAAACATTCTGATATCAAAAGCACCGCCCATGGTAAACAGGTGCGCCACCTTTTCGGGATGTTTAAAAGCAAAGTTCGCGGCGTGATAACCGCCAAAGCTACAGCCGGCCATGGCTACTTTGCCTACACCGGTTTCGTGCATGGCCCAGGGTACCAGCTCGTCGAGCAGCATTTTGTCATACCATGTATAGTTTCGGGCGCGGTCGGCGGGGTGTATGTCTTTGTCGTACCAACTGCGATCGTCGATAGTATCGGGGCAGTAAATTTTTACCAGGCCCTGCTCAACAAACCAGCGCACACTTGCTATCAGTCCAAAATCTTTGTTCTGGAAATAGCGGCCTTTGGTTGTCGGAAAAAGGATCACCGGGTAGCCGCGGTCGCCAAATACCAGCATTTCCAGGTGGGTATTGAGGTTGGGCGAGTGCCAGCGGTGATATCTTTCAGTCAAAATAATGTCTTTTTTATTAGTGACTGTAAGTTAAGTGGTTTGTTTGAGAAAGACAACTACTTGATTGATTAAAGCTTATATTGAGAATAAAAGCCTCACTCTACCCTCTCCAAAGGAGAGGGTTTTAACTTAATTTTTTTAAAGTCCTCTCATTTAGAGAGGATTTAGGTGAGGCCAATTTTCCAAAAAAAATAAAAAGATAGCTTATTTTTGCGGCCTTAAAATTTGAACAACGATGTACTGGGGCTGGGCTGAAACTGAAATGACGATAACCGAAAAAAATATAATTATAAACTCCGCATTGCTTAACCGCAAGGTAACCTGTACGCTTTTAATGCCCGATGAGCAGGAGCTTACAGAGCCGCTTAGCCTCTTGCTGCTGAACGACGGGCAGGAGCTGGAAAACCTGGAGTTAAAAACAACGCTTGAGCAGCTATATAATACCAACCGCATTAAGCCGGTGTTGGTAGTTGCCATCCACGCCGGTGATGACAGGTTACAGGAATACGGCGTAGCGGGCAGACCCGATTTTAAAAAGCGCGGCTCCAAAGCCGATGTATATAGCCAGTTTATTATTACAGAATTGCTGCCGCAGATTAAAGCCGAAACAGGAGTCAGTGAGTTTGACATTACAGCTTACGCGGGTTCATCACTGGGTGGCCTCTCGGCTTTTGATATCGCCTGGAACAACAGCACCCAATTTGATAAGGTGGGTGTGTTTTCAGGCTCGTTCTGGTGGCGTGGTAAAGATTTAGGCAAAGGTTATACCGATGCCGACCGCATTATGCATTCGGTTGTCAGCAACACTACAGCAAAACCGGAGCTAAAATTCTGGCTGCAAACCGGCACTAAAGACGAAACCACCGATCGTAACAAAAACGGTATTATTGATGCCATTGACGATACCATTGATCTGATCAAAGAACTGGAAGCAAAAGGCTATACCCGCCCCGCCAATATACAGTACGTAGAGGTAGTTAACGGCAGCCACGATACCGCTACCTGGGCCAAAGCCATGCCCCGTTTTTTGGTTTGGGCGTTTGGAAGATAGATGATGTGTTTGCGTGGGGCGAGGGAAAATTGCTCGTACAGGCAGAATTAAACCACCCCTCAGATCAGCCTAAACGTATTAATCTCTTTGGTGCTACCCAACTTATTTAGAACCGCTCCAAATAACATTTACCCGTTTGACTAACAGGTTTTAGGTGTAATTTTTGTAAATTCGCCGCACTGAGTTCACACAATGAATTTGGTGGCAATTTCTTTTACTTTTCACCTAAAAATCAAATACAAATGGCTTTTGATTTAGATATGATCAAAAAAGTTTACGATCGCTACAGCACCCGTGTGGATGCTGCCCGCAAAGCGACCGGTAAACACCTTACTTTAACCGAAAAAATATTATACGCTCACCTTTCTGAAGGCGATGCTCAAAAAGCGTTTGGCCGTGGAGTGGATTATGTTGATTTTGCACCAGACCGCGTGGCTATGCAGGATGCAACAGCGCAAATGGCCCTGCTGCAATTTATGCAGGCTGGTCGTCCGCAGGTTGCAGTACCTTCTACCGTACATTGCGATCACCTTATACAAGCAAAAGTTGGCGCCGTTGCCGATTTAAATACAGCTATTGATGTAAACCGCGAAGTTTATGATTTCCTGGCTTCGGTTTCTGATAAATATGGTATTGGTTTCTGGAAAGCAGGTGCCGGTATTATTCACCAGGTTGTTTTAGAAAATTACGCCTTCCCGGGCGGTATGATGATCGGTACCGACTCACATACTCCTAACGCGGGTGGTTTAGGTATGATTGCCATTGGTGTTGGTGGTGCTGATGCCTGCGATGTAATGGCTGGCCTGCCATGGGAGCTTAAATTCCCTAAGTTGATCGGTGTTAAATTAACCGGTAAACTTTCTGGCTGGACCTCAGCAAAAGACGTTATATTAAAAGTGGCTGGTATACTTACCGTAAAAGGTGGAACCGGTGCTATTGTTGAATATTTTGGCGAAGGTGCACGTTCACTATCTGCCACAGGTAAAGGTACCATCTGTAACATGGGTGCCGAAATTGGCGCTACTACTTCTATCTTCGGATATGATGAAAAAGCGGCTGCTTACCTTTCTGGTACTAAACGTGGTGATATTGCAGAATTAGCTAACGCTATTGCAGAGCACTTAACCGGCGACGAAGAAGTTTACGCTAATCCTGAACAATACTTTGACCAGGTGATCGAGATTAACCTGAGCGAGCTTGAACCACACGTAAACGGTCCGTTCACTCCGGATCTGGCATGGCCTATCTCTAAATTTGCTACCGCTGTTAAAGAAAACAACTGGCCTGCAAAATTAGAAGTTGGTTTGATCGGTTCTTGTACCAACTCATCATACGAGGATATTACCCGTTCTGCATCTATCGCGAAACAGGCTATAGATAAAAAATTAAAAACACAGGCTGAGTTTACCATTACCCCGGGTTCTGAACTGGTGCGTTACACTGTTGAGCGCGACGGCTACCTGGATACTTTCGGCCAGATGGGCGGTGTGGTATTGGCTAACGCCTGTGGACCATGTATTGGTCAGTGGGCCCGTCATACAGACGACCCTACCCGTAAAAACTCTATCATCACTTCGTTTAACCGTAACTTTGCTAAACGCCAGGATGGTAACCCTAATACACACGCTTTCGTAGCATCTCCTGAGATCGTTACAGCATTTGCCATTGCGGGTGATTTAACTTTTAACCCGTTAACTGACACCCTTACCAACGAAGCCGGCGAGCAGGTTAAGTTTGACGAGCCACAAGGTATTGAAATGCCAGTTAAAGGTTATGCTGTTGAAGATGCGGGCTACCAGGCCCCAGCCGAAGATGGCAGCACAGTTCAGGTTATTGTTGATCCAAAATCATCACGCCTGCAATTGCTGGAGCCATTCACTCCTTGGGAAGGTACTGACATTAAAGGCTTAAAACTGTTAATTAAAGCCAAAGGCAAGTGTACTACAGATCATATCTCTATGGCTGGCCCGTGGTTGAAATTCCGTGGTCACCTGGATAACATCTCAAACAACATGCTTATTGGTGCTATCAACTACTTTAACAATACTGCTGATAGCGTTAAAAATGAAATAACCGGCGAATACGGTCCGGTACCTGCTACCCAGCGCGATTACAAAGCGCATGGCATTGGTACCATCGTAGTGGGCGACGAAAACTATGGTGAAGGTTCATCACGTGAGCACGCGGCCATGGAGCCACGTCACCTGGGTGTACGTGCCATACTGGTAAAATCATTTGCCCGTATCCACGAAACCAACCTTAAAAAACAAGGTATGTTAGGTATCACCTTTGCTGATACTAACGACTATGATAAAATCCAGGAGGATGACGTTATCGACATCGATGGCTTAACTACTTTTGCCCCAGGCCAGCAGTTAACCGTTGTATTGAACCACAAAGATGGTTCGGTTGATTCGTTCCCGGTAAACCACACTTACAACGCTCAGCAAATTGAGTGGTTTAAAGCTGGTGGCGCGCTGAACATCATCCGCAAACAAATGGCATCGTAATTATTTCGGATATCGAATTTTCGATTTCGGAATGTTGAATATTTAAAAAGCCTCCTGATAAGGGAGGCTTTTTTTGTGAAGGAGTTAAAATAAGTTTCTAATTTTAAACCAATTCCTCTAAACCTTATGGCAATATTTAACATCTTTAAAAGAAGAAAATACAGTTTTGAAATTCTTTTAAAAAAGGCTGTTATTGACTCTGCTTATCGTGCTGAGTTTTATGAAAGAATATTAACTGAAAAACTATTCGTTATTTACAAGGGCAATACAATCTCTGAAGGATATCATATAGCAACTCAAAATACAAATGTCAAGATCGTAACCTTAAAAAATCTCAGTATACCCATATTTACATCAACTGATAGGATTTTCGATGAAGGAATAATTAAAGACAAGGTAAAGTTTCTTGAACTTACAGGTAAAGACCTTTTTAAAATATTAAAAGGTAAAACATTAATAATAAACCCCTATTCTGAGTACGCGAAAGAGATCCTCCCTGTAGAAATTGAAAAAATACTCGATGGTTCTATTAACTCATAACAACTTGCTTTAACTAATCCCCAACTCAAATATATTTTCAATAATACGATGAGCATACCTGCTTGACACGTTCTGAATAAAATCAGGAAAATCAATTGATGAATTTTCATTGCACTCATCCGAAATTATCCGGATAACCACAAAAGGCACCTCGTATTCATAACAAACCTGGGCCACAGCGGCACCTTCCATTTCTACGCATAAAGTTTCGGGGAGTACAGCATGCAATGCTTCTTTATCTTCCTGACTTGCAAAAAACTTATCACCACTGGCTATATCGCCCGTATACAAACGTGGGGCATTTAACGCGAATCGTTCAATCTCCTCCTGGTTAATAAACTTCTGAATACCCCTATTAAACATACCTTCAACAGCTTGTTGCGCTCTGGTTAGATGCCTTGGTTCAGTTTCAAAGTAGCTCAAGCCTAACAAAGGTATTTCAAAGCGGGGCATTAAGGGCCGGGCATCCATATCATGCTGAATCAGGCGATCGGCAATAACCACATCTCCTATTTTCAGTTTGGGGTCAATGGCTCCTGCAACACCAATAAATATAAGGTCGGTAATATTAAACCGGGTGATGAGGCTGGTAACCGTTGTGGCGGCTGCAACCTTTCCCCACCTTGAAAAAACCAATACCGTTTTAATTCCATTGATAGTGCCGGTGTAATAAGTTCTTTTGCCGAAAGAGAACTCCTCCACACCGGTCATTAATTCAAGCACACTGTTGATCTCTTCGTGCATAGCACCCATTATGCCAATTACTTTTTCATTCATAGGTAAGTTCAGTTTTTATAGATAGATAGTAATTGTGGCAAATCAAAAACTCCCAATTAGGGGGTTGAGGGACTTTTTCTCACCCTCTTCAATACCAGCAAATTCTGCCCGTTGAGGCTGTAGCCACTTATATTATTCTGGTAAAGGTTAACCAATTTATCATAATAAAGCACCACCACCGGCGATTGATCCATCATAATTTGATCCATTTGCTGATACAGCGCGTATCGCGCCGAATCATTTTTAACGTGATAAGTTTGCTCAAACAGGGCATCGAACTTTTTATTGTTAAAACCGGTATAGTTGGGGCCGTAAGGAATCTTGTTTTTGGAATAAAATACCGACAGATAGTTTTCGCCATCGGGATAGTCGGCTATCCATTGGCCGTAGAAAAAGTTAATCCCGTTCTTTGATACCAGTTCGCGCAGACTGGCTCCCTGCGTAATTTCCACGCTTGTTTTGATGCCTAATCTGTCTAACTGGCCTTGTACATACTCAATCAGGCTGCGATAACCTACCGTTGTGGCCAGCGAAATTTCCGGCAGATTTTTACCATCGGGGAAACCGGCCTCGGCCAGCAGTTCGCGGGCCTTTTCAGGATCATAGGTATAACCCTTTACAGCCTTACTAAATCCCGGCATACCCTCCGGGATAAAGCCAGCATAGCCGGGTGTCCCCATGCTGTTGCGCAGGTATTTCATCATCTTTTGCCTGTCAATGGCATAATTAATGGCTTGCCTCACTTTCAATATCCTCAACGGAGATTTTTTCACAATGGCCAGGTTGGTATCAACCAGAATACCCAGGTACATGGTATTGAGGTAAGGTGCCGTATTTAAAACAAATTTGCCTTTATACTTTTGTGTTACCTTGCCCGATTTGGTCAATATATCATCGCGGTAGCTGCCATCAATATCATTCAAAAAATCAAGTTTCTTTTTAATAAACTCCAGGAACGAGGTTTGTTTATCGGCTATGAACGTGGCTTTAACTGCATCCAGATAAGGCAAGCGGGCACCATTTTTATCTTTTTCCCAGTACTTTTCATTTTTCAGCAATACCATCACCTCCCCTTCTTTCCAGTACTTAAACTTAAACGGGCCGGTACCTACAGGGTGGCTCCTGAAATCCTTACCATAAAACTCCACAACCTCTTTAGGCACTACAGAGCAGTACTGCGCGGTTAAGAGGCTCAAAAAAGGTGCGAAAGGCTGCTTAAGCCTGATACGGAAAGTTGTATCATCAGGGGCGGTAAAGGCGTTTTTACCCTCTACCTTATCACTAAATATCCATGAGCCAGATGAGGCCACCTTAGGGTCAATTAAACGGCTAAAACTGTAAACAAAATCAGATGCTACAGCCCGCCGGCCTACTCCGCCTTTAAAATGTGGATCGTCATGAAAATTAACATCATTGCGCAGATGAAAAGTATACAGCAAGCCATCGGCAGATACATCCCAACTTTTGGCTATACAGGGTATTACTTTTAAACTATCATTAATTTGTACCAGGCCGTTAAAAACCTGGTTATCCATCCAAATGGTATAATGGTTGCGGCAAAAGGCCGGATCGAGTGAGGTTAGCCCCTCTTCAAGATTAATATTAAAAACTGTTTTACGAGAATCAGGCTTACTGTTTTCACAAGCCGTGAGATGAATTAACAGTACAGAAAACAGTGATAAGACCCATTTATTCATTAAGGCTAATGTAATAATTATTGGCTTAGCACCTTAAGCTTTATCGATTTATTACTTATAAATGAAGCTAAGTCAAGGGGTTTGAGATTATTCATTTCTTGCGCTCGCTTATCTTGCGCTCGTCTGTGACGAGTGCTTAACATTGAATAGCGATTGTATCGCTATTTGAACTCACGATTTGCGTTTTAAACGCTCATCCATGTTAGGCACTCGTCACAGACGAGCGCAAGCAGGAGGATCTATTCTGCAGTGTGCAAAGTTCACAAGCAGATCCTTCACTATGTTCAGGATGACAAAAATTGCGGGATGCCAAAATTGGGAATAGCCTATAAAACAAAAGCCTTCCCAAAATGAAAAGGCTTTTTCAATATTATAAATCCGAAATCGAAATTCCGAAATCCGAAATCAAAAAACTATTCCTCAACCAAGCTATCGCCGGTAACGGTATCTTTAATTTTGGCTTCCAGCTCTTCCTGTAGTTCCGGGTTATCCAATATTAATTGTTTAACCGCATCGCGGCCCTGGCCAAGGCGGGTTTCGCCATAGCTAAACCATGAACCTGCTTTTTTAATGATGTTGTACTCAACGCCCAGATCGATGATCTCACCGGCTTTTGAAATACCCTCACCAAACATAATATCAAACTCGGCCACACGAAATGGAGGTGCTACCTTGTTTTTAACAATTTTCACTTTAACGCGGTTACCTGAAACCTCGTCGGTATCTTTAATTTGCGATATGCGGCGTACATCCAAACGTACCGAAGCGTAAAACTTAAGCGCATTACCACCGGTAGTAGTTTCGGGGTTACCAAACATAACGCCAATTTTATCGCGCAGCTGGTTGATAAATATACAGCAGCATCCGGTTTTGCTGATAGTACCTGTTAATTTACGTAAGGCTTGCGACATTAAACGTGCGTGCAGACCCATTTTCGAGTCGCCCATTTCACCCTCGATCTCAGCTTTAGGAACCAACGCCGCAACAGAGTCAATAACCAAGATATCAATAGCTCCTGAGCGGATCAGGTTATCGGCAATTTCCAGTGCCTGTTCACCATTATCTGGCTGAGAGATCAATAAGTTCTCAACATCAACACCTAATTTTTTAGCATAAAAACGGTCAAAAGCGTGCTCTGCGTCAATAAATGCCGCGATGCCGCCTTTCTTTTGCGATTCTGCAATGGCATGTATGGCCAGGGTTGTTTTACCTGACGATTCCGGGCCGTATATTTCAATAACTCTTCCTTTTGGCAAACCACCTACGCCCAAAGCTATATCAAGGCCTAATGAACCTGTTGATATTACTTCTGTAGCTTCAATAACAGAATCGCCCAACTTCATGATGGTACCTTTTCCGTATGATTTTTCCAGCTTATCTAACGTAAGCTGCAGTGCCTTCAATTTATCTGAATTATTTTTATCTGTACTCATCTTAAAATTATCTTCAACAAATATAAATGTTTATTTTTAAAATACTAATTTTTTTAGTAAAATATTATCCTATGATCCGTCATTGCGAGGTACGAAGCAATCTCTATGCTGTACAGAGACACCATGAAAGGTTGACCTACCTACATAGAGATTGCTTCGTACCTCGCAATAACGCGCGAATTGTATTTATTCATGAAATTAGTCAACCTACCAATGCTAATCAAATATCTTTATCCACACTTCGCTTTTTAAGCTCTTTGGTAATGGTATTGAGGGCCTTTTTCTTCTTGGCTTCCTTGACCTTTTTAATTTTGGCAGCTTCGGCGCGGAGTAAAGCGGCTTCAGTATTGTTACGTTCGTAGTACTTGCAAAACCAGGTAATGGGGCAAATTTCGCATTTAGGGCTGCGGGCTACGCATACGTATCGTCCATGCAATATAAGCCAGTGGTGAGCCACACCTAATATATTCTGGGGTAAAAATTCGGTTAATTGTTTTTCAACTGCCAGTGGCGTGCGTGCATTGGTGGTAAGCCCTATCCGGTTGCTCACCCTGAACACGTGGGTATCTACTGCTATAGCGGGTGCATCAAACACTACCGAGGCAATAACATTGGCGGTTTTGCGCCCAACGCCCGGCATTTTCTGCAGATCATCGATACCGGCCGGTACCTGGCTGTGAAAAACATCAACCAGCATTTTCCCCATGCCCACTAAATGTTTAGCTTTATTATTCGGGTAGCTTACGCTGCGGATGTAGGTAAATACCTCTTCGGGTGTGGAGGCCGCAAGATCTTCTGGTGTTGGAAAACGCTCAAACAGCGCTGGGGTTACCTGGTTTATACGTTTGTCTGTACACTGGGCAGATAATATTACGGCTACTAATAACTGAAACGGGTTATTATAATGTAGTTCCGTAACCGGATTAGGCTGTTGTTTTGAAAAATGATCAACAAAATGGCGGTAACGTTCGGCCTTAAGCATTTTTAATAAAGTAGAAATTAAGGATCAATTGATCATAATCAAAAAACATGGTTAAACATATATTATAATATGTATTAACCATATGTATGAACCATGAAAATTTGTCTAAAAATAGAAAGGTTCATAAATCATTTATTGGGTATCGATTAATGCCATTTGCAAAACATTAACCTTATCAACAATTATGATCTATGAACCAGTACTTTAACGGCTTAACGTAAGCTTTTCGAGTAATCAAGTATCTGGTGTATGGTTTGCACCTTTGGTTTTTTATTCAAAAGGTTCAAATCAGCACGAATTGAGTTATAAAAAATCACTTCGTCGGCGTCCAGATTTTCTTGTCCATTCTCGTTCATTAGAGCTTGGTTAGCACTTCCATTTAACGTTTTTGTAAAGGTTTCATCCATAAGCTTTATTGTAATAAATTTTATATGATTTATAACGGTGGCTTAAAGATAATATTTTGCTAAATGAAAATTAAATGAATTTTTTTATTGCTTTAACACGCTGTTTCCCATTAAGTCATTGAATAATTGATTAATGCATAATCAAACTATTTATTATTGCGCTATATAAATTAATTAATGAGCAATAATAATCTCAAAAAACCTTAATTCTTTAAACTCATTTCCTTGCTTTGCATCATTTTGCGCAAATTATTTAGCGCGTAACGCATGCGGCCCAGGGCTGTGTTAATGCTCACCTCGGTAATATCGGCAATTTCCTTAAAGCTCATATCGCCAAAGTGGCGCATAATCAACACCTCTTTTTGCTCAGATGGCAGCAGTTGTATCAATGTTTTAAGATCTTTATGAGTTTGCTCGCGTACCATGCGGTCTTCAGTGCTTTCGTCGTAATTACCCAGCACTTCAAAAATATCGAAGTCGTCGCCATTACTTACCATTGGGGCACGTTTTTCGCGGCGAAAGTGGTCAATAACCAAATTATGCGCTATACGGGTTACCCAGGGTAAAAACTTCCCTTCTTCATTATATTTTCCAGCCTTCAGGGTGTTGATCACCTTAATAAAGGTATCCTGAAAAATATCCTCGGCCAGGTATTCATCTTTTACCAGCAAGTAAATGGAAGTGTATATTTTAGTTTGGTATCGTCTGACCAATTCTACAAGCCCTGCTTCATCACCGGCAATATATAGATGGATTAAATCCTGATCACTTTTCAATTGAAAATCCATAGAAGGTACTACTTAAACTTAATTTTTTAATTAATAAAAATGTCCGAAGTAAAGTATATCCTATAGCGTGCTCCTTAGGGGTTAAGAAATTGTTACTTCAAATAAAACAATTTCCCTGCTAAAAAACAAATTATATTTTTACACTTTCTTCTTGTCTATCAGTTCAATCGGGCCTTAAATCTACCTCTTCCGTTCATAATTTTACTATCCCGTGGGTTTGACTGTTGTAACCTAAAAAGGTTTAACCAGCCTACTAATTATTTTAAAATTTGGGTGTTCGTTTAGGGCATTAAGTATTTAAAAGTCAACAAACTGTAAACTCATCAAATTATTTAAGTTAAAGCCAAAAACAAAGTAAAACCGATTTGGATTCTGCTAAATATTTTAGGATTTTTGCACTTTCAAAAAAGTTCACGGGTTGTGCATCATTATGCATGATATAAATATTGTTTATCATTCGTTATTTGACAATCAAATGATTTACACCCCTGACCAAAAATGAACTAATTCTAAAGAATGACTAAAGAAGCAGAAAAAGACCCGCAAAAACATATCATCATTAAAGGGGCCAGGGTACACAACCTTAAAAATATGGATGTGGCCATCCCCAAAAACAAGCTGGTAGTGGTTACGGGCATGTCAGGATCGGGCAAATCATCACTTGCTTTTGATACCTTATATGCCGAAGGTCAGCGCCGCTATGTTGAAAGTCTTTCTTCATATGCCCGCCAGTTTTTGGGTCGTATGAACAAACCCGACGTTGACTATATTAAAGGCATAGCCCCCGCCATAGCTATTGAACAAAAGGTTATTACCAGTAGCCCACGCTCAACAGTAGGCACATCAACCGAGATATATGATTATTTAAAACTGCTGTTCTCCCGTATCGGTAAAACCATTTCGCCGGTATCTGGCCTTGTGGTTAAAAAAGATTCGGTTACCGATGTGGTTAACTTTATATTATCCCTGCCCAATGAAAGCCAGGTAACTATACTGGCCCCCTTATATCCGCATAACAACCGCAGCTTAAAAGAAGAGCTTGCCGTTTTAATGCAAAAGGGCTTTGTGCGGGTAGAATATGAGAATAAGCTGTCGAAAATTGAAGCCCTGCTGGAAGATGAATCTATCGACAATACTTCCTTAGTTGCCGAAGTACACGGCGAAAAAAAGGCTAAAGGCAAAAAGGCGAAAGCCGAAGTTGAAAGTGACGATACCGTAACCGTAGCTACCGAAAGCCCTACCCACTACCCCGGCGTAAGGATTGTAATTGATCGCGTATCAAAAAATGAAGAGGACGAAACTATAAGCCGCCTGGGCGACTCGGTGCAGACCGCCTTTTTTGAAGGCAAGGGTGATTGCTACGTGCGTTACCAGGAACCCGATGCCGATGGTGAGCAGGAACGCTTTTTCTGCGACCGCTTTGAGCTCGACGGTATAAAATTTGAAGAACCTTCACCAAACTTTTTCAGCTTTAACAACCCTTATGGTGCCTGCAAAAAATGCGAAGGCTATGGCAAGGTAATTGGTATTGACGAGGATCTGGTGATACCCGATAAAAGTAAAAGTATTTACGAAGGGGCGATAGCTCCATGGCGCGGCGAAAAAATGCGCGAGTGGAACGACTTACTTGTTAAGCACGCCCTCCAGTTTGATTTCCCGATACACCGCCAGTATAACCAGCTTACCGAAAAACAACAACGCCTTTTGTGGACAGGTAATAAATACTTCCGCGGGTTGGATGAGTTTTTCAGGGAGATGGAAGCGCAGACCTATAAAATTCAGTACAGGGTTATGCTATCCCGCTACAGGGGTAAAACTACCTGCCCGGAGTGCAAAGGCAGCCGCCTGCGTCAGGATGCATCGTACGTAAAAATTGGCGAACGTTCCATTACCGATGTAGTGCTGATGCCTCTTGATAAAGCCCTTGAGTTTTTCCAGGGCCTGCAGCTAAATGAAACCGATGCCAAAGTGGGCAAACGTTTGCTTATGGAGATCACCAACCGCCTGGTGTTTTTAAATGATGTGGGGCTGAGTTATTTAACACTCAACCGTTTATCAAACACACTATCGGGTGGTGAGTCGCAGCGTATAAATTTGGCTACTTCTTTAGGCAGCAGCCTGGTGGGTTCAGTATATGTATTGGATGAGCCAAGCATTGGCCTGCACCCTCGCGATACGCAGCGATTGATCAGTGTGCTTAAATCACTTCGCGATGTTGGCAATACCGTATTGGTGGTGGAGCACGAGGAAGAGATCATGAAAGCGGCCGACCATATTATTGATATTGGCCCCGAAGCCGGTACCCACGGCGGTGAACTCATATTTACCGGTACTTATGACGAGATCATTAAAGACGATAACAGCTTAACCGGCCGTTACCTGAGCGGTAAGGAAGAAATAGCTATCCCCGCACACCGCCGTAAATGGAACGATTTTGTAGAGATAAAAGGTGCGCGCGAAAACAACCTGCAGCACGTTAACGCCAAATTCCCGCTGGGAGTGCTTACGGTTGTTACCGGTGTATCGGGCTCGGGTAAAACCAGTTTGGTAAAACGCATACTGGCCCCTGCCCTGCAAAAAGCACTGGGCAATTACTCGGGCGAGCAAACCGGCGCTTATGACAGCATAGACGGTGATTATGCAAAAATTGAACAGGTAGAACTGGTTGACCAGAACCCTATCGGCCGTTCATCACGCTCAAACCCGGTTACCTATGTAAAGGCCTGGGACGAGATCCGTAACCTGTATGCCTCACAACCTGCAGCCAAAGCGGCCGGGTTAAAACCATCGGCATTTTCTTTTAACGTAGAGGGCGGTCGTTGCGACGTATGCCAGGGCGAAGGCGAAGTAAAAATAGAGATGCAGTTTATGGCCGACATTTTTCTGACCTGCGAAACCTGCGGCGGTAACCGTTTTAAACAACACATCCTTGATATTACTTATAATGAAAAGAATGTAGCCGAGGTACTGCACATGACCATTGATGAGGCCCTGGAGTTTTTTGCCAAGGAGCCCAAGATCATTGCCAAAATAAAACCTCTGGTTGATGTTGGTTTGGGTTATGTACAGTTGGGTCAGTCGTCAAATACCCTGTCGGGTGGTGAGGCGCAGCGTATTAAACTGGCATCGTTCCTGGTAAAGGGAAACAATACGCATAAAACACTTTTTATTTTTGACGAACCTACCACCGGCCTACACTTTGCTGATATCAAGAAGCTGCTGAAATCGTTTGATGCCCTGCTGGAGCATGGTAATACCATTATTGTTATTGAACATAACATGGACGTTATTAAATGTGCCGACTGGATCATTGACATTGGCCCCGAAGGCGGCGACCGTGGCGGTAAAGTAGTATTTGAAGGCGTACCTGAAGATCTGATCAAAGAGAAAAAATCACATACCGGTTTTTATTTAAAAGAGCGGTTCGGTAAGTAATTACTGTCTGCGCATACACATCGAATCGCCTTTCTGCTTTGCAGAAAGGCGATTTTGTTTCCGGACATAGTGTGAAAGCAGTATACAATTAAGCTTTTATTTTGATATTCCTCGGTCAAATATTTAAATTTATCCAACACGCCTTTACCCGCTCACTTTCAGTTATCCAAATACATTTTAACAGCTAAATTTAAGTATCATGGCGGGTACAAAGGAATTTTATGATGACGTTCGCAGCTTGTTTGATGGGCATATGTCGCAAAGCCAGGTTGATGGCATTGAAAGCATATTAAAAGCGATAGACGACGCCGGTATTACCGACGAGCGTAAAGCCGCCTATATGCTGGCTACCGCTTTTCATGAAACAGCCAAAACCATGCAGCCTATTAATGAATTTGGCAAAGGCGCCGGGCATGATTATGGCCGCAAATTAAAAATGGGTGGCGGCCCCGGTAAACGTATCCCATACAATGCTCCCAACAAATTATATTATGGCCGCGGTTATGTGCAGTTAACCTGGTATGAAAACTATGATGCTATGGGAAAGCTGTTACACATTGATCTGCTTAATAGCCCCGAACTGGCGCTTCAACCATCTGTAGCTGCCGCCATCATGACAAAAGGGATGACCGGTGGATTCTTCACCGGCAAAAGTCTGGGCAACTATTTTACCACCGAACTTACCGATTGGATTAACGCCCGCAGAATAATTAATGGCCTTGATCTGGCCGCAACCATAGCAGGTTACGCCAAAACTTTTTATAAAGGATTAACCGAGCAGGCCGTGGCGTAATTGGCAAACTGCTTACTGCCCGCCGGTTTTCAGGTACATATAAACTATACCGCCAACAACAATAATAGCAAGTACAATAAGCCCGGTAACGCCTTTCTTTTTATCCTGACGCATTAGCCAGATTAAAAAGGCTACCAATGGCAATACAAAAATTGCCCAAAAAATAAGTGAAGGAATATTCATAAGCCCACAAATCCCTAAAGGGATAAAATTAGTTCACAAAAGTATCAAAATATTTGTTAATGAGCCATCCAATTCCCCCTTTGGGGGTATGAGGCTTAAAACGGCATACGTGCCAGCGGGGCTATGTTTTGCCCGGTGAACTCGCCTTTTAAATATTTATAGTGACCCGCAATGGCAATCATAGCAGCGTTGTCTGTACAGTATTCCATTTTAGGAATAAAGCTTTCCCAGCCGTTTTTGGCACACATTTCCCTTAAGCCTTCGCGCAAGCCTGTATTGGCCGATACGCCGCCTGCCAGTGCAATTTGTTTAATACCGTGTTCCTTAGCCGCTTTTTGCAGCTTGTTAAGTAGTATGGTAGCAATGCGTTTTTCAACAGAAGCGCAAATATCGGGTAGGTTCTGGCTAATAAAATCGGGGTTCCTGGCTACGTTATCCCTGATAAAATAGAGTATGGCTGTTTTGAGGCCGCTAAAGCTAAAATCGAGCCCGGGAATCTGTGGTTCCGGAAACTTGTACGCATCGGGGTTACCCTGGCGTGCGTATTTGTCAATAAGCGGTCCGCCGGGATAAGGGAGGCCTAAAATCTTACTGGTTTTATCCATGGCCTCACCTGCTGCATCGTCAAGGGTTTGGCCTATTACCTGCATGTCAAAATAATCGTTCACCAACACGATCTGCGTATGCCCCCCCGAAACGGTAAGGCACAAAAACGGAAACGACGGCTTATGATCGCCAATAAAATGGGCCAGTATATGGGCCTGCATGTGGTTAATATCAATAAGCGGCAGGTTTCTGGCCAGTGCAAAAGCCTTGGCAAATGACACCCCTACTAAAAGCGAGCCTAAAAGTCCCGGTCCGCGCGTAAAAGCTACTGCATCAACATCATTTTTGTTTACTTTTGCATTCAATAATGCTTGTTGAACAGCAGGAACAATATTTTGCTGATGAACCCTTGAGGCAAGCTCAGGGACAACACCTCCGTAGGCTTCATGAATGGTTTGGTTGGCAATTACATTGCTCAGTATCACCCCATCAACACAAACAGATGCAGAGGTTTCATCACATGATGATTCAATTCCTAAAATTACAGGCACAGTTATCAATTCAAAAATCAAAAGGTAAAACTCAAAATATCAGCTTTAGCTTTTGATGGGTTATAAATACATTTAAAAAAGTAAAACATTTCAAGCGCTTTTGAATTTTTACTTTTGAAATTTTAATTAAACACAAAGTTATTAAAAAAGTACTCAATATAGCGTTAGGGATAGTGTTGTTCATTTTATTGACACTGAGCATACTTTTACTGGCTTTTCAGTTTAAACCGGTGCAAACCTGGGCCGCTAAACAGGCAACCGCATACCTCACAGATCAATTACACACCAAGGTTGATATCAAAAGTCTTTATATAAGACCTTTTACCTCAGTAGTACTGGAGGGTTTGTACGTGCTTGATAAAAAACAGGACACACTGCTCAGTACCCCAAAACTGGCTGTTGATATTGACGGTTTTTCGCTTATTACCAGCATAAAGCAACGGGTTATCAATTTTGAATCTATTGAGTTGGATAACGGTTCCTTCTATCTGAAAAAACAAAAGGACAGTACCACCAACCTGAAATTCATCATTGATTATTTCAACTCGGGTGATACCACTAAAAAAGATACCACCAAAAAAACACCGGGCAAACCCTGGACGCTTAATTTTGACAAGGTAACCATCAACAATTTCCATTTCCGGTATAAAAACCAGCTGATAGATACGGTAGAGAACAAGGTTAACTTTGATGATATTGATGTAAACCATTTCAGTACGGTAGTAACCGGCATGGACATTAAAAACCATCTTTTTAAGGGTAACGTTCAGCACCTTACCCTGCAGGAAAAGAGCGGTTTTTATGTTAAAGATTTTACTGCCCATACCACCATTGATACCAACCAGATACTGTTGCGGCGTTTATCCATACAAACCAAACACTCTCACCTGAAAGATTATTTCAGAATGCGGTTTAAATCATTTGATGATTTTGACAACTTTGAGAACCGGGTATATATGGATGCCGATTTTAAAACATCGCGCATATCATCTACCGATATTGCCTACTTCACCAGCGGAATGGGAAAGGTAAATTTTGACCTCGGTATTGACGGTCAGGCCAAAGGATTGGTCAATAACCTAAAGTCTAAACACGTTACCATTACCGGTGGGCAGGCCACCTTTATAAAAGGTGATTTTAACCTGCGCGGATTGCCTGACTGGGATAACACCTTCCTGGAACTGAAGTTTGACCAGATTGCCTCCAACAAAAAAGATATGGACTACCTGATCAGCCATTTTTCAGGTACGCCTACCATGAAGGCTCCCGCAATCATCAGCAAATTTGGCAATATTAACTTTACCGGCAGGTTTACCGGCCTGCAAAATGATTTTGTAGCCTACGGTGTATTTAAAACCGGTTTAGGCAGGTTTGACTCAGACATTAACCTTAAAATTGACAAAAAGGGAACGCCAAGCTACAGCGGTAAGCTTGATGCCTTTAATTTTGACATCGGCACCCTGCTTGATGAAGAAACACTGGGCCGCACCACTTTTACCACCGATATTAAAGGCAGCGGCGATGAGCTGAAAAACCTGAGCGAAGTAGTTGATGCCCATATCAACACGATTGACTTTAAAGGATATACTTATAATAACCTCACCGTTAACGGATCATTTATCAAGCAACTGGCCGATGGGCACATCACCATCAATGATAAAAACGTAAAGCTCGATTTAAAAGGCAGTGTAAATTTAGCCCCTAAATTGCCGGTATATGACCTTACCGCCACTATTAAAGATGCGCGCCTGAATAAGCTTAAACTCATTACTGACACCATAGCCATCAGTGCCCAGTTTAAAACAGCCTTTTCCGGAACCGAGCTGGATAATATACAGGGTAACATTTTACTTTCGCCGGCCAGGGTGGTTGATCCACGTAATAATTACCTGGTCGATTCACTTTACCTGTCATCTACCGGCACAGGCAATAACCGCGAAATAGCGCTCCGGTCAGACTTTGCCGATGCCAGCATTAAGGGCCGTTTTGACCTGTCTACCCTTCCTTCTTACTATAAAACAATCGCCAAAAAGTATATCCCTTCAATAAAAACAACTATTGTTACGCCCAAGCCGCAGCAATTTGCGTTTAACCTTACACTTAAAAATTTAGATCCGCTTACGGCCATATTTGTGCCCGACTTAAAAATACCCGATCAGGGTACGCTTATTGGTCAGTTTGATTCGGAAAAGAAAATGGCTACCCTATCGGGCTATATCAAAACCTTTAAATACGGCAAAACTGTTTTCCATGATTTTATTATTGACGAAAACACAACCGATAGCATGCTTGGCCTAAACTTGTCGTTAAGCCGGGTTGATATTACCGACAGCCTGTTTATCAAAGACATCAACATTACCAATTTCATTAAAAACGACAGCTTAAACTTTAACGTTAAGTTATCAGATAAAAACGCGGTAAATCAGCTTGACCTTTACGGCTTGGTACAGTTTGGCCGCGATACCACGGCCAAATTAATGCTGCTGCCCTCTGATGTGATACTGGAAAAGCAAAAATGGCATATACAGGAGCAGGTACGCATCCGCTTACTTGACGGTAAAACACAGGTTCAGGGCTTTGAACTATCAAACGGCCCGCAAAAGGTACGTATCAACGGCTTTATTTCCGATAACCCTGCTGATGAGCTTAAGCTTTCGTTTGAAAAGTTTAATATGGGTACACTCAACCAGCTTACCCGTACCTCGGGCATATTTTTACGGGGCAGTATGGATGGCGATGTGAAATTCACCTCCATTACCAAGTCGCCCGGGGTAGATGCGCACCTGACGGTCGATTCACTATCCATGAATAAAACCCTTATTGGCAAAGTGAAAATAGAATCGACCCTGGGTAACGATCGCAAGCAGGCCAACATGAAGCTGAATATTCTTAACCGCGGACTGGAAACCATGAACATTGCCGGGATATATGCCTTTGGACAAAACACGGATGACAACCTCGACTTTGATATTAAAATGAACCAGACCGAAGCTATCATCTTCGCGCCTTTTATCAAAGACCTGGTATCAAACGTTAAAGGGAATATTTCAACCGATCTGAAACTCAGCGGCAAACCCTCAAACCCGCAACTCAACGGCAGCCTTACACTTGAAAACACCGGTGTAACGGTTAATTACTTAAAAACCGCCTATACCGTTAATAACAAGCTGAGTGTTAATAACAGTGTTATCAATATCAAAGACATGGTATTGAAAGATGTTAAAGGAGGTACAGGTACTGCCAACGGCACAGTTGATTTAAACAACATTGATAACCCCAACATACAGGTAGTGCTTGACGCAAGAAACCTGATGGCCTTGAATACTACTTTTAAAGATAACCACCTTTACTACGGTACGGCTTATGGCACGGGTAAATTCAGCTTTAAGGGTCCGGTTGATAATATGAAGATTGATATTACCGCACGTACAGAGGCGGGTACCATTTTCAATATTCCGCTCAATACTTCATCAACTGCCAGCGAGTACGACTTTATTAAGTTTGTAAGCCATAAGGACACGGTTAAAGCAGTAGCCAAGCAGCGTGCATTTAATGGTGTTACCCTTAACTTTGATCTTAGCGCCGATGAAAAAACCATTGTTAAAATTGCCACCGACTACGGCTTGCTGGAGGGTAGCGGTGTTGCCAATAATTTAAAGCTGAACATTAACAGCCTGGGCGATTTTGAAATGTACGGCGACTTTTTGATAAGCACGGGTAAGTTTGAATTTACGGCCAAAAACTTTATCAGTAAAAACTTTACCGTTAGCCAGGGAGGTACCATCAGGTGGACGGGCAACCCATCAAACGCCGAGATAAATCTGAAGGCCCTGTATGAGGTGCGTACTTCAAAAGCGCCGCTTTATACCGCGGCAGGCTTGCAGGCCCCAACATCATCGCAACAAACATTGGTACAGGCCCAGTTGATCCTCACCAAATCGTTATTGCAACCTTTGATTGATTTCGACTTTAACTTCCCTACAGATCCATCGGTAAAGGATGACTTATCAACTTACCTGGCCGATAATAATAATCGCAGCCAGCAGGCCATCAGTATTATTGTGCGCCGTACTTTTTCATCAAACAACAATAACAACCTAACCAACCAGGTGGTAAGTACAGCAGGTGAAGCCGTGAGCGAGTTTGCGTTTAATAAACTAAACAGCTTGATATCGCAATCAAATATCAAATACTTCGATTTAAATATACGTTCGTTCAATGAGGCCAGCGCGTCGTTAAAATTTTATGATGGCAGGTTGTCTTTCAGCGGCAGTTTGTTCAACAATAATGGGTCAAATGATCCATTTAATAACAACAACACCACCTTATTTTCAAGGGGTAATTTAACTAAAGACTTTGAGGCCCTATACCAGATCAGGAAGGATGGAAATCTTACAGCCAGGTACTCGTACCGACTTTTGAACAATACCTCGCTCAATACTTTAAACAATCTGGATTTTCAGTATGTGAACGGTATTGGTTTAGTGTACACCCGCGACTTTGATACTTTTGGCGAGTTTATCAGGAATATATTCAGGAGGAGCCGGCGCGACAGGGCGCCGGTTACTCCTAATCCGGTACCAACCACAACGGGTGGAACACCGGCCATCAAGCCTGACGATGATGAAAATTAATTAATGGTCGCGCATAATGGCGTGATCCATTTTATCTCTTTTGGTACGTAAGTACGTTTCATTGTGCGGGTTTGATGCAATTTCAATGGGCACGTTTTCAACAATCTCCAATCCGTAACCGATAAGTCCGGCACGTTTTTTAGGATTGTTGCTCATCAAACGCATTTTTGAAATACCCAGGCTGCGTAATATCTGTGCACCTATACCATAATCGCGCTGATCCATTTTAAAGCCTAATTGTAAATTAGCCTCTACGGTATCAAAACCATTTTCCTGCAGCTGGTAAGCTTTTAATTTATTAATAAGGCCAATACCCCGGCCTTCCTGGTTCATGTAAACTATGGCACCCTTTCCTTCCTTGCTTATCATTTCCATAGCTTTATGCAGCTGCGGGCCGCAATCGCATCGGCATGAGCCAAAAATATCGCCGGTAACACATGAACTGTGCACACGCACAAGAATTGGCTCACCCGGTTCCCAGGTACCTTTAACAAGGGCAAGGTGATTTTCGCCTGTATCCAGTTGGGTGTAACCGATCATATCGAAATCGCCCCATTGGGTAGGCATTTTTACCGACACCTCTTTTCTAACCAGGGTTTCGGCGCTTAAGCGGTAAGCTATCAGGTCTTTTATAGATACTATTTTAAGGTCAAACTCTTTGGCCATGATCATCAGGTCGGGCAGGCGAGCCATATCTCCATCCTCCTTCATGATCTCGCATATAACACCCGCTGGTTCAAACCCGGCTAAAACAGCCAGATCAATAGCAGCTTCAGTGTGACCGGTTCTGCGCAGCACACCACCATCTTTGGCTATAAGCGGAAAAATGTGCCCGGGCCTGCCCAGGTCTTCGGGTTTGGTTAGTGGATCTATCAGCGCCAGCGTAGTTTTTGACCTGTCAGACGCCGAGATTCCGGTAGTACAACCATGGCCAAGTAAATCAACAGAAACCGTAAAATTAGTTTCGTGAGATGTGGTGTTGTGGCTAACCATAGGTTCAAGTTCCAACTCGCGGGCACGTTGCTGCGTAATAGGCGCACACACCAGCCCACGGCCATAACGAACCATAAAATTGATAGCCTCAGGTGTAGCGTTACGTGCTGCGGTTAAAAAATCGCCTTCGTTTTCACGATCCTCATCATCAACCACAATGATCATTTTACCGGCTTTTATATCTTCTATGGCTTCCTGTATCGTATTTAACATTATATTGAATTTGGCTTAGCTCAAATTTAAATGAGCCATAAGTATTTAAATAATAAACAAATTTATGATATATATAAGTTATTCTGGTCGGTGTTATGTAAAATGCACATAGACCTAAACATTGCTGATATACATGATTACGAATAACTTATAGGGTGGAGTTGCTTTTGCGCTTAATTAATTTATTAAAAAAGCGTTTATACAGTTCCATATCAAATATAACAGAATCGGTAGCAGCTTTATAGGAAAGGAAAAGCCCTATTGGCGTAAGTACAATAATAGCTATCCACATGCCGAAAAAGGTAGAAACACTGCCTGCCTTTACCGATTTTTCGCCTATGGTTGATATAATATAATATATCAGGAAAAAGATCACTGAAATTACTACCGGCAAACCCAGCCCTCCCTTACGAATGATGGCGCCCAGCGGTGCCCCAATTAAAAACAAAGCTATGCAGGCTGCAGAAAGGGTGAATTTCTTTTGCACTTCAGATGCGTAGCGGCGTATGGTCATAGAGTCGGACTTGTAGCGGTCGGTACGGTTTTTCAGCACATCCTTTACAGACCTTACCTCAGACATGGCGTTTGATATGGCCATCACCTGTTCTGTAGGCTTCAGGCTATTTATTATCCCTCCCTTATCGGCAGGCATGTATTTTTTTGCAGATGGCTTTGCCGGAATAATGAAGTACTTGATATACGGAGTAACGAGTTTATAGTTCATTACAACGCTGCCGTTTACCTGTTGCTGTACAGAATCGACAAAAAACTTCAACTGCTTTAAATTCATCATTTGTGATGCCGACTTAAACTCGTTTTCGTCGGTACGGGCAAGCTTAAAGCTCGAGAGATCAAACTTTACTTCAGTTTCTTTAAAACGAAACCTTTGCAATTGTCGTCTCGGGTCGTAATCATTTTCGCCTTTTGATTCTTTGTAGCTAACACCGTTTTTCAATTTCAGTACCAGGAATTTATCGCCCATGGTTCTGAACATCACACCTTCACGGGCCATGGTTACATCTGTGTTGCTGCCATCGGGTGCTCTTTGGTATATGGTAATATCACGCAGCGTTTGCCCATCAGGGTCCTTATGTTTTACGCGGATGGCATACCCGGTAAAGTTATTGCTGAAAACTCCTTCGGGCAGCAGATCGGCCGATTTCTGCTTGCGGGCATCGTATAGCAGCGAATAATATTTGAGGTTGGCTACCGGCAACATATAATCTGAAAAAAAGAATGCCGCAACACTTAGTATCGACACAATTACGATCATGGGGTACATGGCCCGGCGCAGCGATATACCGGCCGCCTTAATGGCTACCAGTTCATAATTTTCACCAAGAGCGCCATAAGTCATGATGGTTGACAGCAATACGGACAAAGGTAGTGCCATGGCCACATTGGTAGCCGAGTTGTACATCATGAGCTCCAGAATGGTATACCAGGCAAACCCCTTACCTATCAAATCGTCAATGTATTTAAACAAAAATAACATCAACAACACAAACATTACGATGAAAAGCGTAACTACGAAAGGCCTTATAAATGATTTTAGTAGTAAAAGATGTATCTTTTTCATCAGCACAATTTGTATTAACAGGGGCATAAAATTACCCTTTGAGCTTGTTAACTTTCATTAACGCACAAAAGACACTTCACAATACAAAATTAGCTAAAATTAAGTTCCTTTAAGCACCCAATGTGCTGATGAGGTATTCGATCTGGTTATCCCATATCAGCTTGCGCTCGGCAATGGCATCTTCGGTGGCAAAATCCGTTATGCTTAGTGCTACATCATTGGTAAGTTCATCCTGCAGAATTTCCATTTCAAAATAAAACTGCGGCTCATCATCAACCCACTTAAACCTTACCAGTTTATTTTCTTTTATAACAAGCAGTTTTGCTTTTTGCGGCTCGCCATCCCAGATAAATGTATAAACCTGGTCTCTTATGTTCACATCATCAGCAAACCACTGCGCCAGGCCGTTAGGCTCGTTTAAAAAAGGGAACAGTATTCTGGGAGATGATTTTATCTCATACTCAATAGTAAATTTCTTTTTTTCGGACATTGGGGTTTATACTTGTAGGCTGTAAAGCCGTAAACGTTAGCATTTTTTCTAAAGAAAACGAATTTCTGTTATATATCCAAACTTTTTAAGGCTGCCAGTTGTTAACGCCATAGCAAAGCCCTAAAATAAAGCGTAGACCTCCCTGCTTAAACGCATCAACATCAAAACAAATTACAGCCAATGCAGCCACACAGTCATTTAAGGGCAAATAAATCAATAACAAATACGTTGAATTGATATTTATATACCTGATTAGCAGACAAGTGCATAAAAATTAATATTTTTTAAAAGTAAACCGAATTTCTGCTATATTTGCAATCCTTTTTAGGGAGAACCATATTCTTAATAAAACGGCGGGGTAGCTCAGATGGTTAGAGCGTAGGATTCATAACCCTAAGGTCGGCAGTTCGATCCTGCTCCCCGCTACTAAAAATCAACCAGTTACGAAATTTCGCAACTGGTTTTTTCGTTTTAAAAGATTATAAATTGATAATGATGATTTTATTCGGTTTTTTTCAATTGAAATAGCCCTACGCTCCTATACAGTAATTTTTCAGCTATTGCTTTATCTGAACAGTTGTTCCTTCTTTCAGTTCTTCGTTAGCTTGAGCAACAATTTGGTCGCCGGGTTTCAGATCGCCGGCGATTTCGGTCTTTTCCTTTCCGGTAAACCCTGTCTTGACATCTACCCATTTTGTTTTTCCGTTCTCTACCCTGATCACGAATTTGCGCTCCTGCGTGGTGACGACTGCTTTAAAAGGCACGAGAAAACCCTCTTTTGGGCGGCTGACCGGCAATACGATCTGCGCGAACATACCGGGTTTGAGCAACCCTTTTGCGTTCGGAAAAGTAAGCTCCCAGGTTTCGCTCCGGGTTTGCGGATCAATAGCATCTGATTTCCGGGCCAGTTTAGCTTTAAAGAGCTGTCCTGGATTGGCCGATACCGTAAATGAAGCCTCATTATCTTTTAAGTTGGTCGAGTTGTAAGCTTCTGGCACGGCCACATCAACCCTTAATGATGAGTTATCCTCCACTCGGAACAAGAGCGTTTTACCTGTATTGTCTACAAAGTCGCCTTTAAATATATTTCTGGCTGTCACCACGCCATTAAAGGGCGAACGGATCACCAGGTAGTCTTCCAGTGCTTTATTGGCTTGCGTGGCTGAACGGGAAGCCTGGTAAACGGCGCTGTCTGTTCGCATTTGGTTCCGCGCTATTTCCAGTTCGTTATCCGCTACCGCACCTGGGGTTTGGGCCGCCTTTAGTAATCTTAAATAAGTTGATCTGCTGGATTCATATTTAGATTTCGTACCCATGCTGTTGCTTTGGCTCTGGGCTTGCGCTGCTTTTAATTCCGGAGCATCAAGGATACAAAGCACCTGTCCTTTGGTAACTTTCGAACCGATATCTACTTTAACATCTTTTACATAGCCCGGTGTACGGGCGTAAATATTGGCGCGGTCAAAAGGGATAATTTCGCCGGTCAGGTTCAGTTTATTGGAAACGGGTTCCAGTTTCAGCGTGATCAGTTTAACCGCGGGTTTTTCCGGCAGTCCCTGTGGTGCTGCCTTTTCCGTTTGATTACCCCCACAGGCTGCCAACAGGCATACCGGGATGTAGTATAGGTATTTTATAGCTTTCATGATTGATTTTCGGTTAAAAGATGATACTTACTTGCAGGATCATCGGGGTCTAATGAAATCATCGGTACAGAGCGGTTCCCGATGGACGACTGGTATATTAATGGCAGCACGATCAGACTGGAGAACATAGAAAAGATCAGCCCGCCAATCACGGCTGTTCCTAATGGTGATGTCTGGTCGCCGCCTTCACCTAAGCCTAAAGCCATCGGGATCATCCCAGCGATCATCGCGAGGCTGGTCATTAAAATGGGTCTGATCCTGTCTTTGATCCCCTGGAAATAAGGCTCGCTCATTTTTTCACGCCGATATTTTTCTGCCTGCGTTACAAACAGGATGGCGTTAGCCACCGCCACTCCAACCGCCATGATGCAGCCCATATAAGATTGTATATTCAACGTTTTGCCGCAGATCCAAAGTAACAGCAGGCTGCCCGCTAAAATGCCCGGAATAACCGAGATGATCACCAGCGACAATCGGAACGACTGGAAGTTTACAGCCAGCAGCAGGAAGATCACCACAATAGCGAGGAGAATGCCGTTTTGCAACTCCTGAAAAGTTTGCAAAAATACTTCTGCCTGTCCCGGTTGCTGGATTTTCATCCCCTCGGGCAACTTGCCTGTTTTTGAAATAATTTTATCAATATCATTGATGGCTGTACCCAGTGCTTTACCCTGTAAGTTGGCGGTAATGGTAATGAAACGTTTTTGGTTCAGACGGTCAAATTCACCTTCCGTATTTCCCATTTTCCAGGTCGCCACATCCCGCATATACACTTGTTTACCGCCAGTGGAACTTAGCAAAATATTATCCACTTGTCCCGGATCGTTCATAATTAGCTCGGGTACCTGCACCTGTATTTGGTAGGCGGTTCCAGCTGCTTTATCCACCCAATAATTAGGCTGCGTAAAACGGCTGGATGAGGTTGCCGCAGCCAGTGATTTACCGGCATCTTCCACAGTCAATCCTAATTGGCCCAGTTTAACCCGGTCAAATTCAATTTTCATGGCCGGGTAACCCTGTGGTGCACTATACGCTACATCCCGCAGGTAGGGTAGTTTTTTCAACTGTTCCACGATCTTCTTGCCAAACTCCCGATCCTGTGCCAGGCTTTTACCCAAAACTTGTACCTGTATAGGCGTTCCTGTTCCCTGGCTCATCACTTGTTCCACCAGGTCTGCCGGTTCAAAAGAAATATGTGATCCGGGCATTTGTTTACCGACTACCTCACGGACCCGTTCCTTGAAATCGGCCAGCTTAATGCCTGCATCAGCAATGAATTTGATTTTAAGCACCGATTCCTCCGGTCCGCTCGTCCATAAATGAATGGCGCTGACCGGATAGCTGGATGGCAACAAGCCCACATAAGCCGATGATATGGCGATCTTGTTGCCGCCGGATAGGCTGTCTATTAAATGCAGCAGCTGTTTGGTGCTTTGTTCTGTTCTCTCAATCCTCGTGCCTTCCTTTAACCTTAACCTTACCTGGAACTGCCCTGCATCCACTTTGGGGAACAATTCTTTACCAACAGTAAAGAAAAGCAATACCGCTAACGCGATGGAAAGCACTAAATAAAGAGGTATCAGGATGCTCCTCCCTGGTGACAGGCTATGAATCAGCTTATCGTGTTTTTCTTTAAAACGGGTCATCCGTTTGCCCTCTTTGGCACTTTCGGCAAGCTGATCTTTAAACAACCAGTTAGCGATCACAGGTACAAATGATTGCGATAACAGGAAAGAAGCGATCATGGCAAAGCCAACCGACAAGGATAGCGGCAGGAACATCGCCTTGGGAATCCCGGACATAAAGAATGCCGGGAAAAACACGGCCAGGATACATAGCAGGATCAATAGTTTCGGTAAGGCGATCTCTTTACATGCTTCTAAAATAGCCCGCCCTTTCAGTTCGTCTTTTTCCTGGTGATGATGAATATTTTCTATAGTAACCGTCGCCTCATCCACCAATATGCCAATAGCCAGTGCCAAACCACCTAACGTCATAATATTGATCGTTTGTCCGAAAAGCTTCAGGCAGATGACCGCCGAAAGCAGGGCAAGCGGTATGGTTAAAACCACGATCAGTGAGCCACGCCAATCCCGAAGAAACAACAACACCATTAAGCCGGTTAATAATGCACCTAAAATACCTTCTGTCATTAAACTTTTTAAAGAGTTAATAACATAGCCCGATTGATCAAATTCATAGCTCACCTTAATATCTGGTGGTATAGCGGCCTGCATATCGGGTAAGGCGGCTTTTACTTTTTGTACCACATCCCAGGTCGACGCATCGGCTCTTTTAGTTACCGGGATATAAACAGAACGCTTGCCATTAATGAGCGCGTAACCAGTGGTCACATCTCCGCCATTATCCACCTGCGCCAGGTCATGCACATAAATTGCCGGGCCGCTGCCTGTTTTTACCGGGATATTGCCCAGATCCTGGATATTATCGACAACCGTATTCTGCGGTGCAATGAGCATTTGATCACCCACCCGCAGGTTACCCGCCGGGAGTATGGTGTTCCCTTTGGCAATGGCGGTAACCAGTTCCTCGGGGCTTATACCATAACTGCGTAATTTATTGGGATCAGCTTTGATCAGCACAGAGCGCTGGTTCCCGCCAAATGGCGGCGGAGCAGAAACGCCGGGCAACGTGGAGAACATGGGCCTAACCTTAAATAAGGCCAGATCGGATACTTCGGCTAAAGACCGGGTTGGACTGCTGAAAACCAGTTGGCCAACAGCAACACTACCCCCATCAAAACGGGTAACAAAAGGCGATACGGTTCCGGGCGGCATAAAGGCCCGTGCCCGGTTTACCATAGATACCACCTCACCGGTGGCTTGCCCCATATCGGTACCCTCGTAAAAGTTGAGTTTTAATAAGGTAACACCCTGTATGGTTTTGCTTTCTACGGATTTGATACCCGTCACATATAAAAAATGGTATTCATAGTAGGAGGTCACAAAACCTTCGATCTGCTCGGCTGATAACCCGCCATAGGTTTGAGCAACATAGATTGTCGGTGTCCCCAGCTTTGGAAAAATGTCTATCGGCATCGTTTTGATGGAAACAACCGAAAAGAATACAATGGCAATGACGGCCACGATGATCGTGACCGGCTTTCTCAGGGAGCTATATAGAAACTGGATAATGTTCATTTGCCGTATTGGTTTAAAAACAGGTTGAGGCTGCCGCTATAGGCTGCCTCATTTAACAAAGCCCGCCAGGCACCATAATAAGCGATCTTCACGGTAGCCGCAGACTGAAATAATAATTGCTGCGCCTGGATTACATCGTAATAATTGATCAGGCCGGATTTATACCTCGATTGGATAGCTTTATAGGAATATTCGGCAGAATGAAATTGCTGAGGTGCTAATTGTGCCGATTGTAGTGCTTTTTGAAAATTTGATGTAGCGATCTCTTTTTGGGTGTTCAGGTGCAGTTCGGTTTGGGCCAGCTGTTCCCGGCTGGATGCAGTAATAAGCTCTTGTTGTTTCCACAGCGGTTTCTGCCTGAAAACTTCCAGTATCGGAAAAGCGATCTGTGCACCCACGCCATAATTATACCGCTGAAAGCGCCAGCCGTCGCTGGAATTAACTGAACCATCCGCACCAATGCCTGAGCCCCGGCCGTAACCGGTGCTCCAAAGGGTTAAGCGAGGCAGGATGCTTTTCTTTAAGGACTTTAAAGCCAGTTCATTCGCAGTAATGTTAGCTTTTCCTAATTGCACCTCCGGATGATCTGTTGTTGATGTATCCGCTAAAGCAACGGCCGGAAGGTTTTTAAAAAGCGAAGAATCTATGGGCAGGCCAACGGGTAATTTACCGCCTACCAATTCTTTCAAGGCGATCAACGTGGAATCCCGTTGCCTTTCAAAAGCGATCAGCTGCATTTCAGCTCTGGTATATTCGGAATGAAATGACGAAGAATCCGTTCCGGGCCTTAAGCCGCTAACCACTAAGGTTTGTGCTTGTTTTAAGTTGAAGGCCGATTTATCGATATTAGACTGGTAGACCTTGATCAGATCATTGACCAATAAATAATTCAACCATGCGCTAATCACATAAATCTGGTGCTGAAATATGGTGAGGTTTTGATCTGCTTCGCCATATTGCAATTGGCCTTTAGCCTGGTCAATTTCGGCACCTCGCTGGCCGAATGTAATCGGTTCCCATTGCAGGTTGAGCGCCGCGGCGCTGCCGGGCACACCGCTGTAATCATTGCCCTTACTGGGCGGACCACTGATCGGGGTGATATATTGCGGATAGATCATACCCGTAATGTTATTGGCTGTCGCGTAATCTACCTGGTAAGAGGCATTCAGCGAAGGGATCAAGCCATTCCGCTTGTACTTTACCGCATATTGCAGGGCCTGGGTTTGCAACTTTTTAGCTTTGATCAGGGGATAGTTGAGTGTCGCGGTATGGAGCAGGGAATCAAGGTAAGATTTATCTTGCGCATAACTTCGTTCTGGCAACGAAAGACAAAGAAACAAACCAGTAAACAGGATGATCTTTGAGATGGGTAAAATGGAATATTTCATAGCTGGAAATCCAGTACTGTACATGTTGCACAATGCTATGAGATTTTCAAACTTTAAAATAGAACGGATTTTACCTGAGTAGAACCTGTTTTACTTTTTGGCCAGGTTTTTTTTATAGTCTGATGCTTTCATGCTCATTTGTTTTTTGAAGATCCGGTTAAAATGGCTTTGGTCAGAAAAGCCGGTCAGGTAAGCGATTTCTGATAAAGAATAATCGGTAGTTTCCATCAAAGTCATAGCTTTCCCGATCCGCATTTTTCTGATATAATCTCCAAAAGAAAGATTTTCAAAATGTTTGGAAAACTCTCTGGACAGGTAAGCCGGGTTGATCTCCAGTTCTTCGGATACCTGCTGCAAGCTCAAACTCATATTGGTATCGATCTGGTCCTGGATCATTTCCCTGATCTCCTTCGCCCACTTAGGTGTTTTTTTAGAATCTTTTTGTTCAAGGAACTTATTGAATAATTCCAGCCATAACTGCCCTACGGGTTCCTGTGTATGCTTTTGCTGATATAGATACTTTGCCCAGGTATACAGACCATCATATATTTTCATACCCAATTCCAGCAATTCATGATCGTCCTGGATATTTTGTGCTAATCCTAAAAATATTGCGGATAAACCGGCGGCCTGTGGAGCAAAATCAAAACGGTCAGTATCCGCGCCACGAACTATGGCTGCAATTCGAAACAATGCATCGTCTTTTAAGCGATGCTTTTTCAGAAAATAATCAAATGAACACTGGTCTTCATAATGACTATACTCTACATCCGGTATATCAAAGGGAATCGCATCCAACGCTGTCGCTTTGACCAGCACCTGGTCTAATGGTACATAAATGATCTCACCTTCGGGATCAATAAACCGTTTGATCAGCCAGGGACAAGCAATACGGTCGATCTTAGGGCGCTCACGGGTGATCCATTTCATATCATCATCAAAGTTAGAAATCTAATTCTTTATTTATCGGGGCTTCATCCAAACGGGCCATAAATACTGACGAAATCTGTAGGAAAATGGGATTTATAATTTTTAAAAACAATAGTTTGATTAATGGTAGTTTATAAAGTTAAACCGACAGGAAACAATGGGTCTTTACTATCTTTGCCCCGAAATGCTGAAAAGAATACTCTCCTGGTTTATGGCCTGCCTCTTTTTAGGGAGCAGTATCATATTGCCTTTAGGTGATTTTTCTCTGATGCGGGATATTCCGCAGATGTATCATAATTATACCAGGATCACGTCCGATGAAGAAGTGGGCATTATCGATTTCATCGGTGATTACCTGATGCATGGCAAAGATATTTTCGGTCACAATGAACATGACAAGGTACCGGCCAAAGGCTGCGATGTACAGTTCCAGCATCAGGCCAGTCCGCTAAACGTTCTTTTTTCGCATAGTCCTTTAAAAGTGTTAGTAGCATCGGTTGCTATTTTAACGCATTCCTCTTTTATATCGCATTTTACTACCTCGAATTACCGTGATGAACTATTCAGGCCGCCTCTCGCCTGATTTTAATTTCCACATTAAAATTTATTAGTCCATTATTTATTTATTAGTCAGGCGTTATGCTCTGGCTACAACTTTCTATATTCATGAAAAGAATTTTCATGCTCACGGCTATGATGCTATTTGGCCGCATTGCGATGGCCCAAAATACTTTTAAAGCAAGAGTAGTTAACGACCAAACAAAAGCTATATTAAAAGGCGCGACTGCCACTATTCCCGATCTGAAACAAAAGGTTTCCGCAGATACCAGTGGCCTGATCACGATAATCAACATTCCTAACGGGAAATTCGAGATTGAGATCACCTATGTCGGTTTCGCTAAACGAGAACTGGTCTATAATTTTCCGTTACAACATCCTGATCAAATTATAGAGATCGGCCTGGAACCATCATCAGGCGAACTGGCCGAAGTAACTGTACAAACTACCCGCACCAACCAGAACCTTCGGGATATTCCTACAAGAGTGGAAGCCCTGCCTTTAGAAGAGCTGGATGAAAAAAGCACCATGCGACCAGGCGATATTAAAATGCTGTTAGGGGAAACTACCGGCATCCATGTCCAGCAAACTTCCGCGG